>Ga0302323_100002893_pt1 | contig 13962 bp, 9 predicted proteins | sample Fen_T0_3_FD_201950 | JGI IMG/M metagenome (GOLD analysis project Ga0302323, IMG submission 201950) | Peat permafrost microbial communities from Stordalen Mire near Abisko, Sweden - Fen_T0_3 | ecosystem: Environmental > Terrestrial > Soil > Wetlands > Permafrost | place: Sweden: Abisko... | reverse complement strand
GCGCCGGCGGGTCCTCGGCCACCAGGCCGCGGGCAGGACAGTGGTCTTCATCGGCGACGGTGAAAGCGACCGCTACGCCGCCGCCTATTCGGACGTGATCTTTGCCAAGCGCGCTCTGATCGAACTCTGCGAACGCGAAGGCTGGCCCTTCCTGCCGTGGCAGGACTTCGCCGGGATCGAGACATGGCTGACGTGGACCGTTGCAGCCTGGCGGGCCGACTCGGCCGCCATCCCGGCCCACCGGCCGAAGCCATTCATCTGCGGCCCCGAACTGTGGGGGCCCGGCCTCAAAGACCCGCCGCCCCGCCGTTGACCGGCCCGCTCAACCGGCCAGGGTCATGACCGAGTTGGGCCGCAGCACGAACGGCGGCAGGTAGGCCGGCAGATTCGAGAACGGCAGGACGTCCGGATGCAGCTCGATGCCGAGCGCCTCGGCCATGAACCGCCGCCGGGCCTGGATGCGGCCCCACGCCTCCGGATAGCCGGTCGCGAACGCCCTTCTCATCGACTCGTCCGCGACGGCCAGGCCGCCTTCGATGTTGGTGGTGAAGTAGTCCGTGCCGGTTGCCGGAATGACGTCCACCTGTAGCGCGGCGCCGGACCGGAGCTCCACGGTCGAGCCCTTCGATATGGGCGAATTGACCCACTCGTCGAGCTGGATGAAGTGGCCGGGGTTGAGGCCGATGCCGAAGAACGGGTCGCCCAGGTGCCTGGCGATGATTTCGAACAGCGCCCCGCCGGTCTGGCCGACGCGCAGCGCGGAGTGCCATTCGGCGATCGCCTCGAAGTAGGGACCCACGAGTTTGTCGACGTAGTCGGAAATGCCGGACGGCAGCTCGGCCGCGTCCTCCACGACGAACCCGGCGCGGCAGTCGAGGGCGCCCCAGACACCGAAGGCGGTCGTGAAGCGGTCGCCGCGCCCTATCGGTCGATCACCGGGGCTGGGCAGTCCGAGCGTGGCCCGCGGACCCGCGGTCAGCATCACGTGGCAGGAGAGGGGCATGCCGTTCCAGTTGAGGAGCCGCACGGCCTCGCTCTCGCGCATGCCCGGCTTCAGGCCGGCGAGCAAACGACGCACGCCGTCGGAGGTCTGGCAGGCGGCATATTCGAGCTCGGCGAGTTGCTCCACTTCGTTGACCGTGCGCAGTCCGTCGGCCGCGTCGATGAGGATGCCGGTCGCGTTGGCGACGGAGCCGCTGGTCCCGGTCAACCGGCGCAGCTCATCAACTAGATATGACGGCGCGTCCATCGACTCCGGGCGCCCATACGTCTTCCAGCCGACGACACCGACGCGGACTCCGGGGCCGATGCCTTCGCCGGCCAGGATCTCCGCCAGCGGCGCGGATCGGTCGCGCGGCTGACCGGGCAGGCTGAGGTCCTGCATGAGGATCGGCCGCATCTTCAGTGGCGCCTGCTGGGCCAGGCCGAAGCATTCGTTGCCGACCAGGATCGCCGGATCGCCGTCGCCGCCCACGACCAGGATCGCTTCCTCGAACCGGGGATCGAACCCCGTCAGGTACGAGATTCCGGCGCTGTGCTCGCGATCGGCGTAGACCGCGATCCGATCGAAGCCGGCGCGGCCGGCCCGCTCCAGGAGACGGGCCATCCGCTCCCGATAGATATGGAGCGGAATCTCCGGTCGAACCTGGGGCATGCCGAAATCCGGCAGATCGATCGTCGCCAGTCTCGCCTTCTTCACACGGACCTCCGGTCAGGGTTGAGTTGGGGACCACGACCGGGCATTGGCGGCGCCGCGATCGAGATAGTAGAAACCGTTCGCTGCGACCTGGACCCAGGGGCCGACCCCACCGTCCGGCCAGCGGACGCGAACCTGAGCGGAGGACGCCGCGCCAAGCCCGAAATGGGCCCAACCCAGTTGCCCGCCCGCATGGCCGCCGCCGATGGTCAGCTCCCGCTGCACCGTCCGATCGCCCACCTTGACGTCGATCCAGCCGCCGACGGCGTCACGGTCGGGGCCCGGTTCGGTTGCCCGGAGCGCGATCCAGCCGCCCATTGGAGCCGGAGCCGCGGCGTCTCCCAGACCGGCGTTGCGCCACAACCGAGCCGGCGTGCCGTAGTTGACCTCGACGAGGTCCAGCAATCCGTCGAGATTGAAGTCGGCCAGGGCCGCGCCACGCCCTCGCTCATAGTTAAGGACGCCGGCCGCATCGGCCGCCTCCTTGAACCCGCCGTCGGGCTGACCGAGCAGCAAGTCGTTGGGGTCCTTCGTCGCGAAGTCCGCCTGCCCGCCGATGTTCCCCTTCGAGACGAACAGGTCCACAAAACCATCGTTGTTGACGTCCTGGAATTCCGGATGCCAGGCGGTCGAGGGCAGCACGTCCCCGCCGGTGAACGGTGCGGCGGCGTTGACGCCGCGCTTGGAGGCGATGTCGCGGAAGGTTGGCTGGTTCGGTCCTGCCGTCAGGGTCTGGAGCTTGTTGTCGCCCTGGCTGGTGAGGTAGTAGTCGGGGTACCCGTCGCCGTTGACGTCCCAGCCGGCGATGCCCATACCGAAGATCTGCATCGACACCCAGCCGTCCGCGTCGCTGTAAACCGTCGGCGGCTGGCCCTCCGCAACGCGCCACAGCTGATCGGTGCCGCTGCTGTAGTAGTTCTTGTCGTTGGTCACCCGCAGGTCGCGGCGCCCCGACAGATCCCAATCGCTGAATAGCATCGACAGCGTGCAGTAGCCCGGGCTGAGGGCAATCGGCCGGTCGTAGCCGGTGCCGTCCGCCTTGGATCTGGCGATCTCGCTGGTGTCGCAGTCGAGAGTCGGCTTGCCCGACGAATCGAGCTTGCGGTAGTGGCCGACGGCCAGTGCCGGAAGGGCGGCCGAGCTTTCCCATTTCGCGCTGAACGCTGTGGCGAAGGCGTTGCCGCCGTCGAATGTCCAGGCCGAGTTCGCTCGCTCGAACCGGCAATTTCCCAGCCCGCGCAGGATCTCGGTTTCGCCGATGCGCAGGACAACCAGATCGACATTGCCGTCGCCGTCGATGTCGATCGGGTAGGCGCCGGTAGCGCCGGTCAGGTCGGTGGCCGGGTCGTGCAGGGCGGTGAACTTGAGGTCGCCGCCGATGCGGCTGTCGTTCCGGTACAGCGACGCCGGGTTCTCGCCGCCTGCCATATATATGTCGGGTTTGCCGTCGTCGTTGCAATCGAAGGCCGCGACACCCCCGCCGACGTCGTACGCCGCGCTGCCGTTGTATGTGTGCGCCAATCCGGATGAGGTTGTGACATCGACGAAATGCGGTGCGGCCGCGGCGGTTGCGGCCGTCGACCCACTCTGGTCTACAACCCGGTAGCCCACGATGCCAACGGCAACGAGCACGGCGACCGCGACGAAACCACTGAGTGCCAGGACCCGGGAACGAGGCGGCCGCCTCACTGAGGCGCGGTCCCATCGAAGTAGCGCTGGGCGATCAGCCAGGATGTCTTGCCGCATTGCGAGCCGACAAGGCGTCCGGTGAAGTCGTCCACCTGAACGTGGATCCCACCCCACAACCGGGACTGGCCGGCCTGGTCCGACGCGTCGTAGTACGTCGCCCACTCGAGGTGGATGTCGGTGGTAGGTCCCTTCTCGAACTTGAGAGACCCGGCCTTGATGGTGTAGCCGCTGACGCCGCCCGGGAAGTACTCGCTGCCCGTGATGGCCACCAGGACTTCCGCTGCGGCGCGGCTGAACGTGCTGTGGCCGGAGAAGTAGCCCGGGAACGCCGGTGTCACGAACGTGGGCAGCTGGTAGGGCACCCAGTTCGCGGCCAGCATCCACTTGACCCCGCCTGTCTGCGTCTTCGGGTCTACCGGAATGCCCGCCCACGTATGGACCGCGATTTCTCCGGAGTGGCCCGCGAGTGCCGCGAGGGGCTGGCCCGGTGCGCTGTTGGCCGTGGTGACCAGCTCGATGAGGCCGGGTACGAGGGGCAGCCCTTCCTTGTTATAGGACGGCAGCGACGGGTCGCTCGACTGCCCGAGCCCCGCCATATATCGAACCCAGGAGATCGGGCGGGCCAGGTCGTAGTAGCCCTTAGCTCCCCAGGCCGCGATTGCCGCGTCGTGGACCGCGCCGTTGAGGGCGAGGTACATCTTGACGTCCCATTGGAGGCGGTCGACCACCGGACCCTTGCCGCCGATGCGGAGGTTGGAGCCGAGTTCATCCGACACCAGATTGGCAAGAACGTTCCAGTGCCCGGGGGGAGTCTCGGAGTTGGGGCCGTCGGCCCAGAATTCGGCCATGACCCGACCGAAATCGCCTTCGTTCACGACGTCGGCCGGATACGGCTTGCCCGTGACCGGGTTGACCGCGTGGCCGTGGCCGTCGTTACTGCCGAGCGTGTTGCCGCCGCGAGCACTCGGCGAGATATCGATCGTGGCTGGGTTCGTGGGATCGAGCTTGCTGCTGTCGCGGATTACCTCGACGATCTGGTCCTTGAACTGCTGATCGGTGGTGGGATCGCCCAGCTTGGGCGGGGGTCCGGGATCAAGCGGTGGGGGACCGAAGGCAACTCCGGCCGGCAGCCCGAAGCTCTCTACGCCGCCCCAATGAGGGCCAACGTTCTGCTGAACGCCGTTGGTCACCGGAATGCCGTTCTGGGAGATCATGTGGGCGATTTGGAGGGGTTGCCAGCGCATCGGGTCCACCATCGTCGTGCCCGCCTGGGCAACGACCAGAGGCCCGTTCACAGGCTTGTACGTGGGAGCCGAGTAGCCTCCGGCCTGGTTCGAGCCATCGGTGAGACCGTAGTCGAGGACGGCCTTGGCGATGCGGTTCCCGACCGCGGCGGGCGAGGTGCCTTCGGTTGTGGTTACGGTCAGCGGGTAGTGCAACGCGTCCATCAAGTCGTCGAACTCGGACAGCGACTGCTCGGCGCCGACGGCCTTGATGAACCGTGACGTCAGAACCCGATAGGCGGCGTAGCTGATCGCCTCCTTGCGGGCGGCCGCCACGTCCGAGGCCGTGTCCTTCTCCTTGACGATGTAACCGTCCGCGGAGGTGTCGTAGGCCGCCCAGGCGTCCCACATCGCCACCGACATGTGGAATAAGTTCCTGGCGTGGACGGGCGGGTTGGGGAGGGCCCGGCGGATCGCGTCCAAGAGAGCTTCGTCCCAGCGGCGGGCGACGGACTGCTCGGGCACCGTATTGCCCCCGTGCGACCACGGTCCAACCATGACGATTCCGCCGACCAGTCCAGCTACGACGAATCCGGCCGCGACGATGGCGATGATCCTGTTCCTGGGACGCGAGGCACGCATTGGTTCGGTCCTCCTTGCCGGCCCGTTTCGAAAGGGCCGCTTCGGCCATGCTTGCCTTGGTGCAATTGGTTGCGGTCGATCGCTGAGCCGGCCAAGTCCGGGAGCGTTACAGTCGAGCGAAATGCTGCGACGGGACGATTGTTACCCGAGTGTCGCCAATGTCAAACCTTGACTCAGCCAACATACCTATGCTTACATAGGTATGCATCGACGGTGCGCATTCGCGCGCGTTAACGCGGACACACGTCGGTTACAGGTGCCGCTGCCAGGTTGGCGATGTGTCATGTAAGGTGGTCAGAGAATCTCCGGCCACTTGCGGATACGGCGGGCATGGTGGTTCTAGAAGGAGGTTCGGTACCTGCTAGCGGAGAGGAGGTCCGGCCCCGCAGGGCCAGCGCGATCGACAACGTCGAGTTCTTTGCGCAAAGTGGATCCATCAGGAGGAAGGGACCTATGATCAGCACTCGCAAACTAGCCTCTATTGCCGCAGTGGGAGCAATCCTGTTCTCGTTCGGCGCCTGCTCGAGCTCTGCCACGACTGCCCCCAGCGGCGCTGCTGCCGGTGCCTGCAAGGTCGGCGTTTCCTGGAACAACTACCAGGAAGAGCGATGGGCCAAGTGGGACGAGCCGGCCATCAAGGCGGCTCTCGACAAGGCCGGCTGCGGCTACATCTCCAACGACGCCAAGTCGTCGTCCGACACTCAGGCCTCCAACGTTGATGCTCTGATCAACCAGGGCGCCAATGTTCTGATCATCCTTGCCCAGGACGGCACCGCCATCAAGCCGGCCGTCAAGAAGGCCCTCGACGCCGGCGTTCCGGTCATCGCGTACGACCGCCTGATCGAAGATCCGGGCGCCTTCTACGTCACCTTCGACAACGTTCTCGTCGGCAAGATGCAGGCCACGGCCGTTCTCGCCGCCAAGAGCTCGGGCAACTTCGTCATCATCAAGGGCAACAAGGCTGACGCCAACGCGGACTTCCTCCGCTCAGGTATGGTTCAGGCCGGCGTCCCGGATGTTGGCAAGACCGACCCGGCCGGCAAGATCGTCATCGTTGCCGAGCAGTACACCGACAACTGGGATCCGACCAACGCCCAGAACGAGATGTCCGCCATCCTTACGGCTCAGGCCAACAAGGTTGACGCCGTCATCTCCGAGAACGACGGCATGGCCGGTGGCGTTATCGCCGCTCTCAAGTCCCAGGGCCTGGCGGGCACCGTTCCGGTCTCCGGCCAGGACGGCGACGCAGCCGCTCTGAACCGCATCGCGCTCGGCACCCAGACGGTCGACGTCTGGAAGGACGCGCGCATGCTTGGTCAGGCCGCCGGCGAAATCGCCGCTGCGCTTGCCAAGAAGACGGCGCTTGACAAGGTGTCGACCTCCTTCGGGGCCGCCGCCAAGTTCGCGTCGCCCGGTGGCAACAGCATCAACTCCATCCTGCTGACCCCCCAGGCGATCACCAAGGACAACCTCCAGGTCGTCCTCGACGCCAAGTGGATCGACGCAGCCACCCTCTGCAAGGACGTGACTGCCGGCTCCGTCAAGGGCTGCTAGTTCGTCCAAGGCTCTAGCGTAGAGTCGTGCGCCCTGCGTCGCCTAAGGCGGCGCAGGGCGCATATTATGTAAAGACGTCAAAGCGGTGGTGACCAGAAGAGGCGCGACGATGACTCAGGTCTCGGGGGAAGTCCAAACACCAAGCTCGCCCGGTTCCGGCCGCGGGCCAACGCCCATAGAACGGCTCGTACGACCGGTGACCGGTTCGGCGGCTGCAGGGTACCGAGCGCTCCGGCTCGGGGCGCGAACCATGGAGATCGACCTGCGGCTGGCCGGCATGGTTGTGTTTCTCATCTTCATCTGGCTTGGGTTCGGCTACGCCTCCAACGGCCTCTTCCTGACGCCCCGCAACTTCTATGACGTCTCGGTCCAGAGCGTGTCGGTGGCGATCATGGCCACAGGCATGGTTTTGATCATCGTCTCCCGCAATATCGACCTGTCGGTCGGTTCGATCATGGGTTTGACCGGCTACATGGCCGCGATGACCCAGAGGGTGTGGCTGACCGAGAATCTCCACCTGGCATATGGCGGGTTCGAGATCTGGATCATTGCGGTGCTGGTGGCGGTTGTCGTCGGCGCCATTATCGGAGCCATCCACGGCGGCCTTGTCGCCTATGTCGGAATTCCGGCGTTCATCGTCACCCTGGGCGGTTTGCTGGCCTGGCGCGGTTTGATCTTCAAACTGCAGCAGGGCCAGACGATCGCCCCCATGGACAAGAACTTCTCCATCCTTGGTGGCGGCCTGCCGCAAGGAGCAATCGGGTTCTGGCCGACCTGGATAGTCGGCATAGTGTTGTGTATTGGGATCGTCTACGCGTTGATCACGAGCCGGCGCAAGCGCCGCTCCTACGGTTTTCCGATCCGGCCCCAGTGGGCTCTCATCAGCCTGATCGTGGGCGGATGCGCGACAGTACTGGGAGCGATGTTCGTATACAACAACTACCCGCTGCCCCCCCTGCTGACTCAGCAATTCGCCGCCGATCACCACATCAGCGCCGACGGCCTGGTCATTCCGGTCGGTTTGGCGGCGCCGGTACTGCTGTTGCTTGGGATCGGCCTGGTCATGGGCTTCCTGACGACCCGCCGGCCCTTCGGCAGGTACGTCTTCGCGATCGGTGGCAACCCAGATGCCGCAACACTCGCCGGCATCAACACCAAGAGGACGATTCTCGGAACGTTCGTCCTGATGGGCATCCTGTGCGGTCTCGCGGGGGCCATCCAGACGGCGCGACTCGATGCCGGCGTTACCAGCACCGGAACGAGCTATGAGCTTCTCGTCATCGCGGCGGCGGTCATCGGCGGCACATCGTTCGCCGGAGGCATCGGCACGATCCAGGGAGCGATCATTGGTGCGGTGATCATGCAGTCGCTCAAGTCCGGCATGGTGACCGTAGGTCTCGACTCGCCCCTTCAGGATGTCGCCATCGGCAGCTTCCTGGTGTTCGCGGTCGGTCTCGACACTGTCGCCCAGCGTCGCGCGAAGTAGGCCAGGAGCAAGAGATGAGCATCTCCCCTAACTCCGAGACGGTTGCCGCATCGGCGGTCACGGATACGCCGTTGGTCGAACTGAGAGACATCTGCGTCTCGTTCGGTGGCGTCCACGCAGTCCAGGACGTTACCGTGAACCTGAGGCCCGGCGAGGTCGTCGGCCTCGTCGGTGGCAACGGCGCCGGCAAGACGACACTTATCCGAACGCTTTCGGGAGCACATCCCGCCGACTCAGGGCAGATCCTGATCAACGGCAGGCCGGTCACGATCTTGAATCCGAGAGGCGCCAAGGCGCTCGGCGTCGAGACGATCTACCAGAACCTGGCCCTCGCCGAGAACGTGGATGCGGCCGCGAACTTCTTTCTCGGTCGTGAGCTCAAGTCCCGGCTCGGCTCCCTCGACGACGCCGCCATGGAGTCCGCGACGCGCAGAGTGATCGGGCGCCTAAACCCCAACTTCCACAACTTCAAAGTGCCCGTCATGTCGCTATCGGGTGGCCAGCGCCAGTCGATCGCCATCGGACGAGCGATCCACTTCGATGCCCGGATCCTGATCATGGACGAGCCTACGGCAGCCCTGGGGCCCGCCGAGACGGCTCAGGTCCGCGAGGTCATCAAGCAGCTCAAGTCAGAGGGCATCGGTATCTTCCTGATCAGCCACGACATTCACGATGTCTTCGATCTGGCCGACAGGATCAGCGTCATGCTTCACGGCAAGCTTGTCGGCACGGTCAACAAGGCTGACGTAACCACGGACGAAGTCCTGGCCATGATCATCATGGGCAAGATGCCGGGTGAAGTCACACAGCGTGAGCTGGCCGAGCTGCACGGCTAAACGATTGCGAGTCGCGACTCGCCAGTACCTAGTGAGAAGCCCTCCGGCGGTCGACCGCGGAGGGCTTCTTTAGTGGTGGCTCGGAGGATCGAATTCAGCCTGCAGATGTAAGGGCCTGAATCGCCCGGCCTCTGACGGTGCGGTGGCGGGCAATCGTCTCTGCATCCTTCGCAACCGGCTCGAGCAACTTGCCGCCGCTCGAATTCCAGCGCGCCGCAACCGCTTCCGGAGTCTCGCCACCGAGTGTCGCTGCGGCCTGAACCGCGGCCCCGATGGCCACGAGTTCCGTCGCGGTCGGGATGGATATCGCGCGCCCCGACAGCCGACGGGCGACCTGCTGCCAGGTCGCGCCCCTCGCTCCGCCGCCTATCAGGACCAGCGGTGCGTCGGGCTTCACGCCGGAGGAGCAACTCTCGATCGTGTCGAGCGCCTCGAGCAGGCTGATGATCGCGCCTTCATACGTGGCCATCAGGATGGATCGCGGGTCGGTGCCGTGGCGCAGGCCGAAGATGGCCGCCGCCGCATCCGGGAAGTTGGGTGTTCGCTCGCCGTCGAAGTAGGGCAGCGCCACGACCCCGTCACTGGCTTGAACGTCGTCGCGCTCCAGCTTGAGCCAGGCCGCCATGCGGTCCACCGCCAGGGTGCAATTGAGCGTCGCCGCCAGCGGCAGGAAACGCCCTGAGGCGTCCGCAAACCCGGCCACGTTGCCCGTCGGGTCGGCCGAACGAGTCTCGGACACGAGGTACACGGTTCCGGAAGTGCCAAGGCTCAGGACCGGTATTCCGGGCGTCAGCCCGAGTCCAAGGGCCGCGCCCATGTTGTCGCCGGTTCCGGGGCCCACGACGGTTCCGACCGAGAGGCCGGTCGCGTCGGCGGCCGCTTTGGTAACGGTCCCGGCTTGCTCGGTCGGCCCGAGGACCCGAGGCAGAAGCCCGGGCTCAAGTTCCAGCTCGGGCAAGGACAGAACGCCGGGGAGATAGCTCTCGGAGGCGGTTGACCACCACGCAGTTCCGGAGGCGTCACCGCGATCGGTCGCGCCGTTGCCGCACAAGCGCTCAGTCAGGTAGTCGTGGGGCAGCCTGATGGCGGCGGTTCGCCGGGCCATGTCCGGCTCGAGTCGCCTGAGCCAGGCCCATTTGGAAGCGGTAAAGGAGGCCACGGGAACCAGCCCGACGCGTTCCGCCCAGACGGCAGGGCCGCCCAGAGCATCGACCAGGCGCGCGGCGTCGGCAGCCGCTCGGGTGTCGTTCCAGAGCATTGCCGGACGAAGCGGATTGCCCGAGGCGTCGAGGCAGACCAGCCCATGTTGTTGCCCTGCGACCGAGATGGCCGACACGGAAGCGGCCATCTCGGTCTGGCTCAGGGCTAGGCGAAGCGCTTCCCACCAAACGTTGGGATGAGTTTCTCGGGCGCCGCCGGTCCCCGAGACTTCGTGAGTGGCGTGGCCGCTGGCCACGATCTCACCCGTCTCGATATCGACAACGGCGACCTTGGTCGACTGCGTGGAGCAGTCGACTCCCGCGACAAGTTTGGACATGGACGTGCTCCGCTCGGAAAGGATCTAGCGCACGCCCATCAGCAGTTCCATGACCAGCTGGTCGAGGTGCTCGTTGGCGTAGCCGCGGACAGCGAGCTTGTCGGGATCCCCGGGATCCGCCTGGAGCGCCTGAGCGGCCGCCGCCGAGTACTTGCCGACGGTGGATTCGCCCAGTTCGGCGACGGATGCCGCCTTGAGAGCGGCCTGGATTTCCGGATCCTGGTCGAAGCGCTTGGCCTTCTCCTTGAGGATCAGGTACGTGCGCATGCAGCCGGCCGCGAAGGCCCATACACCCTCGGCGTTCTCACTGCGATATGCGTGAGCGTCGAAGTGGCGCGGGCCTTGATAGCCGGAGTCTTCGAGCAGCTTGACCAGGAAGAAGGCGTCCTTGATACCTTCCGAGCCGAAGCGCAGATCCTGGTCGTAACGGCCGATCTTCTGGCCGTTCAGGTCGATGTGGAACAGCTTGTTGTGCCAGATCGTCTGGGCGACCGCGTGGTAGAAGGACAGGCCGGACATCGTCTCGTGAGCGGTCTCGGGGTTGAGGCCGACCATCTCGGGATGAGCCAGCGATCCGATGAAAGCCAGGGCGTGGCCGACGGTCGGCAGGAACGTGTCGCCGCGAGGCTCGTTCGGCTTGGGCTCCATGGCGAAGCGCATCCCGTAGCCCTTGTCGATCACGTACTCGCACAGGAAGTCCATCGTCTCGCGGAAGCGATCCAGGGCGTCCCCGGGGCGCTTCGAGGCCATGGCCTCGACACCCTCGCGGCCGCCCCAGAAGACGTAGATCTTCGCGCCGAGCTCAGCCCCGATGTCGATGGAGCGCATCGTCTTGGCGATGGCGTATCGACGGACCGCCCGATCGTTCGACGTGAAGGCTCCGTCCTTGAAGACGGGGTGGCCGAAGAGGTTGGTCGTCGCCATCGACACGACCATGCCCGTGTCGGCAAGAGTCTTCTTGAGGCGTCCGACAATGGCGTCGCGCTCGGCAGGAGTGGCGTTGTAGGGGACCAGGTCGTCGTCGTGCATCGAAATGCCGAACGCGCCGAGTTCCGCCAGCTTTCGGACGCTGTCGTTCGGCTCCAGCCGAGCCCTCGTCTCCGAGCCGAACGTGTCGCGACCCGAGTTACCGACCGTCCACAACCCGAAGCTGAACTTGTCAGCCTTGGTCGGTCGATACGCCTCTCCAGCAGCGCCGCTCTTTGTCAGGACCATCGTGCAGACCTCCACGAACGAGATGGTGCGTTGGTTTCACGCCTGTGAGACTGCCGACGGAGCAGTGCGGCTTTCGCGCATCCGCTTGTTGCCGCAGGCCTAGGGCATGCCCTCCGGACGACCGTAATTTGTGCTCTCGCCCTACATGATTATTGCAAGTCGGCGAGATTTCTTGCCGTCCATATTGGGGGCCCACAAGATCCTGCGCGCCCTTGACTGGCAAGGCATGCGTATGCTACATAGGTATGCGCCCGTCCGCAACCCTCACGGGCCAGAAGGAGTGTGGGGATTGGGGGAGGCGTTTGGCCGAGGAATGGCCTTGGCGTGTTCTTGATCGTGAGCGGTTCCGTCACCATTGAGAGTGCGACCGCCAGCACGACGGCATCGAAGGAGGATAGGGAGTGAATCTGGTTCCGAAGCGGTTCCTCAGCGGAGTGGCACTCGTCGCCCTGGTTGCAGGCGCGTGCTCGAGCACAGCGACAACAGCCCCAACTCAGGCCGCCGTAACGACGGCGCCCACGGCGACGCCGGCTCCGACGGCGAAGCCGGTCACCATTGAGTGGTGGCACATCGGTACGACCGATCCGGGCAAGTCCATGAACGCGCAGTTCGCTGCGGACTTCATGAAGCTTCACCCGAACGTCAAGATCAACATCACGATCCTCGAGAACGAGGCCTTCAAGACCAAGCTCGCCACCACCATGCAGTCCGGCACCGTGCCGGATCTGTTCCAGTCCTGGGGCGGCGGCACTCTGGCCGAGCAGGCCAAGCAGGGCATGCTCAAGGACATCACCGCCGACGTCGCTGACATCAAGGACACCGTAAGCGGCATCAGCGGCTGGTCGTTCGAGGGCAAGGTCTACGGCATTCCGAACGACCTCGGCATCATCGGCTTCTGGTACAACAAGGACCTCTTCGCCAAGGCGGGTATCACCACCCTTCCGGCGACCTGGACCGACTACCTCGCCGACGTGTCCAAGCTCAAGGCCGCCGGGATCACCCCGCTCGCCATCGCCGGCAAGGACAAGTGGCCGTCCATGCACCTTTGGACGTACCTCACTCTCCGCATCGGCGGCGGCGACAACCTCGCCAAGATGATCGCCTCGGGCAACTGGAACACCGACGCCTGCACCAAGGCCGGCCAGGAAGTCCTCAAGCTCAACGCCCTCAATCCGTACCAGGCCGGCTACAAGAGCGCGACCTACGACAACGAGGCCGCCGCTGTTGGTAACGGCAAGGCCGCCATGGAGCTGATGGGCCAGTGGGCCCCGACGACCCAGGCTGCGGACAGCACCACCAAGAAGGGCCTCGGCGACAAGCTCGGATGGTTCGCCTTCCCGGCAGTCGATGGTGGCACCGGCGCTGCGACCGACGGTGTCGGTGGCGGTAACGGCTACGCCGTCGGCAAGAATGCCCCGCCCGAAGCGATCGAATTCCTCAAGTTCATGGCTCAGCCGGCTCAGGCCACGCTGATCAACAAGAACGGCGTCGGCCTCTCGCCGGTCGCCGGCACCCAGGGCGCCATCACCGACCCCAACCTCAAGATGGTTGCTGACGGACTCGGCAAGGCCAAGTTCGTCCAGCTCTACCTCGACCAGGTCACCACTCCCAAGGTCGGCTCCGCGATCAACGACGCGACCATCGCGTTGTTCCTCGGCGCCTCCACTCCGGAGAAGGTTTGCCAGGCCATCACCACCGTGGCAAGCGCGAAGTAGTTCGCACCTCACCACGGAGTTCTCCCAGGAGGACAACGAGCGGGTCGGCCAACGCCGACCCGCTCCGTTCTATCGCAGCTGAGGACGCTGATGACTGCATTGACGGCACGACCGCGGGGCAGGAGCGGATTGTTGGCCAGCAGGCTGACTATTCTCCTGTTCCTGGCGCCGGCCCTGTTCATGTTCGTGCTGTTCGTGCTTGTCCCGGTCGCCCAGGCCGCGCACTACAGCTTCTACGACTGGACTGGTCTTGGGCCTCTCGACAAGTTCGTGGGCCTCGACAACTACGCCGCCGCACTCGGCAGCGACACCTTCCGGACGGCGGTTTCCAACAACCTGTTGCTCGTAGCACTGTCCCTGTTGGTCCAG
>Ga0302323_100002892_pt1 | contig 13963 bp, 15 predicted proteins | sample Fen_T0_3_FD_201950 | JGI IMG/M metagenome (GOLD analysis project Ga0302323, IMG submission 201950) | Peat permafrost microbial communities from Stordalen Mire near Abisko, Sweden - Fen_T0_3 | ecosystem: Environmental > Terrestrial > Soil > Wetlands > Permafrost | place: Sweden: Abisko... | reverse complement strand
CCGTGCTGCAGGCCCTCGAGCGAGGCGACATCAGCGTCGAAGAGGCGGCTGAGCGTCTCGAGAAGGTGAGGAGCTAGGTCATGTCGGGCGAACTCGAGGCTCTTCTCAAGCTGGTCTCGGAAGGAAAGCTGACGGCCGAGGAGGCCGCCCCAATCGTGGCGATACTCGAGCAGCAGGCCGGGTCGGCAGCGGGATCACAGAACGGCGGCCGCGGCGACTCGACCGAGTCTCATCCGCGCGATGACTCGCGGCGGGCCGGGGCGGCTCAGGAGTTGCTGGCGGGACGCCGCATCAGGATCTTCGTGGCGGAGAACGGCAACCAGATCATCAATCTGCAGATTCCGCTGGCTGCGGCGGGCTTTGCAATCGACCAGGTGCCCGGGCTCTCGCCGGATCACCGGTCGCGCATCGTCGAGGCGATCCAGACCGGCATGTCCGGACCGATCCTGGAGGTCTCGGACCACGGCGACGAGGTTCGAATAGTCATCGAATAACTGCGGCGGCCGCGCGCCGCCTTCCGCTTCACCGATTTGATCCGGTGCTCCAAATGGGGACCGGCCTGGATAGCTGTTGCCTGAAACAAGGGGACGGACGATGTTGCTGGAGATCGAACAACTCACCAAGGTCTACCGCACGGGAACGCGGGCGAACGACGGGATCAGCCTCAACATCAGCGAGGGCGAGATCTTCGGCCTGCTCGGCCACAACGGCGCCGGGAAGACGACTCTGGTCAACCAGGTCGTAGGGCTGCTGAAGCCCACCTCGGGCTCGATCCGGATCGACGGCCGCGACATGGTCAACGACCCGGGCCTGGCTCGACGGCTGTGCTCGTTCCAGGCGCAGGCCCAAGTTCCGATCGATGGGCTCACGCCCAGGCAGGCGATCGATCTGCTCGGCCAGCTGCGCGGCGGTTCCGCGCCGGAAGTCCGGGTTCGTCGCGAGCGGCTGATCGAGGCGTTGGAGCTCGACCATTGGCTGGACGTCGACGCAGCCCGTCTTTCGGGCGGCGTGAAACGGCTCGTCGCCTTCGCCATGGCAGCGGTCGTGCCCGGCCGGCTGGTGATGCTCGATGAGCCCACGAACGACGTTGATCCGGTTCGTCGCCGCCTGCTCTGGCGGCAAGTCCGTACGCTTGCCGACCACGGCGCCGCGGTTCTGCTGGTGACTCACAACGTCATCGAGGCGGAGCGATCGGTGGATCGGCTGGCGATCCTGGACGAAGGCCGCGTCATTGCGGAAGGCACGCCGGCGGAACTCAAGGGCCGGCTCGGCGCCGCTCTGCGGCTAGAACTGGTCCTCGAGCCGGACGCTACCGAAATCCCGGTCTCTCCTTTCGGCCTGTCGGCCGTACCGGTCGGCAATCGGCTGATGGTCGGGGTCCCAATGGACGCCGCGGGCGAGGCCGTGGCCTGGGCCGAATCGCTTGAACGGGCGGGTCTCGTCGAGGAGTTCACCCTCGGCCCGGCGACCCTGGAAGACGTGTATGTGGCACTGGTCGGCGGGGCGAATGCCGGGTCGTCGCAGGCCGAGGAGGTGTTCGATGCAACTGCTGCGTAGCTATCGGCTGCTGGTCACATGGCAGGCTCTTCGCAAGAAGGACTATCTGCCGCTGATGCTGGCAGTCCAGACTCTTTTCACCCTGGGCATCGTCCTCGGCTATCCGCTGCTGTTCCCGACCCTGGACCGGACGGCGATCTACCTGATCGCCACCGGCGCCCCGGCCATCTCGATGGTGTCGGTCGGGCTCGTGGCGCTGCCGCAAACCATCGGCGAACAGAAGACGGAAGGCAGTCTCGCGTATATGCGGTCGCTGCCCGTCCCGCGCCTGGCGTATCTTGCGGCCGACCTCACGGTCTGGCTTGCCATCGTTATCCCCGGAGTGGTCCTGGGCGTTCTGGTTGGCGCACTGCGCTTCGGCCTCGACCTTCAGGTAAGCCCACTCGTCGTGCCGGCGGTGCTCCTTGTGGCCCTGACCTCGGCGTGCATCGGCTACGCGATCGCATCGTTGCTGCCGTACATGCTGACCGTGATCATCACCCAGGCGATCGTCGTGTTCGTGTTCATGTTCTCGCCGCTGACGTTCCTGCCCGAGAAGCTGCCGGGCTGGTTCGAAGTCATCCACCGCATTCTGCCGATCCAGGCCATGGGCGAAGTCACCCGCGGCACTATCGCGCCCAACGAATTCGGGCTGCCGCTCGAGGCTTTCGTCATCCTGATCGCCTGGTGCGTGATCGGCTTTGGTGCCACCTACGCGGCCCTGACGCGGCGGGGCTGAGAGACGGCTGCGGCGGCGCGGGCCCCAGACCCGGCGGCGCAACAGAACGCGCGTTAGGCTGTGGCCATGACCGCAACCACAGCCGGCCCGATTCGCCGGTGACGATGCCAGCCCGCCTGCCCGCGCGCGACTTCGAGGAGATCCGCCTGGCGGAGGCGCTCGAGCGCGGGCTGTGCCCGGTTTGCGACGCCCGCCAGGAAGCGAGCTACGCTGCCCTGCGCGGTCTGGCCAGGGAAGGCGCCACGGATCGTGGCCTGCGGGCCCAGATGGACGACGGGCTCGGCTTCTGCCGAACCCACAGCGTCGCGCTCTCCAGGATGGAATTGCTCCAAACGAGCAGCCAGCTCGCGACCGCGGTCCTGTTGGACGCGGTGCTGCGCCGTCGCCTGGCCGGACTCAAGAAGCTCGCCGGCAGCGATGCCTCGGGTCAGACTCGCGGACTCGCTGACTTGATTGCGCCGCGCTGTCCCGTCTGCGCGCGAGCCGACGAAGCCTCCGCCACGACCGTGAGGCGACTGCTCGAACTTTCGACGGCTGAGGCCTGGTGTTCGGCCCTCGGGTCGGCGGAAATCTGCCTGGACGACATCGTCGCTCTGTGGTCGGCCGCGGCAGGGGGAGCCAGGGACGTGCAGCTTCGATGGGCGGGTGTGGTAGCGGCTCAGCTGAGGCGTCTGGAGGAACTCCAGAAGCTGCTGTCCGGCTTCGCCCACAACAGCACCTCGGATAGGCGCCACTTGATCACGCCCGATCAGCAGCAGGCCCTGGCGGTCTCCATTCGCCTGTTCGGGGGCAGCCCGGATCGAGACCGGACCCGCTGAACGGACCCGCTGAGCGGACCCGCCGACCGAACCTGGCGAGAGGGTCCCGGGGCCCCGATCGGCGGCGGACGCCCCTCGGTCCTTACAATGGCGCCGCCACACCAAGGCGCCTCGAGCTTGGAGATCAAACATTGCCCGCGCTGCCATATCCGATCGCCCGGCTGATCGACGCCGCACTTGTCGGTGAGCTGACCGTCGTCGGCCCGGGTGGAATCCCGGTCACTTACCCCATGGTTCCGCTGCTGTGGGGTGATCGCATCTTCCTGACGTCGAGTGTCCTCGACTCCTCGAAGATCGCCCACATAAAGGCGAATCCGCGGGTCTGCTTTTCGATTACGGACATGGACGCGATTGGGACCTTCACGGGCCGGGTCAACATCCAATGCGACGCCCGTGTCGCCGAAGACGATCTGACCGCGGGCTGGGAACGGTTGATGGATAACTGGTCCCGCAAGGACAAGGAAACCGTGGCCCTTCTCAAGGCCAGGCTCGGCTTCCCGCTCATCTTCGAGAGGGCCCTGATCGAACTGACGCCACGCAAGACGTGGCTGTGGCCCGATGGACGCACGGATAGGGCTCCTCAGGTCTCGGTTGCGGCCGAGGTGGCCCGATGAGCCCGCGACCGGCATTCCCGAGGCTGGGCCGAAAGCGCGCTCCATCGGAAACGGAGGCGGCTGCCGGCCCGGGCCAATCCGTTGTGGACCAGCCGGTCACTCTCGAACCGGTGTCTCTGTCGCGCGTGTCCGAGGACGCGGCCTTCGGTCCGGCCCCGAGTCCGGCCGTGGCGGGGTATGTTGCCCCCGCGCCGCCGCCCGCCGAGGTTCCCGTCGACCCGCTCGCCGTGTCGCTGGCGAAACTGGCGTCGTTCCGGCGGGCCGTCCTGAGCTGGGTCGACGACGACGGCTATCCGGTCAACGTGGACGTCGACATCGAAGTTCGACTCGACGAGGGCATCGTCCGGTTCAGCGAACCGGCGGGCTTCCACATCAAACCCGGGAGCGTTGTTGCTATCACCGGCAGCCACGTTCGCGCCATACCTGAGGGTGGGTTCGACCAGCGTCGCCACGTGACCGTTTGGGGAGAGGCGCTTGTTCGCCCTCGTGGACGCTTCGCCGTGGGTCCGTACCGTGCCTGGTCGTGGGACGAAACCGATTTGCCTATGCCGGCGGCCTACGAGCGGAGCCTTCCCAAGGCGCGTCGCTACTACCAGGCCCTCTCCGAGGAGCGCGGCGAGCCGGTTCGCCCGAAACTCTCCAAGGGCATGATCTTCATCCGCGCAACAAGGGCGCCGTTCCTGAGCGCGACATTCGTGCCCGTCTTCTTGGGCCTCGCAGTTGCCGCTCGTACCGGGGTCCTCGATCCGGTGACGGCCGTGATCACGCTGGTGGCGGCCAGTGCAGTCCACCTCGGCCTCAACGTGGTCAACGACGTCTTCGACACGATTCAGGGCGCCGATGACGCCAACCCCACTCCGACCAAGTTCAGCGGCGGTTCGCGGGTGCTCCAGAACGCGCTCGTGACCATTCGCGAGATGTCGATTCTGGCCGCCGGTTGTTACGGCGTGGCATTGGTTCTGGGGTTGGTCCTCCTGGTGCTGCGGGGCTCGCCGGAGCTGGTGGCCATCGGGGCGCTGGGCTTCTTCATCAGCCTCGCCTACACGATGCCGCCCTTCAAACTCGTCTACCGCGGTATGGGGGAGATCTCGACCGCGATTGGCTTCGGGCCGGTGATGCTGCTGGGCACCTACGTCGTCCAATCCCGCGGCCCGATCTCCGCCGAGGCGGCCTTGATCTCGGTGCCGGTTGCGTTGCTGGTGGCCATGATTCTGTACGTCAATGAGATACCGGACCGTATCGGCGATGCCAAGGCCGGCAAGCGGACGCTGCCCGTGCGTTTGTCGAGGGCGGTCGTGATTCGCGGTTTCGACGTGTCGGCCGCTGGCGCGTTCGTCAGCGTCACGCTTGGTGTGGTTGCGGGCGTCCTGCCGATCCCCACCCTCCTGATTCTGCTTGCCATTCCGCTCGCGGCCCGCGTGCATGCCGGTCTGTGCCGCTTCTACGACAACCCGTACGGACTCACCGAAACGATGGGCGCCAACGTCCGGCTGCACCTGTTGGTGGGTTTGCTCCTGCTGATCGCGTACCTGGCAACGATCGCGGTTCAGACACTGCACGGCCCGACGCTATTCCTCTGGTAGCGCCGAGACGGGATCGTTCGGGGCCGCATCGCCGACGCGACTCGCGATGCATCACCGATCGGCGAACCAGGTCTCGAAGCCGGGCGTCCAGGCAAGTCGGCCGTTGCTGCCGTCGCGGTCTGCTGTGATCGAGCAGCCGTCGTAGCCCGGGACGCTCGCTATCCAGGCGAGACCCGTCGGGCCCATCGCGAAAGCCGCGGTGGCGTAGGCGTCGGCGAATGTGAGGCTCGGGCCTACGACCGTGACGCTGAGGGCGCCGGCGGCTGCGCGGCCTGTGAACGGGTCCCGGACGTGGTCACCACGCTCATATGCGCCCGAGGTGGCAACGGCTCCATCCCGTACGGCCAATACGGTCGCCAGCTTGTCAGCGTGCAGCGGATGCCTGATGCCCACCCGCCAGCCGTGGCCCGGCGCCGCCTGACCGCGGGTGACTATGTCACCCCCGCCATTGATGCAGTAGTTGCGAGCCCCGGCGGCTTCGAGGATTCGGCCGGCTCCTTCGAGCGACCAACCCTTCACCAACCCGGTGGGATCCGGCCGGCCGTCGGACCGATGGGCCCGGATGTCGAAGTAGCCCTCGGTCGTCACCCGGACCTGCTCGCAAAGCTCGAGAACGTCCGCCAGGTCGGGGCTGCAGGCTTCTTCCGCGATCTCGCCACGTATCAGGCGACTGACTTCACTGTCGGCCCTATACGTGCTGAATCGGCGATCGACGGTGCGCAGATACTCAAACGCCTCCTCGAGGGCGGCAGGCAACACCGACCTATCGCGCACGTCCAGCACGACCGCAGTTCCCATGATCTGCTCTACTCGATGGAGGCCGGGCAGGGGAGTCGTGGCGGGCTCGATGGCGGCAGAGGAAGGCCGCTTGCCGGCGGTCCGATATGGCTCGTTCATGCCGGCATTATCGGCGCCCGGCAAGGCTGCAGTGCGCGCATGCAAGCCTTCGCGAGTTGTGCAATGCTGCGCCTCACGCGGCGGCGCAGGCTGACTGGCAGCGTCGCCGCATCTCCCATGTACACCGGCCGCGCCGCTGCATGGGCCGCCGGCGACGCGTCAAGGCAGCCGCCTTGGGTCGGGTCGATCGGCACGGGCGCGTCGGCGTCAGTCCGCGGACTCTTCAATCCTCCACGCGATCCACTCGAGCGCCGCCTCGAGCAGCCCGGACGGCTCGATCGGGGCGTTGTTCGTGTCCAGGACGGTCCAGCAGAAGTGGCCACGTCGCGTCTCGTAGCAGACCGCGCAAATCCATGTGTAGTCGTCCTGCCCTGCCGGTCCGCCGCCGACAACGGCGTATCCGGAGTTCAATCCGGGTGATCCGCCCTCGGTAAACGCTGCTGCGCAGAGTTCGCACCGCGAACGCGGAGTAGGGGAGTTCCAGCTCCGGTACCGCTTCCAACGGAGCGTTGCTCCCACGAGGCTGGCCTGACCATGATCCAGTAGCTCGCCGTTGATCGGCCTGGCGACCGACTCCAGGCGCGTGACTTCGTTCATCGGGCGCTCCGGCTCACGAAGCGGACGGTGGCGTCTCGGAATATCTCGGCGCGCTCGACCACTGTCGCGGCGGCGTCGTAGTCGATCGGCGCCCCGAAGTCGCTACCGGCCGCCTTCCGCAGATCCGTGGCGTCGAGGAGCCAGCGGAAGTAGGCCGAGTACATCAGCCCTGTCTGGACGAAGCGCTGCCCGTATTCGGAACAGACAGCCTGGGCCGACCCTGCGGATACGCCGTCCTCGTCGAGGCATGCCTTGGCGAGCCGCAGCATCGTCACGCACGCGCGCTCGGCCGCGCTCTCGAGGTCTTGTTCCTCCAGTCCACGCTGGGCGGAAGCCATGGCCTGGTTGGCCCCGTCGATGAGTTGCGCGCTTCGGGGAGTCATACGGCCACGGCCTCGGACCGGATCTGCCGCAGGCTGCCGGTCGGATCACCTTCCCACGAGGCTGCGGACACGAAAACACGGCTTACCAGGATCCGGAAGTCGCGCGACAGGGAGGCGCACACGTGGCTGGTCTTCTCGAGTTCCTGCCCGTAGTGGTCGACGTTGTCCAGGACGACGATCGTCTCCACGTCGGCATCCGCCGGCGCCGCGCCGGCGGCCCGAGCGCCGTAGAGATACACGCCCTGTAGTCGCTCGTCGTAGACGGCACGTAGCGACTCGGCCAGGCTTCGGGCGATCTGCAGTCCGAGCAGGTCGGGGTTGGACGAGACGGCGGTCCGGCCCGGCGTGGCGATCGTGGAGCTCGTCGGTGCTGTAACCGTCGCGTCGGCCGGCGACGGCCCGGCGCTGCGCGATTCGGCGGTCTCCGCGACGCGTGCGTCGAGTGCGGGCCGGGCGGGTTGGGCTCTGTCCGGCTTGAAGGTGGCCGGCGACGCGGGAGCGGCCGGCGACGCGGGAGTGGCGGTCGCTACTGCCGGGGGCTTCGCGCGCGAAAGGCGAGGCGGTCGCGGGCCGGTCTCGGCTTGCGGCATAGCCAGCAGCAGGGACCGCAGCATCGACGCGACCGGCGAGGTCGAGGCCTTGAAGTAGACCTGGTTCCCTTCGGCCTCGCGCTCGATCAGTCCGGCCGCCACGAGCTTGGCTAGTTCGCGGCTGGCTGTGCCCGGGCTCGTGCCGGCCCTTCGCTGGATCTCGCGGAGGTGGAGTCGGAGGCCCGCGCCCTCGATCAGCAAGGCGAGGATGCGCTGCCGGACGCTGGACCTGCCCAAGGCGAGATCGACGGCGGCGCTGTTCTCAATCATGAGAACGATCGTCCTCATAAATGGAACGAACGTTCTCGAACATCGAACAATCGTTCTCGGGCATGGGACAATCGTACTCAGGCCTGAGAACGGGTCAATAGGGGTATGCCCCAGGCTCGGCGCGCCCGAGCCGACGGTAGAACCCAGTTAGTGGCGCCTATTTTGCCCCGGAGGACGGCTGGCCGACACCGCCAACTCTGGCAGGTTGGCATACTCCAAGCATGGCAGTTCCACGCGCTCGTCTCGACGCACCCGAAACGCCCTTGCGAGGGCCAGATTCTCGGCGTGCGCGAACCTGGCTGGATGCCCAGGCTCCGCGCTATTCGATCCGCCGCTACAGGCTCGTCAGAGCGTTCTTCAGCCTGGTTGCCCGTGCGTTTTCGCGAGTTCGGGTTGAGGGGGTCGATCGGCTGCCTTCCGGCCCCGCGGTCTTGTGCTTCACCCACCAGAGTTGGGCGGACCCGTTCTACGTCCTCGCGGCGGTGCCGAAGCAGCGGCGGATGTACTTCTTCGGCCCCGAGCAAGAAGAAATGCGGCGTGGTGCGCGAAATCGGCTGATGCGCTGGAGTGGCACCGTCGTCCCGTACCGGCCTGGCAAGAGGGGTCTCGTTGCCGCAACCGACCGAGTGGAGTCGATCCTGACCGGCGACGCGCTCCTGGCGATCGCCGGAGAAGGGCGCATTCACGCGGGCGAGACCGTGGTTCTGCCGCTGAAGGAAGGGCCCGCCTATCTTGCCCTCCGTGCCGGCGTGCCACTCGTGCCTGTAGCCATCAACGGCACCGGGTGGCTGGGATTCCGCCGCCTGGTGCGCGTCCGGGTGGGTCTGCCGCTTGACGCGGCGTGCCGTGTGCCGACGCGTCCCGGTGCCGCAGAGGTGGCCGCCCTCACTGCCGGAGTTCAGATTGCCCTCGAGTCGCTCGTGGGCGATTTCGCTGACCAGCCCAGGCCACGCATCATCGGTCGGCTGCTGACGGAGCTGTTCAACGAATGGCCGGACGGCTCGCGGCCGCAGACGCAGGTGCGCAGGCCCGACTTCAAGGGCGTGAGGCCGGGATCCGGGTCGTAGCCCGCCTTTCCGCCGTTTTGTCTCGCCTGACGGCGCAGTGTCTCGACTGACCCCGGCGTGCGGCCGCGTCTGTCCTCAGCCCGCGGCAGCGGGTCTGCGATACTGACGATGATCACCAACAGGAGGACACGTGGGCGCTTCGGGACTGGCATCAACCCCGACTGAATACCGCGAGCGGTTGCGTCAGCAAACGGACGATCAGCTCGATTCCTGGGCCGCGGAACTCATGCGCGACGTGGCCAAACGCCGCGGTTTGGTGCACGTCGTCGCCGACTTTCGCAAGACATGCTCCCTGGACGAAGGGGCGTTTCGGCGTGTCTTTGCGCGCGGCGGCGGCGCTCCGCAGACCGTCGGTCATGACGCCGCAGGGAATCTGATGGTGCCGACGATATCCCTTCACTTTCTCGTGCCAGGATTGCGCGCCGAGGCGGCCGATGCCCGCGATCGATTGATCGCCTATCTGGTTGCCTGTTTCGATGAGATCGTCTACGTCTGAGCGTCCGCGGTCGCCGACGTTCGCGCTCATCGGACTTGCCCGCGTCGTTCATCCCTTTCCTTCATCGCTCGACGCGGTCGCCGCGGGCGGTATCGCCCTGGTCGCCGGTGGCAGCCCCGACGTCGCGGTCCGGCTGGCCCTCGGCATGCTCGGCTGCCAGTTCGCCATTGGGGCGGCAAATGACTTCGCCGATGCACAGGCGGACTCCGTCGGCAATCCCCACAAGCCGATTCCGCAGGGCCGGCTGTCGCGCGGCGCCGTCGGCTGTGTTGCCCTCGTGGCCGCGGCTGGGGGACTCACAGTCGCAGCGACCGTCTCCTGGGTCGTTCTCATCGTGGCCGGCCTTGGGTTGGCCGACGGGCTTCTCTACGACCTCGGCCTCAAAGCCACGCCGCTGGCATGGGCGCCCTTCGCGGTAGGTGTCGGGTTGCTGCCGTTGTACGCGTGGGTCGGCGTGCGGGGATCGGCGCCGCCGGCGCTACTGGGGATCGTGGCCGCCGCCACCCTGGCCGGAGCCGCCCTGGCCCTCGCCAACGCCTACGGCGACCTGGACCGCGACGTTGTCTCGGGCGTCAAGTCGGTCGCGGTATTCATCGGTGCGAAATGGACTCTGCGCGTCAACGCGGCGCTGCACGCGATCGTGCAGGTAATTGCAGCTGCAACGATATTGGCTACGGCGCCGGCGCCGGCCCTGGTCCTGGCCGAGGTTGCCGGGTGCGTACTGGTTTGGCTTGGGTTGAGCCTGGCCGTACTCAAGGACGTGCGGGTTCGAGGACTGGTTTGGGAGGTCCAAGCAGTTGGGCTAGCCGGTCTGGGAATTGCCTGGCTCGCCGGACTGAATGGCGCCGGCTTCCTGAAGTAGTCGCCGCGACTTCATCGAACCATCCCAGAGGGCAGCTAACCCAGCCGCAATACACCAACCGGGAGTGATACGAGCCCGATATCGATCCCGACGCAAACGCGAGGCCCCATTCCCGTCCGGGCGCGGTGCCGCTACGACGGCTCTGCTACTTGTCGGGACCTCGCCGAACCAGACCGATTGCGTTCTCGAGGCGAACCTTGACGATCATCAGGTACTTCGCAAGATTCTGACGGTCGGTTTCGTCGATGCTGTGCATGACGTCGGACTGGAGAAGGTTGATCAGGTCCGACATGGCGTCCGTCAAGTGCGTTCGAACCGCGATGAGCGAGTCATCTGTGAGCGGCTTCTTCGTACCGGTCGCGAGCCAGTTGGCCTCGGCCTCAGCCTCGATGGCGTCCTCGACGGTGCCCGCGAGCGAACCGCCGGCGGCCGTCCCCGACGAAGTCCTGCGCGTCCTCGGCGTACCGTCGATCTTCTCGCGCAGCTTGATGAGCGAGAGTTCGCCGCGAGCGACCATGTCCGCGAGGTGCTTGCGCTTCTTCGGGTCACTGACCTTGAGGAGTTCGTAGGCATGCGAGAGGGTGTCTTTGCGCACAGACACGAGCTCGCGAATTTCGGCGGGAGCGTCGGCAAGTCGTAAACGGTTTTCGAGATAGCCTTTGTCCTTGCCCAACTTCTGCGCAAGTTTGCGAATGCTGTAGCCATGCTCGCGAATCATCTTGTCGTAGATCATGGCTTCATCGATCGGCGAGAGATCCTCGCGTTGGAGGTTCTCGATGACCGCAATTTCAAGCGCGGTCTCGTCGTCGATCTCTTCGATGAGGGCGGGGATCGCGGCCAGTCCGGCTCCCTGCGCCGCTCGCCAGCGGCGCTCGCCGGCGATCAGCTGGTAGTGGCCGTTGGGCTGGGGCCGGACGAGAATCGGCTGTAGAACGCCATGCTCGCGGACGGAATTGGTCAAGTCCTCGAGGCCGGCTTTATCCATCGCGAGACGTGGCTGGTTGGGATTGGGCGTTACCTTGTCAACCCCGATGTTGCGAACGGCGGCCGGCCGGACCATGGTCGTCTCATCGGCGGCCAGAAGGCTCAGTACGTTCTGAGAGAGCCCCTGGGTCCGCTCTTCGTTGAGGCGAGCAGTGGCTGCGGCTCGGAAATCCGGCTTAGCCAAGCGCGATTACCTCCTTGGCGAGATCGCGGTAGTTGACGGCAGCTTCGGAGGTGCCGGCGTAGGACGTGATCGGCATGCCGGTCAGGGGCGCCTCTCCGAGTTTGACCGCGTTGCGAATGATGGTGTCGAAGACGTGGTTCTCGCCGTTCTCGCGCATCTCATCGAGCATCTCGCGGCCGAGGACGGTTCGCGGATCGTAGAACGTGGGAAGCAGCCCAAGGACCCGCAGATCCCGGTTCAGCTTGGCCCTGATGGTGTTGATGACCTTCACCAGCGCCGCCAGGCCCTTGAGGGCGTAGTACTGCGTCTGGACCGGGATGATCACGCCGTTCGCAGCGACCAGGCCGTTGATGGTGAGCAGCCCGAGGGTGGGCGGGCAGTCGATCAGGATGTAGTCGTAATGGGCTCGGGCCCATTCGTCCAGGGCTTCGGAAAGGGCGTACTCGCGCCCGATTGCGCTCAGGAGGTCCACCTCGGTCGAGGCCAGGTCCAGGGTTGCCGGGGCGACGTCGATGCCGGGGGAGTTCGTGGTGATGATGATCTCGTGAAGGTGCGCTCGCGAGTCGCCCAGAACGTTGGCCATCGACCGCTCGACGTTGGCCAGATTGATGCCCAAACCGACGGTCAGGTTGGCCTGGGCGTCCATGTCGATGCAGAGGACCTTCAGCCCATGCTCGGCGAGGGCGCCAGCCAGATTGATGGCCGTGGTCGTCTTGCCGACGCCACCCTTCTGGTTTGCGATCGCGATGACGTTTGCCACCGTGGTTTCACCTCGTTCATCGATAGTCTGTCGTGGGCGACGGTCGACTATTCAGCGCCGTTCAACCGAGTTGTGCGGGGGAGCAACGATTTTCCAGGTCCGCGTGGATTCCTTGTGATGCTAACTCACAGGTCCTCGTCGGCGGCTCCGCTTATCCACAAATCCGCGAAGTTGTTCACCGATTCTGTGGATATCGTCGTGGCAAATCCATTACTCGAACGGGGCGTGTGCGCAAGTCGCTGTGGATTGTGAGAACAATCGGCTTTTGGCGTGGTGTCGTCTTTGCGCAAAGACGGCCTCGGCTAGGGGAATGCCTCTAGCGGACGTCCCCGAGTGCCCGCTGCGCGGCGGGCGACTGGTTGGGATGGATCCGGTTCCGGAACCTCGCGACTGGCGGGCCGGGGCAGGTCCGTGCCATCATCCGACAGCACGCTCGCGCAATCAGCGGCAGGGCACAGCGAGAGGAAGCGGTAAGTGGCGGACGATCAGGGCACACGCGGGGAAAAGGCCATGGACGAGACAGCGGCCGATCCGGAACGGGCACGCTGGCGGGCCACAACGCGGGCCAAGGCCATCTCGCGCTCCCCCGAGCGTCAGGAACGATTCCTGACCACGTCAGGCGCCACCATCGCCGACCTCTACACCCCAGCCGACCTAGCGGGCTTCGACGAGACACGAGACTTGGGTCGGCCGGGCGAGTATCCCTACACCCGGGGCGTCCAGCCGACCATGTACCGGGGCCGCTTCTGGACGATGCGCCAGTACGCAGGATTCTCAACGGCCGCCGACACCAACCGCCGCTTCCGCTACCTCCTCGAGCAAGGCCAGACGGGCCTCTCGGTTGCCTTCGACCTCCCGACCCAGATGGGCTACGACTCCGATGCGTCCCAGGCTGAGGGCGAGGTGGGGCGCGTCGGCGTCCCGGTCAGCTCTCTGGCCGACATGGAGGTCCTGCTCGACGGCCTGCCCCTGGGTACCGTGAGCACGTCCATGACGATCAACGCTTCGGCGGCGGTCCTGCTGGCGATGTACGTGGCGGCGGCCGAGAAGCAGGGTGTGGCCCGGGCCCAGGTCAGCGGCACGACCCAGAACGACATCCTCAAGGAGTACATCGCGCGAGGGACTTACATCTTCCCGCCGCGCCCCTCGATGCGGCTCGTGACCGACATCTTCGAGTTCTGCTCCAAAGAGCTGCCTCGCTGGAACACGATCAGCATCAGCGGCTACCACATGCGCGAAGCGGGAGCCACGGCCGCCCAGGAACTGGCCTTCACGCTGGCCGACGGCATCGCCTACGTAGAGGGGGCGCTCAGCCGCGGGCTGGACATCGACGACTTCGCGGACCGACTCAGCTTCTTCTTCGCCTCATGGAGCGAGCTCTTCGAAGAAGTGGCCAAGTTCCGCGCCGCCCGCCGGATGTGGGCCCGGATCGTCAAGGATCGCTTCAAGGCAACCAGCACCCGTTCCATGGCTTGCCGATTCCACGTCCAGACCGCCGGCTCCTCTCTCACGGCGCAGTCGATCGACAACAACGTGGTCCGGACTACGGTCCAGGCCCTGGCTGCGGTCCTGGGTGGGGCCCA
>Ga0302323_100002890_pt1 | contig 13970 bp, 10 predicted proteins | sample Fen_T0_3_FD_201950 | JGI IMG/M metagenome (GOLD analysis project Ga0302323, IMG submission 201950) | Peat permafrost microbial communities from Stordalen Mire near Abisko, Sweden - Fen_T0_3 | ecosystem: Environmental > Terrestrial > Soil > Wetlands > Permafrost | place: Sweden: Abisko... | reverse complement strand
GGGCGCCACCGCGGACCTGCTGCGCGCCCGCGCCGACCTGCTCGAGGACAGCGCGGCGGAGGCGGTGCGCGAGGGCCGGCTGCAGGCATGGATCGGTGTCGAGGCCAGGCTCGCAGAGCGCCTGCAGGTGGCGCGCGACATCCTGTTCGCCTCCCCCGATACCGCGCTCGCGCGCGGCCAGGCCGGGATGCTGCTGCGCGCGATTGACCTGCGCGACATCCTGCTGGCGGGCCGCCTCGACCTGGATCTGCTGGGCACGGACACTGCCGCAAGCCAGGTGCGCGGCGTGCTCGCCGGCCAACTGCGCGAACTGGCGCAAGCGCTTCAATTCTCGCAAGCCGGGTTGCGCGGCGGCCCCTTGCCGCCGGGCGCGGCGGAGCCGCCGCTGCCGGCGCCGGACCTGTTTGCGGGGACTACGCTGGCGCCGGGCGACCCGCGTGCGCGCCTGCTGCCGGCGCTGGCCGACCGCGGCCGGCACCTGCACAACGACGTGGCGCGGATCGCGGCCCTGTTGCGGGGCGCGCTGCCGGCCCTGCCCCTGTCGCGCGAGGAATTGCGCCTGTTCGTCGCGCCCGAAGGCTGGCCACTGGCGGCGCTGCGTGCCCAGTTGTCGATGGCTTCGCCGGTGCTGCGCCACGCGCTGCGCGCCGGGCTGGCGCTCGGATCCGCCTATTTCCTGGCGCTGCTGCTGCCGTGGGCTTCGCATCCGCAGTGGATGGTGCTGAGCGTGGCGGTGGTGTTGCGCGGCAACCTCGAGCAGACCCTGTCGCGGCGCAACGTGCGGGTGCTGGGCACGCTGCTCGGCTGCCTGCTGGTGCTGCTCCTGGCGCGCGTGCCCTCGACCGAGGCGCTGATGCTGGTGTTCATCGTCGCCGTCGGGCTGGCGCATGGCTTTGCGCTGGAGCGCTACCTGGTCACCGCGGTGGCAGCGACGGTGATGGCCCTGCTGCAGGCGCATCTGGTGGACCCGGCCTCCGGCTTTCCGATCGCCGAGCGCCTGGCCGACACCCTGATCGGCGCCCTGCTCGCGTGGGCTTTCAGCTACGTGCTGCCATCCTGGGAAAGGCGCAGCCTGCCGCGCGCGATCGTACGCGCCCTGCTGGCCTTGCAAGAGTATGCGCAGCGCGCCCTGCGTGTCGACCCCGACGCCGCGGTGGCCCAGCGCCTGGCACGCCGCCAGGCCTATGACGCGCTCGGCGCGCTGGCCGGCGCCTTGCAGCGCAGCGCGGTCGAGCCGGCCCGGGTGCGCCCGCCGGTGCGCGAGTTGTCCACCCTGCTCGATCACGGCCAGCGCCTGATGGCCCACCTGTCGATGGTGCGCCTGATGCTCACCCATCGCGGCACCGAACTGGCCGAACCGCGGACCGTGGCAGCCCTGGCCGAAACCGAAGCCGCACTGCGCGTCAGCCTGGCCGCGCCGCAAAAGTCCGGCGCCCCCTCACCGGCAACGCCCGGCTTGGACAACCAGGGCCTGGAACTGTTGCCCGCGGAATCACCCACCGAGGAACTCGAGCCCTGGATGCTGCGCCGGCTGCATGCCACGGCCCACGATGGCCGCGAGGTGGCGCATGCCGCGCGGGCAGCCTTGGCCAGGCTCGCGGCGACGAAAGGCGCGGTGCCCTAACCCAGCGACGAAAGGCGCGGTGCCTAAACCCAGCGACGAAAGGCGCGGCGCCTTAGCCCTCTACCGACAGGCGTGGCGCCTCAACTCCCGGGCGGAACAGCGGGGCACCTTGTCCCCAGCATGCAAGGGCACGCCATCCCCGCTGCGGTGCCGAGGGGCATAGTGCCTGGGTCCAGTACCGACGGCCATCCCACCTTGACCCGCACCATCTGGCGCGCGGCTGGCCAGGCCTGCATTTCCATTTCTGTTAATCTTTCCAGGCTGGCGCACGGCCGAATCACCAGCACACGGCGCTCATGATCGCGCAGCGCGCGACCCAAAACCACTACTGAAACTCGCCCACCACCATGCCCTTGCCCCGCATCGCCATTTCGCTGGGCGATCCCGCCGGTATCGGCCCGGAGATCGCCCTCAAGGCCGCGCTCGGTGCCGAGGTGCGCGCGCTTTGCGTGCCGGTCCTGGTAGGCGATCGCGGCGCCCTGGAAATCCACGCGGCGGCCTGCGGCCTGCGACCCGAGATCATCGAGGTGCAGCCCGAGCAGTTGCGCGAGCTGGTGTTGCCCGCGGGCGCGGTAGCACTAATCGCGCGCCAGCAGTTCAGCCCCGGCCAGTTGCAGGTCGGCAAGATCGCCGCCGCCCACGGTCGCGCCATTCTCGATTCGGCCACCTGCGCGATCAACGCCGCGCTGGCCGGCCATGTCGACGCGGTGGTCGCCGCCCCGCAGACCGAGAAGTCGGTGCACCTGGCCGGCGTCAAGTTCGACGGCTACCCTACTTTTGTCGCGGCGGTGGCTGGGGTGCCGCGCGACGATGCCTACCTGATGCTGTGTTTCGACGACAAGCGCATTGTCCACGCCACCCTGCACGTGAGCGTGCGCCAGGCGCTGGACATGATCACCGTGGAGCGGGTTGAAGGCGCGATCCGCGCCGCCGATGCCGCGCTCAAGCGCCTGGGCGTGGCGGCGCCGCGCATCGCCGTGTCCGGCCTGAATCCGCACGCCGGCGAAGACGGCCTGTTCGGCAGCGAGGAAGCGACCATCATCGGCCCGGCAATCGCCCGCGCCGCGGCGGCCGGCATCGCGGTGGACGGGCCTTACGGCGCCGACACCTTTCTGGCCAAGCCCGGCTACGACGCCTACGTGGTGATGCTGCACGACCAGGGCCACGTCGCCGCCAAGGCGCTGGCGCCGAACCGCGCCGCCGGCATGACCATTGGCACCCCGGTGCTGTTCTCGTCGGTGGCGCACGGCAGCGCGCTGGACATCGCCGGGCAGAACAGGGGCAAACCAGACGCGGTGATCGAGGCGATCAGGCGCCTGGCCCGGGTCGGCACCGCGCCGCATTAGCGTCGCGCAGCAGGCGCGGGCGGCGTCGCACCGGTGGCGCCCGTGGCTGCGCTCAAGGTTCGCGTTTCCACCACTTTGGGTTCTCGGCATCTCGCTCCCGCGCCTGTTGGCGCTCTTCCCGATCGCCAGACACGAACGCCCAGGCGCAAACCTCCAGGACCGCGCCGGCAAAGAAAAGAAGCGCGGCCGCCTCTCCCAGTGCAAGCACGTAGCAGAATCCCGCCGCCACCAGCACTACTATCGTGACGCGGCTCATCCGGGCACCCGATTGCCACGACCCGGCGGCCCGCCGCCCCCGGCTGAACGCTGGCGTGGTTGTTCAATCATGCAAATCGAGTTCCATGTAGATCGCGCCGGGTATCGGGTTGTGGCGGTAGGGGGCGATCTCGACGAAACCGAGCGCCCGGTATAGCCCTTGCGCCTCGCTCATGGTCGACAGGGTATCGAGGCGTACCTGGCGGTAACCGCTGGTCTGGGCGCGCGCCAGCGCGGCTTGCGTCAGGCCGCGCCCCACCCCGAGGCCACGACCGGCGGGGCGTACATACAAGCGCTTGAGTTCGGCGACCTCAGGTGGCTCCAGCGGGCGCAGCGCGACGCATCCCAGGGTTACCCCGGCCTCCCGGGCCAGCAGCAGGGTGCCGGCGGGCGGCACGTATTCACCCGGCAATTGCGCGAGTTCTTCCGCGAAGCCCTGGAAGCACAGGTCGACCTCGAGGCTGGTGGCGTATTCCTCGAACAGGCTGCGCGCCTCCGCCACCTGCTCGGCGCTGCGAGCCTCGACGATGCTGATCATGGCGGTGCAACTGCCCGGCCGGCGCGGGCAGATCCTCGGGAAGGGTTGCGGGGATCAAACACATCGGCAGCATACGACCGGCCGACCGATTGCGCAATTGCGCGCGGCGCAAAAAGAAAACCTGCTCCCCTTGCGGGGAACAGGTCAATGAGGGGATGGTCGCAGCCGGTGGGACCGGTGCTTTTATTGTTGTGATCGGATCGGCACCGCCTCAGGCGGAGGCCGGGGCGGCCTCGCGCGCGCCTTCCTGCATCACCCCGGCGAGCAGGCCGTAGGCGGCGGTCCAGGCTTCCTTGACGTCGGGAGTGAAGGAAACACCCAGGCCACGTTCCAGGGTCCAGAGCAGGGCGCCGCCCACCACCTGGTAGTCCTTTTCGGCCACGCCGTAACCAGCGTGGCGGCGACCCAGCTCGCGGACCGCCGGGACGATGGTTTCCAGGCGCGACAAGCCGGCCACCGCGGTGGCGAGCATGTTCATCAGCATCCGGCCCTGGCGGTCCATGTCGCCGGTGAACAGGCGGCGGTACTCGGGAGCCACCGCGAACAGGCGCTCGTAAAAAAGCGTGGCGGCGGTGTCGGCGATCGGCTTGACCTGGGCGAAACTGTTCTGGACTGCGGCAACTTGCTGCGGGGTCATGGTGTGGTCCTGATTATGGAGAACTGCAAGAAATATTTGCCAGAACATGGCTCTGGCGAGCTGATCATGTTCTTGGCAATGATCAACAAGAAAACGATGCTAGTTCGGTCGGCCGTGGCCGCGCCCGTACCTGCCGGGCCCGCGGGCCGTCCGCGGGTGCCGGCCTATAGGCGCCAGTAGGCGGCGGGCAGGGCGGCTGCGCTGCTGTCGGCGCTGCTGTCGGCACCGCTGTCGGCAGCGTCGTCAGCCTGATGCCAGGCCTGGAGGCGTTCATCCAGGCCGAAGCAGTTGGCCGATACGCTGAAATCGACGGTCTCCCAGCGCGACACCAGGCCGCGCAACATGCCGGCCAGATGGGCGGCCGATTCGGCATAGGCGGCGCTGTTGGCCAGGGGTTCGGTATTTTGCTCGGTGGTCATGGGGGCTTCCTTGGAATCGGGTGGGGTGGGCAGGTCCGGCATGCGAAGCTCAACCACGGCCGAACAGGCCGGAAAACTGCGCCCGGTCCCATTCGCGCACCCGGCGCTCCAGATCGAAACTATTGGTGGCGCCGGCCAGGTAACGCTCGCGCCGCTCGGCGGCATAGCGTTGCAGGGCCGGGCGCAGGGAGGCGGCAGTAGGCTCTATGCCGCTTTGCGCCAGGCTATCGCGTATGCACTGCATGGCCGCGACGAAATCGTCGATGGTTGGCAGGCTGTCGTTGTCCATGGCCATTTGCATATGTTCATTCCCCGTTGAAGGGCCTTAGACATACCGACCCTTGCAAGGCCTAGTGCAACCGCTGTGCCAACCCCTCATTTTCCTGATAAATCAATTGCTTATGCGAAGATGACTGCCGTGCAGCCAGAGCCGGAGTGTTGGCATTTGCCGACACCTTTCCCAGACCGATCGAACAGGCCGTTGATTTGATTGGAAAAAGGGGTGTCGGCAAACACCAACAGGGGCGCTGCTGCTCCGCGCCGCCTAATCGGAAGGCACGGACCGGCAGCGCAAGCGGCAATCGCCGACTGCGGGGCCTGGGCCCGCAAGAGCCGGCGCCTACTCTTTAGTCCGCGCCGGCCTTGAACCCCGCCGGGTCGATCTCGTGGCGATTGAGCAGGGAGTAGAAGTCGCTGCGGTTGCGTTTGGCCAGCTTGGCGGCCTGGGTGACGTTGCCGGCGGTGATCTTGAGCAGCCGGGTCAGGTAGTCGCGCTCGAACTCGCGTCGCGCGTCGTCGAAGGGCGCCAGTTCGTCGACCGCGCTGTTGAGCGCGCGCTGCACCAGGGTCGCGGGCACCATTTCGACGGTGGAAAGGGCGACGCATTTTTCGACCACGTTCTGCAATTGGCGCACGTTGCCCGGCCAGGCGTGCGCCACCAGCAATTCGAGCGCGTCGCTGGCATAGCCGTTCAGGGTCTTGTTGTAGCGCCGCGCCAGCATTTCCAGGAAGTGGACGGCCAGCAGGGGTATGTCTTCGCGCCGCTCGGCCAGCGGCGGCAGGGCCAGGCTGACCACGTTGACCCGGTAATACAGGTCTTCGCGAAAGCGCGCGGCGGCGATCTCCTTTTGCAGGTCGCGATGGGTGGCCGAGACCACCCGCACGTCGATGCTCACATCCTTCGACGCCCCGACCGGGCGCACGCTGCGCTCCTGCAGGGCACGCAGCAGCTTGACCTGTACCAGCGCGGGCATCTCACCGATCTCGTCGAGGAACACGGTGCCGCCGGCGGCAGACTGGAACAGCCCGTCGTTGTCGCGGTTGGCGCCCGTAAAGGCGCCTTTGAGGTGGCCGAACAGCTCGGACTCGATGAGTTGCTCGGGGATCGCCGCGCAATTGATCGCCAGCATCGGCCCCGCCGCGCGCGGGCTGGCGGCATGGATGGCGCGCGCCAGCAACTCCTTGCCGCTGCCAGAGGGTCCGGTAATCAGCACGCTGGCGTCGCCCTGCGCCACCAGGCGTGCCTCCTGCAGTACCTGCTCGATCAGCGGGCTGCGGGTGACAATGGCGCTGCGCCAGGCATTTTCGTCGCCCGCAGCGGCGCGCTTGCGCAACTGCACCGAATTGCCGCCGCCGGCCGCCTCCAGGGCGCGCTCGACTTCGCGCATCAGGTCGCGTGCTTCGAAGGGCTTGGTGAGAAAGCCGAACACGCCGCGCCGGGTTGCTTCGACCGCGTGCGGGATGGTGCCATGGGCAGTGAGGATGATCACCGGCAAGGTCGGGTAGTCGCGCTGCGCGGCGCTGAACAATGCCATGCCGTCCATCCCGCCCATCTGCAGATCGGTGATCAGGAGCGCCGGCGGCGCCGCATGCAGCAGGGCCAGGGCCTTCTCGCCGCTGGCTGCCTCGGTGACGTCATAACCCTCGCTTTTCAGGCGCAGGGAGAGCAGGCGCAGCAGGTTGGGGTCGTCGTCGACGATCAGGATGCGCGGCATGGGGCTTTCTCGGACTTCTGGAATTGGGTTGGGGCCGGCGGCAGCGACCGGATTGTCGCGCAGGCGCGGCTTTGCATCAAACCACCGCCGCCGGGATCTTCACCGTGAAGGTGCTGCCCTGGCCGACCCGGCTTTCCACTGTGATGCTGCCGCCATGCAATTCGACGCACTCGCGCACGATCGCCAGCCCCAGGCCGGTGCCCTCGATGCCGCCGACGTTGGCAGCGCGGTGAAAGCGGTCGAACAGGTGCGGCAGGTCGGCCTCGGGGATGCCGATACCGTGGTCGCGCACCTGGAAGGTGAGCTGGCCAGGGGCGCTGGCCAGCACCAGCGCGATCGCGCCGGCACGCTTTTTCGCGCCCTCCTGCGGCGAATACTTGATGGCGTTGCCTATCAGGTTGCCCAGCACATGGCGCAGCAGTTTTTCATCGAGCAGGCGCACCGCGCCCTCGCCGCTGATCTCCAGTTCGAGCGCGGTGCCGGCGCGGCGCGTCTCTTCGACCACGCCGCGGCACAGCGCGAAGGCGTCGACCGCCACCGGCGCGAAATCCAGGCCGCCGGACTCGGCGCGGCCGATCAGCAGCACCTGCTCGACCATCTCGTTCATCCGCCTGACCGCGCCCTTGATCAGGCCGATCACCTCGGCGCGTTCGGCCGCCGGCAGGCGCGCGCCATGGTCTTCGATCAGTTCGGCCGAGGACAGGATGGTCGCCAGCGGGGTACGGAACTCGTGCGAGGCCATCGCCACAAAGCGCGACTTGAGCTCGGAGAGTTCGCGCTCGCGCGCCAGGGCCAGGCGCAGCTCCTCCTCGATACGCTGGCGGTCGGTGACGTCGGTCAGGAAGATCAAGGTGGCCGGCCGGCTCTCCCAGACGATCATCACCGCGCTCACCTCCAGCCAGCGCAGCGCGCCGCTGACGTGGAAAATACGGATCACGTACTGGCTCTCGACCGGCTCGCCCTGCAGGCGCTTGAGGTAATTGCTGTAGACCCGCTGCCGGTCGTCGGGATGGACCTGCTCGATGAAGGGCGTGGTCAGGGCGTTTTCGCGGCTGCGCCCGGATAGGGTCAGCGCCTTCGGGTTGGCATAGCGGATATGCCCGTCCTGGTTGACGATGATGCCTTCGGAGGCATTCTCCACCACGGCCCGGTAGCGTTCCTCCGAGCTTTGCAGCGCCTCCTGCGCGGCCTTGCGCGCCGAGATGTCGCGGATGAACGAGCTGAAGGTGAAACTGTCGCCGGCGCGCACCGGCCAGACCGACAATTCGACATCGATCTCGCTGCCATCGCGCTTGAGCGCGGTGATCTCGACCCGCCGGTTCAGGATCGCGCCAGTGCCGACCTGCAGGAAGCGCCGCAGCCCGGTGTGGTGCGCCTCGCGGTGGCGCTCCGGCACGATCATCTCGGTGAGCACGCGGCCGCGCGCCTCGGCCTGCGACCAGCCGAACATGCGCTCGGCCATCGCGTTCCATTCGATGATGGTGCTTTGCTGGTCGATCGTCACCACCGCGTCGTTGGCGGTCTCGATCAGGCGCGCCATCCGCTCGTTGGCGACGCGCAGCGAGGTCTCGGCGCGCTCGCGGTCGGCGATCTGCGCGCGCAGCCGCGCGTTGGCCATGGTCAGCTCGGCGGTGCGTTCGGTGATCCGTTCCTCGAGCTCGACATTGATCTGGCGCACCCGCTCCACGGTGTAGCGGCGCTCGGTGATGTCGGTGGCGATGCCGGTGATGCGATAGACCCGGCCCTGGGCGTCGCGCACCGGAAAGGCGCGATCGCGAATCCAGCGCACCGCGCCGTCCGGCCGCACGATGCGGTACTCCTCGTGGTAGCCGCCCAGCGCCTGGCGCGGCAGCGACTCCTCCAGGCGCGCCCGGTCTTCCGGATGCACGGCTTCGAGAAAGGCGCGCGGATTGGCGTACAGGGCCTGCTCGCTGCGCCCCCAGATCACCGCATAGGCCGGACTGACATAGAGGATGCGCGACTTGTCCGGGTCGCTGATCCAGAACACTTCGTGGATCGACTCGGCGAGCTGGCGGAAGCGCTCCTCGCTTTCGCGCAGGCGCTTTTCGTCTTCCTTGCGGCGCGTGATATCGGCAAAGGTGGCGACTATGTAGCGCAGGCCACCCGGCGTCGCCAGGGTGCGGAACCCGGCCAGGGCGTCGAACACCACGCCGTCGCGGCGGCGGATGCGCCACTCTTCGCGCACCCGCGGCGATTCGGCCAGCACGGCGGCGAGGAAGTCATCGACCCCCTGTTGCAGTTCCGGCGGCGCGCCGATCCGGAAGTGCTGGCCGATCAGCTCGGCTTCGCTGTACTGGACCAGGCGGCAAAAAGTCGGGTTGACCCGCACCAGGATGCCATGCTCATCGACAATGCAAATGCCGATCTGCGCGACATCGACCACCGCGTTGAGGAATTCGGCGGCGTGGGTCTGATCCTCGATAGCCATGCTGGCCGTCGGGCTGGTGCGGTTGTCGCCGGTCATGGTCCTGGTGTGGTGGCTCCCTGGCGGCATTGTACGTCGCGGGTGTGGGCGGAGTCGCCACGCGCGATCCGCACGCCTGCGATGCCTGCGCGACCGCCCGGCCCCCGGGTAGCCGGGGACAACTCGCCCCGCCACGGCATCCTGCTCACTGGTCGATACGCGCAGCCCGCAACGGCACGCCGGCTGGCCCGGCTAGATCTTGAAGCTCTCCATGGTCTCGGGCGCGAACAGTTCTTCCGGCGCCAGCCTGCGCTTGGACAGCCCCTGCTCGTGGTGGTAGCGGAGAAAAGTGTCGAGCACGCCGCGATTGGGCGCGAAGCCATAGGGCCACCAGTCGTGGCCGAGGTCGCGCTGCGCGGCCTCGACGTGGGCGGTCAGCCAGGGCAGCATGGCCTTGAGCGCGGCCGTGGCCTGCAGGTCTTCATAGGTGCGGCGCTGCGATTCGGCGAAGGCCTTGTAGAGCGAACGGGCGATCCAGGGGTTCTTCTCGTACAGTTCGCGGCGGATCGCGACCACATGCATGATGGGGAAGATCTTGGTCTTGCGGTAATAGGCGAGTTCCACTTCCTGGTAGTTCTCGAACAGGCGCTTGATGGTGCCCGGGCGGGAATGGAAGGTGGAAGGCATGCGCGCGGTATGCATGGCGTCCAGTTCGCCCTCGGCCATCATGTGCGCCAGGGTCTGGGTCGGGCCTATGCTGCGCACCTTGATGTCGGGCGGCAGGTCGAGCTTGAGCTTTTCGTCGCGGCCCGGCTCTTCCTCGCCGCCGGTCCAGTATTCGACGCTGTTGACCGGTACGTTGTACTCGTCCTGCAGGATGCCGCGTATCCACACTGGCGCGGTCATCTGGTACTCGGGCGTGGCGATGCGCTTGCCGATCAGATCCTTGGGCTCCTTGATGCCGCTCTTGGCCGAGACGTAGATGCAGGAATGGCGGAAAAAGCGCGACGGGAAGATTGGCATCGCGATGAAGGGCCTGGGGTCGCGCGACAGCGACACACAGTAGGAAGAGAGCGACATTTCCGCGACGTCGAACTCCTTGTAGCGCAGCATGCGGAAGAAGGTCTCTTCCACCGGCAGGTCGAGGTAGTTCAGGGCGATGCCGTCGGGCTGCACGCTGCCGTCGGCCAAGGCGCGGGTGCGGTCGTAGTTCCAGCAGGCGAGGGTCAGGGAAAGCTTGTTGGCCATGGAAGTGTCTCTTTTGAAAACGGCTGCGGTGATAAAGCGATTTCGACAACGCCGACAACTACATCGAAGCAACTGTCGTTCAGGGTCCGGGCGCGAAGGAGCTGCCGCTGATTGCGGGGTACGCGAGCCGCGGATTGCGCGCCGCCATGCTCCCCGGAATGACCGCCATGGCCTTACACCGACACCGGGTCGGTGTCCGGCGGAGCGAACAAACCATGCTTGGCGCCTTCGGTGTAGTGCACGGCGTGTGGCAGCTCGATCGAGCAGGAGCGCACTTTTTGCGACGCGGCGCTCAATCCCGGGATCGGCTTGCCTTCGCGATTGGCCTTCGCCGCCTTGAGCAGGCCGCGGCGGGTCATGATGATGCCGTTGTCGGTCGAACACAGGTGCTCGCGGGTGCGGTCCTGTATCGGCCCCATGCTTTCCTGCAGCGAGGCGTCCTGCATGGCGATGCCGTCGACGCCGCTGTAGGTGGCGCCGGATTTCTGCCCGGCACGGTCCATCAGGTAGTCGTTGCGCTTGTTGGCCAGCGGAATGAAGGTGCCCGGTACGTACTTGACGTGGATGCCGGCGCCACCTTTCATCGCTGATGTTTCCTTCTCGGTAAGCGCGCGAGCGGGATGGTAATTGATCGACCAGGCCCAGCAATTCTCGTCGTCGATAGGCACCCAGACGTGGCCGCCCAGCGGGTGGCCGGCGCGCGGCGGGATGATGGTGTGCCAGGGGTAGATGAAAGGCGTGATGCGCCAGTAGTAGCGGCCCTCGTCGGCATTGCGACGCGCGCCGATCAAGAGCCCGCCTTCGAACTCGGCGACGTCGAAAATCGGCATCTTGTCGTGTTCGTTGTAGATGTTGCCGCGGCTGCCGGTGAACAGCGGGTCGCGCTTGAGCGCGCCGCTGTGCAGGAAGGAGACGTGGGACGAATCGATGCCGCCCTCGATCGCCTGCAGGTAGTTGCACTCCTGCAGGCGCTTGGTGACGAAACGGCGCTCGGGCGCCACGTTGACCCATTCCAGCCCCGGCGGCTCAGGCTGCAATTCCGGCGGGCCCATGTAGGTCCAGATCACCCCGCCGCGCTCGATCGTCGGGTAGGCCTTGAGCTTGATTCGGCCGCGCATGCCGGTTTCTTCCGGCTCGGAGGGCAGCTCGGTGCAGTTGCCGTTCACGTCGTACTTCCAGCCGTGATACGGGCAGCGCAGGCCGCACTCCTCGTTGCGGCCGAACCAGAGCGAGACGCCGCGATGCGCGCAGAACTCCTCGATCAGGCCGATCCGCCCTTCGGTGTCGCGGAAGGCGACCATCTTTTCGCCGAGCAGTTGCACACGCACCGGCGCACAGTCAGGCTCGGGCAACTCCCAGTCGTGCAGGGCGGGAATCCAGTAACGGCGGAAATAGTCGCCCATCAGGGTGCCGGGCCCGGTGCGGGTGATTTGCTCGTTTTGTTCGGCGGTCAGCATGATGCTATCTCCAGTAACAAGTTACTCCGCTTTCGCGCCGGAAGCACGCACGATCGGCGTCCAGCGGCGCGTCTCCTCGACCACGAAGCGGTTGAAGGCGGGTACATCGTAGTCGGCGGTCTCTATGCCCTCGCCGCGAAACCGCTCTTTCACGTCAGGCATCTGCAGGGCCTTGCGCACTTCGGCATTCAGGCGGGTGACGATTTCCTCGGGCATCTTGGCCGGCCCGGCCAGCGCGAACCAGGTGCTGGCCACCAGTTGCGGATAGCCCAGTTCGGTAAAGGTCGGCACTTCGGGGTAATCCGGAATTCGCGCCCGCGAGGTGAACGCGATGGCGCGCGCCTTGCCCGAGCGCAATTGCGGGCCGGCGGTATTGAGGGTGATGGACGCCAGCGGAATGTGCCCGGCGATCAGGTCCGACACCGCCAGGGAAGCCCCCTTGTAGGGCGCATGGGTGAGTTGCATGCCGGTGGCCTGGGCCAGCATTTCGGCGATCAGGTGACCATGAGTGCCGACCCCGGGCGACCCGAACGGCACCGGGCCGCCATAAGTCTTGGCCCAGGCCACCAGTTCGGTCACGTTGTGCGCGGGCACCTCGGCGTTCACGATCACCGCGATCGGCGGGCCGCCGAGCAGCGCGATGTGGGTGAAGTCGCGCATGGTGTCGAAGGGCGGCGGCTTGGCCAGGGCCAAGGCGATGATGTGCGAGGCCACTCCGGATACCACCAACGTGTAGCCGTCAGGCGGCGCCTTGGCCACCAGTTCGGAGCCAACCAGCCCGCCGGCGCCGGCGCGGTTCTCGATCACGAAGGACTGCTTGAGACCTTCGGTGAGCTTTTGCGCAATGATCCGCCCCAGGGTGTCGGCGCTGCCGCCGGGCGAGAACGGCGCGACGATGCGCACCGACTTGGCCGGCCAGGGCGCGCCTTGCGCCGCCGCCAGACCGGCCCCGGCCAGGCATAGCAAGCCGCCCAGGAGAACCCATGGAAGATGGGGACGACGGTGTGTGCGAGTCATTCCAGCGAGGCGCTTGCTGCGCTCTTTGAATCCGGAAGGGCATTGTACGTGCGCTGCGACTCCCATCTCAAGCACTGTCCAGCATTGACTGTGCAATCGTCCTTCTTGTGCGCTGCACGGTGGTAGCAGGGATGATTCGATGCCAGAATACCCTGATAACAAGACCATCACCGGAGACCCATCAATGAAATCGCTTTTTCAACCCGCGGCGATGTCGCGCATCGCGCTGGCCCTGCTCGCCGGCGCCTTCGCGCTGACACCGCTGGCCGCGCTGGCGCAGGCCAAGGCCACTTATCCGACCAAGCCGGTGCGCTTCGTCGTGCCCTATGCGCCTGGCGGTCTGCCCGACACGGTGGCCCGCATCCTCGGCCAGAAACTCGGCGAGCGCTGGGGCCAGCAGGTGCTGATCGACAACCGCCCGGGCGGCAATGGCGTGGTGTCGGCGCAATTCGTGACCGGCTCGCCCACCGACGGCTACACCCTGATGGTGACCGACAATTCGCTGATCGCCATCAATCCGGCGATCTATCCCAAGCTGCCCTATGACCCCAAAAAGGATTTCGTGCCGGTCTCGCTGGCGGCCACCGCGCCGCTTTACCTGGCGATCAATCCGCAGATTCCGGCCAATACCCTGCAGGAGTTCATCGCGCTGGTCAAAGCCAATCCCGGCAAGTATTCCTACGGCTCCTCGGGCATAGGCAGCACCCACCACCTGTGCATGGAGTCGATGAAGGCCAGCCTGGGACTGGACATCGTGCACGTGCCGTTCAAGGGCACCGGCCAGTCGGTGCCGGCGGTGGTGAGCGGTGATGTGGCGGCGGTATTCTCGGCCGGGCCGTCGGTATTCGGCTTCGCCAAGTCTGGCAAGATCAAGCTGATCGCGGTCAACTCGGCCAGGCGCGCGACCCTGTCGCCGAATATTCCGACCATCGCCGAAACGGTGATTCCCGGCTTCAACTTCGCGCCGACCATCGGCGTATTCGCCGCCGCCGGCACGCCGCCGGAGATCA
>Ga0302323_100002888_pt1 | contig 13975 bp, 11 predicted proteins | sample Fen_T0_3_FD_201950 | JGI IMG/M metagenome (GOLD analysis project Ga0302323, IMG submission 201950) | Peat permafrost microbial communities from Stordalen Mire near Abisko, Sweden - Fen_T0_3 | ecosystem: Environmental > Terrestrial > Soil > Wetlands > Permafrost | place: Sweden: Abisko... | reverse complement strand
CTGATTTACCAAACGAAGCCAAGAACTAGCTTTTTATGAACGGGTTGTGTTTTTGAAATGGGATAGATCGGCGTCAAGATTGAGAGGCAAGCACCAGGTTTGAGCGCCCTGCACTTGTGGGCCGTGTTCGGCAAAGAAAAGCGAGAAGGTGCTCACTGATGCGCACTTTGACTCTCGATATTCGAAAGCACTGGGAATGGCGATTCTGCCAAACGAAGCCAAGAGTCCCTTTGTTGTCAGTTGGAATGGGGGGCTGATCTTGCGGAAGAGTCGGCCTCGCTATGGCTTGGGAACCTTGACCTCGACCATCTTCGAATATCCGCTCTCTTGACCCTGCGCGTCTACGGACGTCGCGACATAGTCGTAGGTTTTGCCGGCGGTCACGTCGTTGTCGGTGTACGCGGTTGTACCGTCTCCGTTAGCGATCTGTTGGTAGTTGGAGTCGGAAGCAAGTTTGCGGTAGACGTTGTAGCTGACGGCGCCAGCGGCTGCGTCCCATGTAAGGTCAACCCAATGCGAACCCGATGCTTGTCCGGAGCCGGTGAGCGCCTCAGTTGTAGGCGAGTTCGATGCGTCGCTAAGAAACGTGAGCGCAGCGGCCGCGGCTCCGGCAGCATTCGGAGTGAACGTCACTTTGAATTGCAGGGATTGGCCGTCCGAGATGCTCGCCGGAAACGTGATTCCAGAAAGCACGAACTCGCTGCTATTCGTGCCGCCGGAAGAGACCATGATTGGGGCTCCAGCAGCACTCAGGCTGGCCTTAAGTGTAGAACTCGATCCGACCGCTACGATCCCGAAGTCCAGTTGGGTTGGGGAAACAGAAAGCTGGCCCAGATTTGTGCCGGTGCCGGAGAGGGTGACGCTGAGAGGAGAATTGGATGCGTCCGATACAACCGAGAGTGTGCTGCTGGCAGAACCGGGAGCGGTCGGTGTGAAGATAGTAGTGAAGGTTACGCTCTGGTTTGCAGCGAGAGTAGCCGGTAGACTCAGCCCGCCTGCCGAGAACGCCGAACTACCGATACCGACCCCTGAAATCGTGATCGGTGTACCGCCGGAATTGGTCAGCGTTGCCGACAACTTGGAGCTGCCACCCACCTGGACATTGCCGAAGGACAGGCTTGCGGGATTCGCAATAATTCTTCCGGCACTTTGCGGGGAGCTTCCGGCGACTCCTTGACATCCAGAGAGTGCGCCAACAGCAACAACGATTAGCGTGAGGCTAAGACAGATTCGACGACGAAGCGGGGGATTCAACATGGGGCCGATATAGTTGGGCCGTTCTCTTAGTTCCTACATTGTTCAGATTTGTCGGGGTACCAACGGGAGTATATGGAAACGGTGGTCTTCCTGCGAAGATTCGAAAGGCCAAGACCGAATGTGTAGTCACGCGACCGTCACAAGTAAAGTGCTGTTATGCAATGCGTTACGGGTCGTTTGAGAACAAAACGGTTTAAATACTCACTAGTGCATCTTTTGGAAAGCAAACGAAATCTGGTCCCGACATTCTCTCTCAATATCGAATGCACCTGGAAGCTAGTTGGAAGGTTGGCGCGTCCGCCCAAGGTCAGGTCGGTTTTTAGCGCTCTTGCGCGGGTGAGCGGCAAACAAGTTAATTGCCAACAAATAAACCCACGACGCGAGCAGACTCGCGCGTGGGTATCTGTTTCTTACAAAACGACGATTAGGATTGAGTGGGTTTCGCCATGCGAGAGCGAATGAAAATCGCTCCCATGCACGTCATTCCGGCACCGAGTAGGTACACGATGGAAGAACCTCCATCGGGAACCCGCTCCTTCCTTCTGCGTTGCCCATGGCCCAGATTCGCGAAAGACATCGGGGTGAGGCACAACAGGAACAATGCCGCCATCCAATACTTGCTTCTTGCTCTTATCATTTCGAACAGACTCCAAATTGTTAAGAAAATCTACGGATCGCATCAAGGGGGGAGATACAGACGAGGGCGGTTCGTAGTACTCGAACACCTTTATTAGAACTCTCCACAGAGGTGCCGTCAAGGTTGATAGTTCTTGCGATGATTGCAGAACCGTGCATCCGGCACGTTTGTGCTATAGACGTTTCGTAACTGCTTTTGAATCTTAAGAGCTCGGGGGCTGCGGCAGAGGTAGTCCAGAAAATATGCCAGTCAAAGACGGGATCGGAACGTACCTCGGAAGGCTCCTCTGGCTGCTGGTGCTGATTATCGTCCTGGCTTCCTGCCACAAGCGGGAACACGGCGTGACTCTCACGTGGACGCGGTCTACGTCCACATCCACCAGTACCGTCGTCGGCTACAACGTCTATCGTAGAACCAGGGAGGGGCCACGCATCAAGATCGCGACCCATGTTTCGGGTCCGCCGTACGAAGATCGCCTCGTCGTCAGTGGACAGACATATTTCTATGTCGTGAGAGCCGTCGATCAGTCTGGGCGCGAGAGCGGAGACTCAGCGGAGACTGTCGCCACGATTCCCTAGCCGTGCGACGGATCTGGCAGCGATCGCCCGAAAGCGCTATGGGGTCGGAACAATCGCCTGCGCCATGTTTGAATAGCCGCTCTCTTGGCTGTTTCCATCCACTGCCGTGACTACGTAGTCGTAAGTCTGGCCCGCCGTCACGCTGCTATCTGTAAACGCCGTCGTGGTATCAAAGGAACTGATTTGCGAATATCCGGGGTCTGACGAAAGCTTTCTATAGATGTTGTAGCTGACGGCTCCGGTGGAAGAGCTCCAACTCAGGTCCACGCTATGTTGAGCGGCGGCTTTGCCGGTGCCCGTCAGGGTTTCTACAGTCGGAGAATTCGATGCGTTGCTCGTAAATGTCAGGGACGCGCTGGTTGCACCCGTTGCCGTAGGAGTGAAGGTGACGGTGAAGGGAACTGTCTGTCCCGCCGTTAACGTCTGGGGCAGTGTGATCCCGGAAAGAACAAATTCACCGTTATCGATGCTGGCAGAAGTGACCGTGACCGAGGCGCCACTGGCTGTGAGCGAGCCGTTCAGAGGAGAACTGGAGCCCACAGTAACAGTCCCGAAAGCGAGCGTGGATGGCGATACGACCAATTGGCCGCTGGCTGTTCCCGTTCCCGAGAGCGGAATACTAAGAGGTGAGTTTGAAGCGTCCGAGACAACGGACAGTGTGCCACTGGCGCTACCGGCCGCGGTGGGCTTGAAGGTAGCCGTGAAGGTCACGCTTTGATTGGGATTCAACGTTGTGGGCAACGTCAGCCCACTGATCGAAAATGCCGCTCCGGTTACGTTGGCTTGCGAAATCGTGACGGAAGAGCCACCCGTATTCGTCAAGGTCTCCGAAAGGTTTGCTGTGCCGCCTACCTGCACGTTGCCGAAAGCGAGACTGGAGGGGTTCGGACTGAGTGTCCCCGGAGTTACGCCCGTTCCTGTAAGAGGAATGGTCAGAGGCGAACCCGGAGCATTCGACGTGATCGTTAAATTGGCATTTGCCGCGCCCGCTGCCGAGGGCGCGAACTTGACGGTGAACGAGGTGCTCTGGCCAGCGTTCAACGTGAGCGGGAGAGTCAGGCCGATTAAGGTGTAGGCGCTGTTATTGACCGAGGCGGCGGAGATCGTGACGCTGCTTCCGCCTGTGTTGGTCAAGGTTTCACTGAGGCTTGAGTTTTTGCCAACTTGTACGTTGCCAAAAGCAAGACTGGAAGGGTTCGGACTGAGTGCTCCCTGAGCTACGCCGGTTCCGGTCAGGGGAATCGTTAGAGGTGAACCGGGGGCATTCGATGTGATCATCAGATTGGCATTTACTGCACCCGCTGCTGACGGTGTGAACTTGACGGTGAACGAGGTGTTCTGGCCAGCGTTTAACGTGAGCGGCAGAGTCAGGCCGATTAAGGTGTAGGCGTTGTTGTTGGCCGAGGCGGCGGAGATCGTGACGCTGCTTCCGCCTGAGTTGGTCAAGGTTTCAGTGAGACTGGAATTGCTGCCGACTTGCACATTACCAAAAGCGAGACTCGATGGATTGGGGCTGAGTGCACCCTGGGCCACGCCGGTTCCGGTAAGTGGAATCGTCAGAGGCGAACCAGGAGCGTTCGACGTGATCGTCAGATTGGCATTTACTGCACCCGCTGCCGACGGTGTGAACTTGACGGTAAACGAGGTGTTCTGGCCAGCGTTTAACGTCAGAGGAAGAGTTAGTCCAATCAGAGTGTAAGCGCTGTTATTGGCCGAGGCGGCGGAGATGGTGACGCTGCTTCCGCCTGAGTTGGTCAAGGTTTCAGTGAGACTGGAATTGCTGCCAACTTGCACGTTGCCGAAAGCAAGACTGGAAGGATTCGGACTGAGTGCCCCTTGCGCAACGCCGGTTCCTGTAAGAGGAATGGTCAGTGGTGAACCAGGGGCGTTCGACGTGATCGTCAGATTGGCATTTGCTGCACCCGCCGCTGACGGTGTGAACTTGACGGTGAACGTCGTGTTCTGGCCAGCGTTCAACGTCAGGGGGAGACTCAGGCCAATCAAGGTGTAGGCACTGTTGCCGACCGAAGCAGCGGAGATCGTGACACTGCTTCCGCCCGTGTTCGTCAGGGTTTCACTGAGGCTTGAGTTGCTGCCCACCTGAACGTTACCAAAAGCAAGACTGGATGGGTTCGCACTGAGCGCGCCAGGAGCCACGCCGGTTCCCGAGGCCGCAATATCTAGCGGTGAATTCGACGCGTTCGAAGTGACGGTTACATTTCCGCTGGCGCTGCCTGCAGCAGATGGCGCGAACTTCACCGTGAACGAGGTGTTCTGTCCAGCATTCAAAGTGAGGGGCAAGTTCAATCCACTTAGGCTGAACCCGCTGCCGCTCACGGAAGCGGCTGTGATTGTGACCGGCGATGCGCCCGTATTGGAAAGGGTTTCGTTCAAGCTCGCATTGCTGCCCACCTGAACATTGCCAAAGCTGAGGCTTGCGGGACTTGGGTTCAGCGTTCCTGGCGCAACAGCGGTGCCGGAGAGTGAAATGCTGAGAGGCGAATTTGAAGCATCGGATGTAATGGTGATCGTGCCGTTAACAGCGCCGGCCACCGATGGGCTGAATTTCGCGGTGAAGGATGTGCTCGCGCCGGGGCTCAAGGTCAGGGGCAGTGTCAGGCCGCTCAAACTGAACCCGTTGCCGCTAGCCGTTGCTGCGGAAATCGTAACGTTTTCTCCGCCGGAGTTGATAAGGGTCACAGACTGACCTGCATTGGAGCCGACCGGCACGTTGCCAAAGCTGACGGAGGAGGGGTTCGCGCTGAGCTGACCTTGGGCCACCGCTTGGCCTACAACCTTGAGAGAGGCCAGGCTCTGTCCGCCATCTCCCATGTAGGAAAGCGTGGCAGACGTGGTACCAGGGGCATTGGGCTTGAATTGAACGTTGAATGACGAACTCTGACCCGCCGGAACCACCAGGGGCAGCGAGATCCCCGTCACCTGGAGGGTTCCGTTTAACCCTTGAATGCTACTGATGGTCACGGACGAAGCGGTGCCGTTTGTCAGCGTATCCTGGATGTTCTTGTTGGTGCCAACTGGGACGGTGCCGAAGTCGAGGCTCGAACTAGTAAAGGCCACGCTGTTGCTGCCTCCGCCCTGTCCGCCAAGGCCTTGGCAACCCACGAAAAACAAAGCAGATAAGATGACAGCGAAGCAACCGGTCCAACGAGAAACCAACCGATGACGGTTCAAGACGGCCTCAGTTGCCGCTAATCGCTCGCGGCGGGGGATTTCAGGTCTCCGGAGAGGTAAGTGCCCCTCTCCGACAAGCTAAGTGTCTCCGGGAGAAGGGGGTAAAGGGCAGATGCCATAGGTGCAGCGCGGCACCGGCCCGAGGACCAAGGGGGCAGGGGGCGGGGGCGCGCTTGGAAGGTGAACTATCGGTGTCAAAGCCATTGCCAAGTGATTGAAAACAGAAGTGGTGTTGGAGCAGTTCCGGGGAGGGCCGAGATCGATGATTCGGCATGGCACGGAACCAACTCCGGCCGCGAAGTCCCCGAATTTCACGAGTGGATTTGCCGGGATTGGGGTTAAGATCAGAGAGCGAATAGGACGGACATGCCAAACATCTCGTATCAAACACGCGGCGTCCAGACTTCTGGACGGTCAAAGGGGAAGCACATGCGATCGTGGATAATTGTCGGGGCCGTATTGTTGGTGACAAGTGCAAGCGGGCTGGCGGACAGTAAGAAGCAAGCGGCGGACAACAAGAAGCAACCGCAAATTAAGCCCTACCACTCCAGCGAGAAGTCCGAAAAATCGGACATGAAGAGTACGTCGATGGCAGTGCCTCACTCGAAGGCCGGAGGAGTTTCAAAGGACTTAAGCAACGCGGAAAAGGCCGGGACCAAAAAGCCGCGGGCTGTTCGATCCGCTAAAAAAGTGCGCGCTACAGCGAAACTCCCCAAGGAAAAGAAGAGAATTCCGCCGATCAATTTTGGAGGCAACGGGGGCAAACCGAAAGGCGCCGGGCTGATCAAGCGCGACAAAAACCCTTACAAAGGCCGGTTGAAGCAAAAAGGCGGACACCATTGATACTGTGGGTGTTTCAGAATTCCTAATGCAGGATCCTAGAGCGGTCCAGGGCCGGGGTTGCTTTCGCTATAGCAACTTCGGCCTTCGTTGTTTTTAGGGAATACTTCAGCAGGCAATAGAAGGCGCGGACTCCGTCCTTCCATCCAATCTTCTTGCCCTCTTCGTAGGTGCGGCCCCAGTAGCTGATTCCAACTTCGTAAATTCGGAGACGCAGACGCGCAACCTTGACCGTAATTTCCGGCTCAAAGCCAAAGCGGTCTTCTTCGATCGAGATGGACTGAATGACATCGCGCCGGAAAGCCTTGTAGCAGGTTTCCATGTCCGAGAGATTAATGTTGGTCAGGCAATTCGAGAGCAGCGTCAACAGCCGGTTTCCCACCGAGTGCCAGAAATAGAGAACGCGATGAGGTCCGCTGCCTAGAAAACGGGAGCCGTAGACTACGTCAGCTTTACCCTGTAGAAGCGGCTGGAGGACGAGGGGGAACTCCGCTGGATCGTATTCGAGATCGGCGTCCTGGATGATCACGAAATCACCGGTAGCTTCCTGAATGCCGCGGCGCAGAGCGGCACCTTTGCCCATGTTGTGCGGCTGAAGGAATACCCGCATCTTCGGGTATTGTTGCTCGAGTTCGGCTAGGATGTCGCGCGAGTTATCGGTCGAGCCGTCGTCCACGCAAAGCAGTTCGATCTCCATGGGAACAGAGAGAACCTTGGCGACGACCTCGCGCAGCGTTGCGCGCTCGTTGTAAACCGGCATTACGACCGAGAGCTTCATGAGTACGGGCCAGCCCTTCAGCGCTGGCTACTTACTTATTGGAGCGCAAGAGGAAGGCGCGGCGCAAGGGATCGCCAGCACGCTAGTAACAAGGGTAGTTCTCAGGGGAAGACGGATCTGCGCCGAGGCTTCTCAGAAACCTCACGGAGTGACTATCCGGTCATTGACGGATCCCGATGAACCGTCGGCGGGGAAAACGCCGGCACGCAGATCGCTATGTATTCCGCCCCACCGGGATAGGGTGTTGAATAGCGGACCCACTCGCCTGGGTGGGTGATCACCGACTGCCCCACCGTAACCTCAAGCTTCCCTGACTTAGATTCGACGCAGAGAACCCCTCGCAAAACGACCGAGTATTCCTCAAACTCCGGAGTCTGCCCCGGCTCCTGCCAGCCCTCCGGGCTGCGCATGTGGGCAATGCTGACGTTGGCCGTTGCGGTATTCAAGAGGCCGACGTGCTCTTCGATACTCTTTGGTTTGTTGCCAGCAGCTTCGATACGAGTGGGACGAGGAATGAGAGTAGGCATGGTTTTCAAAAATGGTATCAGTGCTGTGCAAGGATACACAACGCACCTCACAGCCGGGAGCAGGGAAGTGAAGATATACTCTCCTGTCGTTCTTAGCGTATCCGGATCGGGCAAGGTTTTTGCCCGGAACGGAAGAGAGCCGCGCGCCCGATTGGCGCGGAGCAAAGCCAGAGCATGAAGACACTGCGTAATCTGAGACTGCTGGCGGCGTTGCTGCTGCTGGTGGTTGGCTTGGGGACCGCAGGATTTCACTGGATTGAAGGATGGCCATGGTTCGACGGTTTCTACATGGTCATTACCACGTTGACCACGATTGGGTATCAGGAAGTGCACCCGCTATCGCATGCGGGTCGCGTGTTCAACATTTTTGTCATCCTCGGCGGCGTGTCGCTGTTGTTTCTGGCGATCGGGTCGCTCACGCAGGCTTTGCTAGAATTCGAGTTGCAGAGCTTCTTTGGAAGGCGGCGTATGGAGCGCGAGATCGGCCGTCTCACGGATCACTACATCATTTGCGGTGCGGGGCGAGTGGGACGCAGCGCAGCCCGCGAGTTGGCGCGGCGGCCAGCGCCGTTTGTCATCATTGAGAGCAATGAAGCGAAAGCCCAGAAATTCGCTTCTGAGAATTGGCTCATGCTAATCGGCGACGCCACGCAAGAACAGACCCTGCGAGAAGCGCAGATTGAACATGCCAAAGGACTCGTCGCGGCCACCACCACCGACGCCACCAATCTCTATATCGTCCTGACTGCGCGGACGCTCAATCCGCGTCTCCGTATTATTGCCCGAGCCAGCGAAGATGTGGCGGAAAAGCACTTGCTGACCGCCGGTGCGGATTCGGTAGTGTCTCCCTATATTTTTGCCGGACAGCGCATCGCGCAATCGTTCTTGCGTCCTCACGTAGTCAGTTTTCTTGACACAGCAACGACGCATCTCGGGATGGATCTGGAGATTGGGGAAGTGCCAATCAGCGGGAGCAGCCTGTTTGCCGGCAAGACGATTGAGACCTCGCGAATTCGACAGGATCGGGGCGTGATTATTCTGGCGATCAAGCGAGCGGCTGGAATGCGATTCAATCCTGCTCCGGATGATCGCATCGAGGTTGGCGATTTTCTGATTGCCATGGGCGAACCGCACCAGTTGCGTGAGCTCGAGCGGACGGCCGGAAGCGGGTCATGAAGATTACCAGTGCCGCCGAAATGCGTGCGATTGACCGCGCCACTACCGAACGCTTCGGAGTTCCTTCCCTCACATTGATGGAGAACGCAGGCGCAGCCGTGGCGCGCTTCGTATTCAACGACTACCCGCAAGCTGAGCGCATTGGCGTGGTCTGCGGCAAGGGCAACAACGGCGGAGACGGGTTTGTTGTTGCCCGCAAGTTGGCTGAAGCGAAGCGGACGGTTCGGGTTCTGCTGTTGTGCGATCCGGCGGATCTGCACGGCGACGCAGCGGCGATGTTCGAGAAAATGCTCGACCGGACAGACATCGCGCCGCTGGTTGTGCGCGAAGCCGAAGAACTTGAATCTTCGGAAGCATCCGAGATTCTGGGTTCAGATGTGATCGTCGATGCCATGCTGGGCACCGGGTTCCGGCCGCCGGTTACCGCTCTCTATGCGGCTGCGATTGCGAAGATGAATGCCGGCGGAGCGGCAATCGTGGCAGCTGACATTCCGTCCGGAGTGGACGCCGATGGGATGGCCCTGCAGCAGGGGACTGTTGCCCGCGCGGACGCTGTTGTAACGTTCACGGCTCCACGTCCGGCTCATGTTTTTGCCGCACTGACAAACGGTCCGACCGTGATCGCACCGATCGGTTCACCCGAGGAGGCAATCGTCTCCGAGTCGAGACTGTACCTCAGCACGCCCGCAGATTTCGCCGGTCTGCTTGCCCCGCGCGCACGCGATGCCAATAAAGGCAGTTACGGGCACGTCATGGTGATCGGTGGATCACTCGGCAAGGCCGGAGCTGCGGCGATGGCCGGATTCTCAGCCCTGCGAGCAGGCGCGGGACTCTCGACGGTGGCTACACCGAAATCTGCCCAAAGTACGGTAGCGGGTTTTCATCCCGAATTGATGACTGAGGTTTTGCCGGAGACTGACGAAGGAACGATCAGCACGCGTGCGATTGGTCCGGCCTTGAACGCGCTGTTTGAACGCAAGACTGTTATTGCGATCGGCCCGGGGATTTCCCGCAATCACGAGACATCGGAGTTTGTGCGGACGGTCGTGATCAAGCCAACCGTTTTTCAGGGCGCAGTGATTGTTCTGGACGCCGACGCATTAAATGCGTTTGAGGGCGCGGCGGATCAATTGAACGGGCGCGGGCGCAGTATCGTGATCACGCCGCACCCGGGGGAGATGTCGCGGCTTACGGGATTGAGCATTGCTGCAGTTCAGGCGAACCGTTTGGAGACTGCGCGGAAGTTTGCTCGCGAGCACGAGTTGACGGTTGTGCTCAAAGGACATCGCACTCTGATTGCCGCGCCCGACGGCACGGTCTGGGGGAACTCGACCGGCAACCCCGGGATGGCCACCGGTGGTACAGGCGACATTCTTACTGGAATGATATCCGGACTCATCGCGCAACATCCCAATCGGATGCTGGAGGCGACGGCACTCGCCGTTTATCTTCACGGACTGGCCGGAGATCTGGGTGCAGCTGTCGTGGGAGAAAGTTCTCTCGTTGCCACCGACCTTGTGCGTTTTTTGCCGGAAGCGTTCGCCCATACACGCGCTCATGGCTCCGGGGAGTTCCGCATGCACGGCTAGTCCTGAATCGCTCCGATGTTCCCGGCGTCCGCTCTGGGTAAGCTAGGTCTTGATTCTGTTTGGAGTGCTTGCCAGCAACCGGAGATGTCGCGTTTTTACCGCGGAATGTAATTGTCCAGCAGCGGAATTACCTGCGAACCCACTTTCATCACCCGCACCTGGGCATCGCTGGCTGATTCACCATCGAGCATCGGCGTCATGAAGCGGACGAGTGAGCCGTCGCTCCGGTGTAATCGAATGGAGTCTGCGATGAGGTAGTACTTGGATTGGTAATCGCCAGCGACCTCGCGACCGTGTGCCTGAAACCAATAGAGAACCAAAAGGCGATCTGCTCCTTTTGTGACAATGTAGCGATTCGCTGGAAATGAACTTCCTGCCGCTCCCGGAAGGTGCACAACCTGACGTTGAGATGGCACATAACCGGACCCCGGCAAGCAGTGATTCGGGGAATGGATCGTGTCGCCCATTTTCTGTGTGGGGAAGTAGGCGATGAACAAGTTGATCCACGCATAGGGTTCTTGCGGGTTTGTGTAATAGCGGTCCAGAAATTCCCCCGGGCCGAGGACCTCCAGGGTTTCAGCATCGAGCACTTCATCATGGCTGGTAAGTCCATTGATCTCTGCGGGCAGTGTGCCGAGAGATTGGCGCGGCGGGAAGACCTCGTTTTGCGAATGAGCCATCAGACCGACTGCAGTGGCAAGCATCAATGCAGCGGTAGCGGCGAAACGCAAAGTAGCCTTGTTCGCCGGCACAGGGGCTGCGTTAGAAACTGGCGCTTTAGCGGTGGTGAAGGACTTGGCTATCGAGCTAGGTGCCGGTTTCCAAATCATGTTGATGATGCGGTGGAGAGTGAACAGCATGATTAGAGAGACAACAAAGATGAGCCATCCTTGAAATAGATGATAAAAGCCCTCGGCTTTGTCCGGATCCCAATACTGGACTAGGACGCCCGTTCCGAAGATGCGAAAGGCGTTCGCAAACACCGCGATCGGTACCGACGAGCAAGCGAGCAGGAAGCGGACCCAGTTGCGCTGCTCCATGAGATAGCCGTAGATGATGGCGAGCGTGAGCAGTGAGAGCATGGATCGGATACCGGCGCAGGCCTCCACTACTTCGAGTGATTTAGCAGCAAGATGGATGACATTTCCTTCCCGTAGTACGGGAATTCCCACAAGTTCCAGCAAGGAGGTTGAGAGCTTTGAGGCGAGGATCTGGAGCGGAAACGTAAGTCTCTGGAGGATGAGGTTGGGCAGCGGAACCCCGAGTGATAGAAAGGCCCATGGGAAGAAGACAGCTCGAAATAACGGCCATCCCCGAAAGAGAATAATGAGTCCGCCAATCAGCAGGAGCAACGACATTCGGGATGTGAACAGCTCCACTCCCAGGTCGCCAAGAACAAGCAAGATCAGTGCGACGGCGATGACCGGAAATCCGAACCACGCCGGTGCGATTGGGGTCGTTCTCAACCGCTGTCGGTTCTGCCACAGGACGAAGATGGCAAATGCCGGAACAAAGAAACCGTGGGAGAAGTTCGGGTCGCTAACGTATTGATTTGCAAGACGATAAAGGATGGAGTGGTAGAGCCAGACGAGCAGCAATATCAGAGTCCAGCCCCGAGGGCCGGGCAATGGGAAGGACAGGCGACCCTCTCGCGGCGAGGCGAAGGGGACAGTATTTGCAGAATCCCCCATATAAATGGCGCGCTTGGAAGGTGAGGATACGCGAAAGGTGGTGTTTAAGCAAAACATTAGCAGCGCTGGGAACTGGCGGTTCCGAAGAAGGTTGAGCGAGGTCGTCGCAGTAACGTTTCCGACGTTATGGGACAATTGGGCAAAACTTTTCCCACATGTTCGCAGTGTGATACCTTCAATAAGAGTGAGCAGGGCGAGCGCCCGTTTGCAAACCATTGAAATATAAGTACCTGCTGATCTTATAAGCGGTGCACAATTTCCCCAAGATGGCAACGCGTGTGCAGTACTGGGACTAAGCCTTTGACCGAGTTTCCCCGATCTCGGAAGCGAATTCCTCATGGATTTTCAGAACAACGGATTTGTGGCGCACAGGGAACCTATGCCGAGCGGCGGAGTCAGAGTGTGGGTGGAGAGCATCAGCCCGGGCATGCGCACCGTCGAAGCTGTGATTCGCGAGTTATCCCAGAATGATGTACCCGTATTGGTAGTGGCAGAGCACGGTTCGGGGAAAGCGGCGATGGCGGCTAGGGTTCACAGTCTTTCTCGTCGTGCCCATGAACCCTTCCGGGCATATCATGGAAAGGCTCTCAGTGAAGATGTCCTGGCAACGGGAGCAAGGGATGGGGGAACGATCTACATCCAGGAAGTCGGCGATCTCCCTGCAGCAGCGCAAAAAGAACTGGTATGCCAGATCGAGTTGAATGAGGCGGATGGCCGCCGGGTGCCTCGCTTCGTTTGTGGATCCTCGACTGAACTGGAACCTGAAGTACGGGCCGGGAAAGTGCGCGAAGATCTCTATTACCGTATGAGCGCGGTGTGTTTGCGATTGCCACCTTTGCGCCAACGTAAAGAAGACATTCCCGCTTTACGGGAATTGTTCATGTCCGAAGCAGCGCACGATCTGGGGCGGGACGCGCCGGCGCTCAGCGGAGAATCGGAAAAGTTTTTTCTCGAGTATCACTGGCCAGGTAATATTCGCGAATTGAAGGATACCGCCCGGGCTATTGTGGCACTTGGGGATGAATCGTTGGCGATGGGAGGCCTGCGGTCCCTGTTACGAAGGGTTGAACCAGGCAATGGGGAGAAGATTTCATTGAAAGACGCAGCTCGAGCAGCTTCCCGCGAGGCGGAACGAGACTTGATCATGCAGGTGTTGACGCGAACGCGCTGGAACCGTCGAAGGGCCGCACAGGAATTGCAGATCAGTTACAAGGCATTGCTCTACAAGTTGAAGCAGATCGGATTTGAGGGTTACGGAACTTGAGGTGGTCGAGTTCAGCACAACAATTTCGAGGAGAAGATATGAGATGGATATGGAAAGCGGTGATAGCGGCGCTGTTGACGAGCCGTATTGTGCTGGCGCAAGACACCAAGCCCGCCGCGAACCCAGGGGCTGAGAAAGACCCGCAAGCGGCTTCGAGCCCCCTCGCGGGGCCGGATTATGTTATCGGACCCGATGACAATCTCCACATTGCAGTGTGGAATGAAGCGAACTTGACGGAGACTCTGCCGGTCCGCCCGGACGGGAAGATCTCGATGCCGTTGCTCGACGATATTCAGGCGGCGGGCTTGACGCCAAGGCAACTTGCCGACTCGCTGGCCGAAAAGCTTAAGAAATTCGTCGCCGATCCGCGCGTGACGGTCGTGGTTACGGCGATCAACAGCAAGCGAATTTTCCTGGTCGGCGAGGTGTCGCATACCGGTGCGACG
>Ga0302323_100002887_pt1 | contig 13977 bp, 15 predicted proteins | sample Fen_T0_3_FD_201950 | JGI IMG/M metagenome (GOLD analysis project Ga0302323, IMG submission 201950) | Peat permafrost microbial communities from Stordalen Mire near Abisko, Sweden - Fen_T0_3 | ecosystem: Environmental > Terrestrial > Soil > Wetlands > Permafrost | place: Sweden: Abisko... | reverse complement strand
CGCGTTACCGACGGCTCGCTGTTAGTAGACGATGCCTGACGGGATCATACAGTCGCTGGTGCAGAACACCTGCGCGCTGGGATCGTTGGGATTGCTGACCGGCTGCAATTGGCTATCGAGCTTGACGCCGTTGTTGCCGCCCAGGTCGCATTCCTCGCCAAGATCGTTGTCCGTGATGCCGTTGCCGCAGGTGCGTGGACTCTTGCACCCAACGCTACAGTTGTTCCCGCCTGTGCTGGTAAGGCCGTTCTGTTTACCCAAGTCGCATTCCTCGGGACCGGCCGGTGGCAACTGCGCGATGCTGTCGCCGCAGAAGGGACCCCATTTGCACTGCGTGCTACACCCGCCATAGGTTGTGTCGTTGTTGGAACCGGGGCAGCCCGCGGGCACCGCACCTGAACCGTTCCCGCAGTCACACTCCTCGTCGCCCACCACCACACCATCACCGCACTTGGGCACGCACTGACTCTTGCCCCCGATGAAGTTCGCCAGGGTCAGCATGTAGTTCGAGCCGCAGCACCAGCGTTCAGCTTGCAACACAACCACCTCGTAGACACTGCCAATAGTCATCTTCAAATCGATGGTGGCGTACGACGACGGGGCATCGCCATAGCCGACCTGAGCGGTGCCTTTCGAGGCATCCATGATCACCGTTCCCACCGCCCGGTTGTGGATACCCGGCATCTCGACCGCCATGGTGCCATTGATGAACACCCACACGTCGTCGTCGCCGGTGAACTTGAGTTGCTCGGTGCCCTGGTACTGGAACCAGTAGCGCAGCTCGGTGGTGAAGGAGAAATTGTGATTCGCCCAGCTGTTGCCAAATCCTAGGCCCTGGTAGGCGTGACAGGTGCGGCCAGCGTACGCGCTGTCCGTGTAGGTAATTGGTTTCCCCGTATTCTGATCCACGAGCGGCTTGCTGAGATCGTCGAGCGGGAAGAAGCCGCACAGATCGTAGAAGGGAGTGTCGGTATCGCTGTTCATGGCGTAGGTGGTCTTGCTGGTCGCGTTCTGCAGCAAGGTCAGGCTTTGGTAGTAGGTCATGTTGACGCCGCTGACGTCGCGGTACCACTGATCGAAATACGTCTTGCCCGTGAACCCAATCTTCTTCGGGTCCGGGACCGGATCGGGCCCTGCCCAGACCGGCTTGTGGTTGGTGTCGAGCGTCGACCGCAGGACGCCCTTGCCATTCTGCAAGCTGTCGTCGCAGCAGTAGGTTCCGAAATCGGGGTGCCCGGTAGGCGGAGTGCTGTTGTTGTACGATTCGAAATCGCGCGCGATCATCGGGATCGTCAGCTTGGCGGGCGGATCGTCGAAGAAGGACTTGCAGGTGAATCCCGCTTCGATCTTGCAGTCATGCGAGCAACCGTCGCCATCGGCTACGTTGCCATCGTCGCAATCCTCGATGCCGCGCCAGAGGATTCCGTCGCCACACGTGCTCTTGCAGGCACCCACTGCGCTGGTGTCGGTGCCGCACTTGGGCTCGCTCTGGCAATTCGAGGCACAGCCATCGTACGGCAGGGTGTTGCCGTCGTCACAGGTTTCACCGGCCTCTTTCTTCCCGTTACCGCAGACGGTTGCCTTGCACGTGCTTGGGCTACCCGTGCAGTCGAAGCCAGGCTCGATCTTGCACGTGGCCGAACAGCCGTCGCCATTCGCCGCGTTGCCGTCGTCGCAGGTTTCGAACCCTTTCAAGATGCCGTCGCCACACCGTGGCAGACAAGGCTTGCCCGGTACGCGGCAGATGTAGCCAGGCTCAACGGTCTGGCAATCGCTGGAACAGCCGTCGTTGCTCTTGGTATTGCCGTCGTCGCAGGCCTTGTTCGAGGTCAGGATGCCGTTTCCGCAGGTCCCGGCGTACTCGCAGGGCTTGCCCTCTGTCGGACAGTTCCAGTTCGCTTCGATCTGGCAGAGCCGGCTGCAACCATCGCCATTGGTCGCATTGCCGTCGTCGCATTGCTCACTGCGCTCAATAACCCCATCGCCGCACGTCCCTCCGCTCGGCCGATCTGGTTGCGCATCGGCGAGAGGACGCGCGTCGAGCTTCACGATGACCCCTCCAGCCCCCGACCCGCCTCCGCCTACGGGACCTTGCCCTCCGCCCCTGCCGCCCTGGCCCTCGCCCCCCATGATTGTGGCGCTGCTGCACGCGACCGCCAGCAATCCCGCCGCGAAAAGCGCCAAGCGCGCCGTTCCCGTCAATGAATCGCGAAGAACTGGACCATGGAAAAGACTATCTCTCGTCATGCAACACCCTAATCATCGACAGTCGTTGGACGTAACTTCCCGGGAACTCGTACCCTCGGTAGTACAGTAGCCCTTGGTGGGGCAGTGGCTCAAGGTACCTTCCACGGCCCAGCCTCTGCCAGAAAACGCCACTTTCTTGGACAAGCGATCGCCGGTGCGCGACCGCTCGCCACTCAGACAGCCTTCGCGTTCTCGTATGCCGCAAGGTTGCGGCGGATAAGGTCCAGGTGGAAGGCGAAGTGCTGCGTGTGGAACGAGAGGATCATGCCAAGCCCTGCGGCTTTCATGATGGGATGGCTGGGCTGCTGGATATGGTACCGGTTCCAATCCTGGTCCTTGATCCGGCACGCGTGGTCATGGGTGATCTTGCGCAAGGTTCTGATCAACTGCAAGGCGTCGCTGGCGCTTGCTGCCGCGTAGCCCAGGATCGCGGCACTCTTCTCCATGTCCCCGTTGCCGACGTCGATGGTTGCACCCGGGTTCAAAATAGCCTTCTGGAAACGCAGGTAGCCGTTGACCTCCGTGCTGGCCAGATGACCGAGGTGCTCCGCGATGGTCCAAGCGCCGTCGATAGCCGGCCGGAAGTGCAGCACCTCGCCATCGAGGTTCGCCACCAAGGCGTCCAGTCGGGAGATGTCGGCGCCGTAGGTCGCTAGCAGCTGTTCGCGATCGAGGATTTCAAAGTAGTCCACGGTGGGACGATCCTGGGACGAACCGGGCCACGGCGCCATGCAGAAAGCTAGTACGCAGGCGCGGCGGCTTCGTCTGTGCGGAGGGCAGCGTTCATCAGCAGCAACGTCGTTGGTGCGCCGATTTCGTCGGTGGCGCCCGGAAGATCTTCCTGCGTGAAGGCGAAGTATCCGTTGTCCCAAGACAAGAGTTCGTAGATGGCCGCTCGATTCACGCGACGTGAGCCTTCGATGCGCGCGGAGATGGCCTGACCGCCGCGAAGCCAAACCCGGCCCATCTTGCCGTCGGCGACAATGAGGATCTGGCCAGAACGTCGCTCAAGGTCCAGGAAGCTCAAAACAGTTGCAAGACCGAACTGCTCGAGGCGGCCGTGCAACCCAGCATCATGCCGGTGTGTCGCGGAGATTTGCCGAACCCTTGCCCTTGCCATGCGCAGAGTTGACCCTACTCACTCGCCCACCGCAAATTAACGTTACCGCACCGCTCCCTTGCCGCGAACCTGGGCATGATCCTTTCTCATCAATCCCGAGCCAAAGATTGGCTTGACACCCTCTGCACCAAGGTTAAACTACGACTTACAAGGTGGTAGTTTGAGTTCGTCTATGTATGGCGCTGGGGCCGAATACGCCCTCCACTCGATGTTGATACTGGCGACGCAATCCGCGCCGGTGAGCATCAGCGACCTCGCGAGTTACCAAGGGATCCCTGAACGTTTTCTGGCCAAAATCTTTACGCGGCTCAAGAGAGCCAAACTGGTTAAAGGAACGGAAGGCATCTCCGGCGGATTTGTTCTAGCCAAGCCCGCCGAGAACATTCACGTCTCGGAGTTGCTGAAGGCCGTTGATCCAGGACGATCCCTATTTGCCTGTGCGGAGATACGGCGGAACTGTGCCCTTTTTGGTGATCCCCCCCCACGATGGGCCGTCGCGGGTCCGTGCCGGATCCATGCGTTCATGGAAGAGGCCGAACGAAGGCTGCACGACTTTCTGGCTTCCAAGACCCTGTCGGACTTGGTTTGTGAATACACGTGCAAGGCCCCAAAAGTGTTCGCAGTGGAAACGGAAGTCTGGTTCCAGGGCCGAAAGATGAGCCGGACGGCGCGCCACTAGGCCGGTGCTCACAGCGGCCTAGGAGCAACACCCTGCGGGGACTGTGGAGAAGATCAGAGTCACGAACAACGGAGGCAGATGATGGAAATACCCGAAACGATGCTCGAAGTACTTAAGAAGGATGGCGTTGTCGCCATCGCCACCCTGGGTCCAGATGGGCCCCACATGGTGAACACCTGGAATAGCTACATCCGGGTCTCGGAAGATGGGCGCTTGCTAATACCAGCGGGCTATTTCCACAAGACCGAGGCCAACATCGCGGCCAACAACAAGGTTCTCGTGACCTTGGGCAGCAGCAAAGTGCGCGGGCTAACCGGCGCGGGTACCGGCTTCCTGGTCAAGGGGACAGCGACCTTCGTGACTTCCGGTCCGGATTTTGAAACCACGAAATCAAGGTTCGGATGGGCCCGAGCAACGCTGGCGATCGCCGTCGATTCTGCCACCCAGACGCTCTAAACCACGGCTTCTGAGAGTGGCATGGCAACCTCTTAACTGCCGCCTTTCAATCGCTGCAATGCCTGTCGGTGCCCAGCAACGAATTGTATCGCTCAAGCAAGGGGGCGACCTGCGGCTGCAAGGTCGTTTCGGAAAAGAGGAATAGCAGGCTGTGCCCGCTCGCCTTCGACCGGAACATGGTCAAGATGGGCAGGGCGAAGTTGGAACGACCTGACTTGCTCACGGCCCTGTTCGCAGCCGTCAGCTGCTTGCACTTCGGGAAGTCGATCACGAGAAGCCCGATGTGTAGAAGTCCGGCCGACGTTTGCGCCTGCAGATGAGCTTCATCCACGCGCTCCGCCAGGCGGAAAACCTGCACGCCGAAGTCCTTGGCAAGCCAGGCTAGCCTATCCTTCCGCTCGGGGTTGTTCACAAGAATGTGCCAGTCCTTCCGGGAAGGAAGGGACAACGATGCCTGAATCGCCTCCAGAGCGCGGCGAAAGTCAGCGGGTGCATTCTCTACAGAAATGGGCAGCGCCACTGTCGGGACGGCAGCGTCTGTCCTTGCCCGCTCGGCCTTTGCTGGCGGCGTCGCAGCTGACGATGAAGGAGCAACCTTGCTCGCAGACACCGACCCTGGGCAAGCGACGAGCCAGGCCAGGACCAGCGCCGCACTGGCAGCGGCACCGCAGCGCCTCAGCGAGGCGTAACGGCGGGCGGCGTTGCCGGCAGGTAGGTAATCGTCATGCATGCAGAATCACCGATCTCCTTCAGCTGACGCGCAAGAGTAGATTTCGTCGTCCCGGACAGCTGGACGAGAAACTGATTGAAGGCTACGAAGCCGGCGGGACCTCCGCAGATTTCGATACAGCCCGCGGTCGCATAGAGCTGCGGCTTCGGATCGTTCGGCCCATCGTGGATCAAGTAATTCCCGTGAACCTGCCAGGCGCCATCTTCGCGGGATGGAAACCTGTGGACTTAGTGGCGTGGTGTTCCCGATGGTCGACTAATGAAGCCCTGCGATGGTGACCGGGTTGATGCTGGAACCGGTATAGCAATAGAGAGTACTGCTATCGGAACTTATCGCCTGAACCGAGCATGCGGTCGGCAAGGTAACGACTGCCGTTCCATCCGCGACTCGATAGACGGTTGTGGACGAAACTGCCAAGGCACTGTTCGGGGTGACCGAAACGATCTTATCGGGCTGGGGATAGCGAACCTCGGTGAGGCTCGTACCGTTCAAGCAGTAACCTCCGTAGTAGACGCTGGTACCATCGGGGGTGGCCAGCACGCCTCGTGATGGTGAAGTGATGGCGTTGCCTGCAGAATACCCTGTCATCTTTCCGGTCGAAACATCGAAGCGAGCGAGCTTGTCGTGTGTATCTGATCCGCCAACGAACAGGGTATTACCATCGGCCGTCGCGGACAGCGCTCCCTTCCAGATCTGCTGCCAAGAGCTATCGCGGACACCCGTGCTGATTTCAATGACGCTGGCCGTGGTCCATTGATCGAAACTGATGCTGGCGATACGGTTGTTGCTTAGAACTGCTAGCTGGTAGTTATCCTGGGGCGTATAGATGAACTTCATCCGACTCAGCGTCGCAGCGTCAATTTGCTCAATCTCCATACCCGAGTGCGCGACGAAAATGGAATCGCTGGCGGCATCGAAGACCATGTCCTTTGCTCCGACTTCAATCACCAGCGAACGCAAGGTGGCGCCGGAAATACTGTCGATCGATACGACCACGTTCTTGCTCGCGTCGAGCCCATACAGACGGGCGCGCGCGGGATCCGCAACGAGCTTCAAGAAGGTGTAGGCCCCGAGGGGGCCAGCGTCGGATTGCGCCTGACCAAGCGTTTTGCCGAATAGGAAATCGGCTACCTTCGCGCAGACGATTTGGCTCAGGTCGGGCCGGTAGTACCATAGCTCGCTGTCGCCCGCCGTAAGCGCGGCTGAGCTGACCGCAAACGGGAACGACGTCACCGTGGTAAGAGTTTGCGCATCAATGAACCCCTTGGTCGATACCACGAAGGTGGCAGCAACATCCTCGGCGAACACGGTTCCGGTGTCTCCGAGCGCATGGGCCAGGTTCGTCGCGTCCAGCTGACGACCTGCATAGTAGAGGTGTTTGCCACTGGGGCCCACGTAGGCATGGCGCACCGGACTGTCGAAGCCGTCGCCATTGTCCCAGTTGCTTTGGTCAATGGTTCGGGTTGGCGCGACGTCGAGATTCAGCTCGTAAACATTGCTTCCACTCAATCCAGACTCGGCGACGAAAAGCCGATTCCCGGCTGCTGAAAGCTCGATGTCCGGCTCGAACGCAGAGTAGATGTTGAGCTTGAAATCGCTCGAGACCCCCTGGGTTAGATCGATCTCATGGATCTCGGCCCATTGGTCCAGCGTGGCGTAGTACGCGATGCCGCCATTCATCACCTCGACTTGTTCTGGATCGGCTCTGGTGTCGATGGGCGTCGCGATCCACCTGCGCTTGTCGATGACGTCGATGCGCTTCGAGCCATCCAGCGATGCCACCAAGTACTGCCCGTCTGGGGACAGGTCGATGTCGGTTCCGTACCCATCAAGTGTGACTGTCGTGAGCTGTGACTTCGCAACCGTGTCGAAGACGAGGATGCTCCACCCGCTCAGGGCATAGAGCATGCCCGCCTGTGGATCACCCACGAGCTTGCTGATGTCTCCTACAGCGAACCCAGTAGACCCGTCCAGCGCTCCCTGGTCAGTCGATGAGTCGATTGCTCTAAACAGGTCGAAAGGGAGCGCATCGCGCGCGTCCGGATTAGAGCCCGGCACATCCTGCGAAGGGGCGCCATCGGACGAAGGCTCCGCGGCAAGATCGACGATCCCCGCGGCATCGGAGTCATACCGTTCGGGAACTGCCGCATCGACGCGCGAGGGCTCGTCACGAGCCATATCGGGCGAGGTATCAACGATACGGGCGTCACCGGCCTCGGGCGCCGTCGTGTCGGTGCCAGACCTCCGCTCGCTTGCGAGATCCGAGGTGTCAGAGGATTCATCGCCTACGGGATCCGTCGTACCCGAGGACCCATCGCGCACGAGTTCCGAAATGTCCGAGGGGCGATCGCCCCGGAGATCCATACCACTGTCGGTTCCCACCGCTGAGGAATGCCCCTGCGAGCTGCATCCGAGGAGCGCGAGGATTGAACCGGCTACGAAACATGAAAGCTCTGTGGCTCGACGATTGCTGGTCATTGCATTCGATCCTTCGATCCTTCTCAAATTTCGCTAGTCACCGCACCCCGGATAGGCTGGGCCAGGGTTCTGTGTAAGCACGGCGTAGGCGCTCGACATGTATCTCAGGTAAGAACACTGGTCTATGGCTGCGTCGGTGTTGTTGACTATTCCGGGATAGGCGATCCACAACTCATTTCCGGTCATCCCCAACGTGGGGAGTGTTAGCAACGGGGTGATCAGATCGGTCAGGTAGTTGGGATGCTCGAAGACGACCTGGGCATTGGCATTGGTGGGGAATGCGCTCTTGGGGATCAGCGTCGAATACCAGGTGCATTTGCTGTCTTGCAATTCCAGCAGCGCCTCCCGGGCGCAGCTGAGACCGGTCACGGACAAACTGTTTGGGTAAGGAGGTGGGCTGTAGCCCAGCTTGTCGTCGCCACATGCCGAACCTGGATAGCCGGTCTTTGCCGGATCCGTGTAGGGCCATCGGAAATGGATTCGGACATAGTTGGCCGGGATGGGCCGCCTGGGAGGTGTCCCGATGCTGCACGCGAGGGCGATGAGAGTGCTGCTGTCAGGAGTGACGTGAAATGCCCCGACACCGAGCGGAATGTTCGGGCGCTGGTTGAAGTCGGCCTGCAGACTGGCGCTCGACCCCGTATACTCAATCCAGAATTCCGCAGCTCCCGACATTGATGAGATGTCGATGATGCTCGAAGTTGAGCCGACGGGGCACCCACTGGTCTCCATGGGTTGTAGCTCAAGCTGGGTGATCGTGTTGGGAATACAGGCAGAGTAGTATGTGCATGTGCCGCCATTGATATCCGTCGCGGCGTCGCCACGCGCTCCGTAGACCGAGAAATTGCCTTCGTACTCGTTGAGCAGGAGCGCCGTCGGTGGGGCTGTCAGTACTCCTAGGGTTGGGGTCACGCTCTTGGACCAGAGGTCTCGGACGTGCACACGCGTCTGGCCATGAGCGCACTTTGATGTCTCGGCTGCGGATCCGGAATCGAGGCCCCCTGCCTCGTTGCCGACGATTCGAGCATCGCCGGTAACTAGGCTCGCGTCCCTGGCGCCGTCGATCGCTGAGTCGAGGCGGCCGAGGTTCGCGTTCTGTCCATCCCGCGCGCCGTCCGGACCGAAGATGGCGGCGGAATCCAAGCTCGCGAAGGCGTCTCCCGAACTGCCGTCCTGAGCACTGTCTGCTGCGGGGTCAGCGCTATCAGGCGGAAGCGGAACATCGCTGACTTTGGCCTCAGCCGAGCGGTCGATAGCCGAAGCATCGAGAGTGGTCGCTACCTCGGAGGCATCAAGATTGCTTGACGAGCCCCTGCCGAGGTCCATCCCCACATCTCTGGTGACCTCTACTGTGGACTCATCGACGTTGCCATCTCTGTTCGCATCTTGTGTGCCTGTGCCGTGCGAGCCGCAGGCGATGGCGGTCAGACCGAGTGGAAAGAAGGTGACAGCAACCACCCACCTCGCCCGCAGGCCATGGTTCCGATACTCGGGCTGTGCCTCAGTGGTCGCGTGCAACATGCTTGCCCCGTTCGTTGGAAGTCGCGATGATCGCGTACCTCGCAGGCGTGCGCAAGGGCGACTGAGCGCAATGTCTAGGTCTTCCATGGTGACGACCTCGATGCTCGCCTATTGTGTCGAGGATAGGTCAGAGGCGCGGACCGGTGACACGGTTTGTGTGGTTGGGCCACGGGATGCGGGCGAGTCCGTCACCCTGCCATGAATGTTTCACAAGATAGTCTAGCCCGGGACCTGCTGGCGGCTGCGCACGCGGGGGATCTCGAACGCGTTCGACGACTGCTCGACGCCGGTGTGGATCCCACGCCATCAACCAGCCGGTTGCTTTGGGCCAGCCCTCCATCACGCCGTCGAGCGCGGAGGAGACACAATATCGACAGGCCCGGCCATGCCATCGGTTCAGCCTCGACGTGCGTGTAGCCATCGAACTGGGGTGACGGAGCGGACGAGCAACCCTCGCCCGCTCCTTCCCATCGCCTCTAGTACCGGTAATGATCCGGCTTGTACGGACCTTGCACTGGGACGCCCAGGTAATCGGCCTGCGCCTTGCTCAGCGTGCTTAGCTTCACGCCGACCTTCTTGAGGTGCAGGCGCGCGACTTTCTCGTCGAGGATCTTGGGCAACACGTAGACCTGGCCGGCGACGAAGGTCATGCCGGTCGTCGCGTCCTTGCCCTTGGTGGCGTTCTCCCACAGGGCCATCTGGGCGATGGTCTGGTTGGTGAACGAGTTGGACATGACGAAGCTGGGGTGGCCGGTGGCGCAGCCCAGGTTGACCAGGCGGCCGCGGGCGAGAAGAGTCAGGCGCTTTCCGCCAGGGAGGATGAACTGATCCACCTGCGGCTTGATGTTCTCTTCGCGAATCTCGGGATTCGATTCCAGCCAGCTGACCATGATCTCGCTGTCGAAGTGGCCGATGTTGCACAGGATGGCTTCGTCCTTCATGACGGCCATGTGCTCGCCGCGAATGACGTCCATGCAGCCAGTGGCGGTCACGAAGATGTCGCCTTGTGGGGCGGCCTCTTCCATGGTGACGACCTCGTAGCCTTCCATCGCCGCCTGCAGGGCGCAGATGGGATCGACCTCGGTGATGAGCACACGCGCGCCCAGGCCGCGGCCCGCGTGCGCGCAGCCCTTGCCCACGTCACCGTAGCCCGCGACAACCACGACCTTGCCCGCCACCATCACGTCGGTGGCGCGCTTGATACCGTCGAAGAGCGATTCGCGACATCCGTACAGGTTGTCGAACTTGGACTTGGTGACCGAGTCGTTGACGTTGATGGCGGGAATGAGCAGCTGGTTGTTCTTGGCCATCTCGTACAGGCGATGCACGCCCGTCGTCGTTTCTTCGGACACGCCCTTGATCTCTTTCGCCATCTTGGTGAAGCGCGTCTTGTCCGCCTTCAGGCACTTGTCGAGCAGGGTGAGAATGACCTTCATCTCGTCCACCTTGGTCGTGGACGGATCGGGCACCTTGCCGGCCTTTTCGAATTCAGCGCCCTTGTGCACGAGCAGCGTGAGATCGCCGCCGTCGTCGAGCAAGAGGTTCGGTCCCTGGCCGCCCTTGAAGGCGGAGATCTGAACTTCGATGTTGGCCCAGTACTCGGGCAGGGTCTCACCCTTCCACGCGAACACGGGAACGCCTGCCTTGGCGATGGCCGCCGCCGCCTCGTCCTGGGTCGAGTAGATGTTGCACGAGGTCCAGGTGACCTCGGCGCCCAGCTCGACCAGCGTCTCGATGAGAATCGCCGTCTCGATGGTCATGTGCAGGCAGCCCGCGATGCGGGCGCCCTTGAGCGGCTTTTGCGCGCCGAACTCTTCGCGCAGGGACATGAGACCGGGCATTTCCTTTTCCGACATGCGGATCTTTTTGCGGCCGAGCTCGGCCAGGGAGATGTCCTTGACCTTGTAGGCCGGGAATTCATTGCGGATATCCATGATTGCTCCTTCGCGAATTGAACGGGGTTATGGGTTTACGATTCTTTTTCCAATAATCAATTGAAGAGGCGGCGCGAAAGCGCCGGGCAAGGGACTGAGATTGATAACGTCAAGTCCCGCCTCGGTGAACCAGGCACGCAGCTTGTCGGGTTCGAAACCCAGCCACACGTGGCCTTGCTCGCGCAGGCTCTCGTCCTTGTGGGGCACGTGATCCGCGACGATGAGATGCCCGCCCGGCCGTAGAAAACGCGCGGCGCTGGCGATGACATCGCTGGGGCGGGCGATGAATTGCAGGACGCGCACGATGGTCACCAGATCGGCGCCACCCGCCTTGGCGATCTCTTGCGCCAGGTTGCTATCGTCCATCTCTCCCTCGCGCAAGCGCACGTTGGGCAATCCGCTCTGCTCTACCCGCGCGGCGGCGCGGGCCAGTCGGGCCGCGCTGCGATCCACCGCAATCACGCGATCGTACAGCGGCGACAGCAGGGGCAGCAGCAGGCCATCGCCGCAGCCCACATCGACCGCGAGATGATGCCCAGGCAACAAAGCGGACAACAGGGGCAGGAAAGGCTCGACCGAGACACCGGGAGTTGGTGAGGCTTCGACGGCTCCGTCGGCGAACAACTTGCGCGCCGTCTCTTCCCGCTTGGCGACGATCTTGGGAATGCGCGCCAGCCGTCCTTCGGCCAGGCACAGGTCATTTCCAGCACGCAGCGCCGCCACCACGATGGGATTGTTGTTGGCCTCGGCACGCAGAAGTATGCGCGTCCCGTCCCTCCGCTCGGCCAGCAGGCCCGCATCGCGCAAGGGCTGGGTCTTGCGCGTGACCTGCGGCTGACTCTGCTTGAGCAGCGTGGACAGCTCGCCCACGGTCAGCTCCTCGGCGTCGCACAAGGCGAGCAGGCGCAAGCGATCTTCATCGCCGAGAAGGCGGAAGAGATCAGCATGCGCGTGAGCGGCAGTGGCGGCCACGGATCTGTTATATGTGATTATACGTAAGTATGCAAGTACACAGGCCGGTGCCAAGAAGCACGAACAAGCGGTTGTGCCGCCGAGGCTCGTACCTTCCGGATCCGTTACCGCGGCCCAGGCGGCTGGGCAAAGGCTAGGCGTTGCAGGATTTTGACCAGCTCGCGCCGGAATTCGTCTAGGACGCGTGGGTCGGTATCCCCGGGCAGCCTCGCGTCGGGTGAAATGGTGATTTGGTCCAGCACCCACGCCAGCGTTGCAGGATCGACGCCCGCGTCCTTTCGCGCGGCATCGGCCAGCGCGGAGGACAAATCGATTCCGCTGGCCAGCAGGAACTTCAGATCGACGAGATCCTTTATCTGGGCGCGGCCGAGAACCGAGCAGATCTTGTTGGCCGCAATCTCGCGAGCCGTGTCAATGCGCAACTGGCTAGGCGCGGATAAGTCCTTGGGCCCGCCAGCCATTGAGCAAAAACTCCCAGAAGGCACGTTTGCGGCCGAGGTGCAGCCGGATGTGAGACCAGTCGCGCAGGATCTCGTCGAGGGAAAGAAATCGCCAGACATCAGGATATCGAGCCTCGGCCATGATCCAGCCCTGCCACTGGGCGCGCGCGTCCGCGTCCGTGCAGCGGAGCTTGTGGCGCAGTTCCGCCTCGGTCACGTTCACATCCCACGCGAAGTAGGGTCGGTCGGCCACGGGGGAAGTTTACCCGGAACGCCCTGCTACATCGACCCATCAACAAAGACGCGGTAAATTCGTTCCAACTCGGCTGGAACGTCCAACCATCTGGCACCTTCCGTCGAGAACCCTTTGCCTGTTCTTCGCCATCGAAGGCAGAAAGCAGGAATTCCAAGGAAAGGCGACGAATGGCTTCGAAACCAAGGAAAGGCAGTGGGCAAGCGACCGGGGAGCCCGCTTCCCGGCTCATCGACCCGCGGATCCGTGACCTCATGGGATGGCGCGGGGAAGCCCTGGCTCGCATGCGGGGACTAATCCTGGAAGCCGACCCCGAGATGATCGAGGAGTGGAAGTGGATGGGCACGCCGGTGTGGTCGCACCACGGGATTGTCTGCACCGGGGAATCGTACAAGGAGGTCGTGAAGCTTACGTTCGCCAAGGGAGCCAGTCTCCCGGACCCATCGCGCCTCTTCAATTCCAGCCTGGAAGGCAACACGCGCAGGGCCATCGACATCCACGAAGGGGAGAAGGTCGATGCACGCGCGTTCAAGGCGCTGGTGAAGGCCGCGGTGGCCAAGAATGGTCCACCGACGAAGTCGGCAAAGGCCAAGCCAGGTTCTACGGCAGCGAAGGCCAGTGCTCGAAGTGCGGTGCCATAGGTTTGAAGCCTCCCGCGAACGCCGATGGTTTATTTGCTCGGTTTTTCGCGGGAGAATCGTGGTATCGATACGGAACCAGCTCGAAGCGAGGGCGCATGAGTATCCCAGACGGATCCAAGATGGCAGGAACGTCTCTGTCTGAGAGATTCCCGGACATCATTATGCCCATCGGAGGCGCCCGGCTGAACTCGCCGCCCTTGAAGGTGTTTCTCCGGACGGCCCGCGGCGACGACCGGATACCGATGCCGAACCGGGCGACCGGAACGCCGGCCCTGGTCGCGACCCATCGCTACTGTTTCGGCGAGGTGTATCGCCACCCCTGTTCCGAGGACAACGACCTGCTTTCCTGCCACCGCTGCCACGTCACGACGGTGATTCCCAGAACCATTGGCACCTACGACAGCCTGGCCACGTACTTCCGCGGGGCACGCCAGCGGGTGGACGATTTCCGCGCGCAGGTCGGGTCGCTGGCCACAAGCAAGACCATTCACGAAGCGTGACGGCCG
>Ga0302323_100002886_pt1 | contig 13978 bp, 14 predicted proteins | sample Fen_T0_3_FD_201950 | JGI IMG/M metagenome (GOLD analysis project Ga0302323, IMG submission 201950) | Peat permafrost microbial communities from Stordalen Mire near Abisko, Sweden - Fen_T0_3 | ecosystem: Environmental > Terrestrial > Soil > Wetlands > Permafrost | place: Sweden: Abisko... | reverse complement strand
TGGCTGTTCGACGAGTGCTACCAGGCCGTGGGCGACCTGGCAGAGACCATCGCGCATGTGCTGCCCGTGGCCCGGCACCTGAGCGACATCGGCCTCGCCGAATGGGTCGAGCAGCGCCTCTTGCCCTTGCGCGAAGCCTCGCCCGAGCAGCAGGCCCAGCGCATCGCCGCCTACTGGGATGAGCTCGATGCGACCGGCCGCTTCCTGCTGACCAAGCTGATCGGCGGTGGCTTTCGCGTCGGCGTGAGCAAGCTGCTGGTGCAACGCGCACTCGCCGCGCATGCCGGGCTCGATGCCAAGCTGGTGGCGCAACGCATGATGGGCTTCACCGACAAGTCGGCGCGGCCCGATGCGCGCCTGTACCGCAACTTGCTGGCGCACGATGCCTTGCCGAAAGCCGACTCAGGCCAGCCTTACCCGTTCTTCCTCGCGCATGCGCTGGAGCTGCCGCTGTCCGATTTCGAAGCCAAGCTCGGCCCGCCGAGCGACTGGCTGGTGGAATGGAAGTACGACGGCATCCGCGCCCAGGTGGTTCGCCGCGCGGGGAGCATCTGGATCTGGTCGCGCGGCGAAGAGCTGATCACTGATCGCTTTCCGGAGGTGGTGGCACTGGCGGGTCAACTTCCCGACGGCACCGTACTCGACGGCGAGATCTTGGTTTGGAAAGACGGCAAACCCGCCCCCTTCAACCTGCTGCAGCAACGCATCGGCCGCAAGACGCTCAACAAGAAGGTGCTTGCCGACGCACCGGTCAGCTTCATGGCTTACGACCTGCTGGAATGGCAAGGCGAAGACGTCCGCGAGTGGCCGCAGCACCAGCGCCGCGACAAGCTGATGGCGCTGACACACGACACCACGCTCAGTGTCTCGCCCGTCGAGCAGCGCGCCACCTGGCCCGAGCTGGCCACGCTGCGCGAAGAGTCGCGTGCCCGCGGCGTCGAAGGCTTCATGTTGAAGCACCGCGCGTCACGCTACGGCAGCGGCCGAACCAAGGCCGATGGCACCTGGTGGAAGTGGAAGATCGCGCCGCTCAGCGTCGACGCGGTGCTGATCTACGCGCAAGCCGGCCACGGCCGCCGCGCGAGCGTCTACACCGACTACACCTTTGCGGTGTGGAACCGTGCACCGCGCGACGCCACCGAAGCCCAGGCCGTCATCGACGCCATCGAGCGCCGCGAACCGGCCCAGCCCGAGGCGCTGCAACTGGTGGCCTTCGCCAAGGCCTACTCGGGCCTGACCGATGAGGAATTTCGCGAAGTCGACCGCGTGATCCGCGCCACCACGCTGGAGAAATTCGGCCCGGTGCGCAGCGTCAAGCCCACGCTGATGTTCGAGCTGGGCTTCGAGGGCATCAACCACAGCCCGCGGCACAAGAGCGGCATCGCAGTGCGATTCCCCCGCATGCTGCGCATGCGAATGGACAAGCCGCTGCACGAAGCCGACACATTGGCGACACTGCAGGCCTTGATGAACGCGGGAGCTTCGACATGACGAGCTATGACTGTGACCTGTTCGTGATCGGTGCCGGCAGCGGCGGCGTGCGCGCGAGCCGCATGGCGGCGCAGCGCGGGGCGCGCGTGGTGGTGGCCGAGGCCGGGCCGCTCGGCGGCACCTGCGTCAACGTGGGCTGCATCCCGAAGAAGCTCTACAGCTACGCCTCGCACTTCGGCGAGACCTTCGAGCAGTCGCACGGCTTCGGTTGGCAAGGCGAGGCACCGCGGTTCGACTGGGCCGTGCTCAAGCAGCGCCGCGCGGCCGAGATCAAGCGCCTCAACGGCGTGTACCACGGCTTGTTGAGCGGCGCTGGCGTGCAGCTGCTGCGCGGCTGGGCCAAGCTGATCGACGCGCACACGGTCGAGGTCGATTGCGAAGGCGGCGGGCAGCGCCTCACGGCCCAGCACATCCTGCTGGCCACCGGTGGCCAGCCCACGCCCGCCACCGGGCCGGGTGCCGAATGGGCGCTCAACTCCGATGCGATGTTCGACCTCGATCCCTTTCCGAAGCGGCTGGTGGTCGTGGGCGGCGGCTACATCGCCTGCGAGTTGGCGTCGATCTTCCAGGGGCTGGGCTCGCAGGTGACGCAAGTCCACCGTGGCCCGCAGTTGCTGCGCGGCTTCGACACCGAGGTGGCCAAGTTCACCGCCAGCGAGATGCGCAAGAAGGGCCTCACCATTCACCTCGACACCACCTTGGCGGGTGTCGAGAAGGTCGGCGCCGTGCAGCGCGTGCAGCTCAGTGACGGCAGCACGATCGAAGCCGACGCCGTGCTGCACGCCACCGGCCGCCGCCCGCGCACCGCGGGCATGGGCCTGGCCGAGCTGGGCATCACGCTCAACGCCGACGGCTCGGTGCCGGTCGATGAGCACCTGCAGACGCAGATTCCGTCGGTCTACGCGCTCGGCGACCTGATCGGCCGCAAGGCGCTCACGCCGGTGGCGTTGGCCGAGGCGATGTACCTCGTCGATCAGCTCTTCGGCCGCGCCGAAGGCAAGGCCCCGCGCCACCCGATCGACTACGAGCTGGTGCCCACGGCGGTGTTCACCCACCCCCACATCGGCACCGTGGGGCTGAGCGAAGAGGCAGCCCGTGCGAAGTACGGCCGCGTGCGCGTCTACCGCGCCGAGTTCAAGTCGCTGATGCACACGCTGAGTGAGAGCACCGAGCGCACCTTGATGAAGCTGCTGGTTGACGACGTGAGCGACCGCGTTGTCGGCATGCACATGGTCGGCGCCGATGCCGGCGAGGTGATCCAGGGCTTTGCCGTGGCGCTGCAGGGTGGGCTGACCAAGGCGGTGTTCGACCGCACGCTCGGCATCCACCCCACCGGCGCCGAAGAGTTCGTCACGATGCGCGACGTGCTCCGGGTCGTCGGATAGATCGATCGCGCAGCGCAACAACTGAAACAGCCGCGCTGCGGCCACGCAACCGGGCCGATACGCGCAGGCCTGACGATGGGTCCAGGCGCCGCCTTTGCCGCGGTGCCATGAGAACTCACCCGATGACCACCACCCGATTCCTTTCGCGCGCCTGCAGCGTGCTGGGCTGCCTGTGCTCGCTGCTGGTCGGCGCCTGCACGTCCGGGCCATCGCCCACGCACGTGAAAGCCGTGCAAGGCCCGTTCGAGATCGCCACCGAAAGCAGCCGCGTGTCGGCGCCCGGGCCTGACATGCACCCCTTCCGCACGCGCCTGGTCTACACCTTCAAGCTCAGGCATCTGGGCCAGACACTGGCTTTCAGCGAAGCTCCCAGCCCCGCCAACGACAAGCCGAACCCGCCCGACACGGTGCTCGAGAAAGCCTACTTCCTGCCCGGCAGCAACGCGGTGCTGGTCGCCACCAACGGCAGCAGCTTCATCGTGACGCAGGCACAAGGCCAGGCGCTCGTCACGCGTGTGGCCCCGCAGGAGTTCGCGGCCTACCAGTGGCTGGACAGTGAGGCCGGCCACCCGGGCCCCAAGCGCTACAACCCGTCCAACGCAACGCCGGAGTCGCGCACGCTGGCAGGCGGCAAGCAGCTGCTGCTGTTCAACAACGGCGCCAACAAGCTGGGCGTGCTCGACGTCGCCAGCCTGAGCTTCCATGGGCTCGAAGGCACCGTCACGTCGCAGCACAACGGCATGGACCATTACAGCGGCGACTTCCGCGACGACGGTGGCCCCAACGGCCGGGCGCGCGCGGTGTCGCCCAGCGGCACGCAGTTCGTGCAGGTCGCCGTCAAGTACGTCGACGGCAAGCCGCTCAACGCCTTCGTGGTGATCGACTTCGCCCGCAAGCGCCACGCCATCGTGCCGTTGGATGTGGACGCGACCCGCCTCAATTCCTTCCGCAAGATGACGCCCGAATGGCTGGCCCGCTATTACGAGTGGACGACCGGCCAGGACGGCGTCGAGCGCTTCGCTGCGAAGCGCTTGTCGGCGGCGCAGCCCTGGACCGGCTACTTCACCGACCGCCGGGTCGAGTCGGCACAGTACCGGCTGCAACCCGTGTCGGCCGACATGCTGGGCTACTTCATCGGCCAGCTCGAAACGAGCTACGGCGCGGTGCGCCAGCCGCCCAAGCCCGGCCAGCTGAGCGTGACGGTGCAGATCGGCGCGGAATCACTCGACCTGAGCTACTACGCGGACAGCCAGATGCTGACCGTCTCGCCGATGCTGGGTGTCTACACCGAGAGCGCCATTGCGGCCTGCGAGAAGATCGCCACCGAGTTCGACCGCCAGCTCGCCGGCGGCGCGCACCAGGCGCTGTTCACGCACCTCGCGTCGCGCGACATCTGGGCCGAGTACTGAACCAGCGCGGCAGCGGTTCAGGGGCGGGCGGTCCGCGAAGTGCCGAATTCATACGACGCCATCGCCACCTTCATCACATGGTCGACGAAGAGGCGGTGGCCGATGTCGTCTCCGGCCGCGCCGGCCACCACCATCAGCGGGAGCAGGTGGTCTTCTTGCGGGTGGGCCAGGCGTGCGCCGGGCGCCATCTGCCAGTGCTCGAGCATGTCGTTGCGCACGTGGGCGTTCGGCGCGGTGACGGCCGCATGGAGGTAGTCCTCGAAGGCATCGGCCACCGCGGTCGATTCGTCGCGGCCGAAACCGCGCATGTTGTGGTACGTGAGCCCGCTGCCCAGGATCAGCACGCCCTCGTCGCGCAGCGGCGCGAGCACCTGGCCCACGCGGATGTGTTCGCCCGGGTCGTAGCCGGCCTTGAGCGACATCATCACGATCGGCATGTCGGCGTTGGGGTACATCAGCCCCAGCGGCACGAAGGTGCCGTGGTCGAAGCCGCGCTGGGCGTCGGTGCGGCTCTGCAAGCCGGCCTTCGCCAGCAGCTCACCGACCCGCGCAGCCAGCGCCGGTGAACCCGGCGCCGCGTACTTGATGTGGTAGGTGTGCGCCGGGAAGCCGTAGTAGTCGTACTCCATCGGCGGATGCTCGGCCGTCGAGACAGTGAACTCCTCGGCCTCCCAGTGGCCGGTGACCACGAGCACGGCCTTCGGCCTTTGCGGCAGGCGGTCGGGCAGGTGCGCGAACTCGTGGGCAGTCTTGGCAAACTGCTCTCGCATGCCGTCGACGAAGGGCCAGGGGCCACCGCCGTGCGACACGAAGAAGGTGGGGAGTCGGGTCGTGCTCATGAGGGGCCCCTTTCAGTCTGCGGCGGTGGCGTGCCCAGGGGCGTGCCACCCAGGAGGCCATTGTCATCCGCAGCGGCCTGCCTGTGTTGCCCATGTCGGGGCCGCGGTCAGGCCGCCGCGAACGCCGCCCGGTCACGGAGGCGCTTGCACCTGCACCCTCAGTGGCGAAAATCAGGCCGCAACCGCGTCGTTGCGGCGGGTGACATCGCACCGGCCTGAGCGGCCGCGTTGTACCGCCTGATCAAGCGCCTGCCGGCACTTGATCCAGGAAGCCGATCACCCGGCGAATGCGGCTGCCCTGCAGCGAGACCACGTCGCTGCCCTTGATGGGCGGCTCGGCACCGTCAGGCCCGAGCGACCACGAGAAGCGCACATGGTCGCCATGGCCGTCGGGTGTGCCGAGCAGCGCGAAACGAAAGCCTGGGAAGCGCTCGTGCACCGCGCCGATGAGTGCGCCGATTTGCGCCGGCCCTTCACCGCTCATCAGCGGGTCGACGTAGCTGGCATCGGCGGTCCAGTTATCGCGCAGCAATTCGGTGCGGCGTGAGGCGTCGGCCTCGTTCCAGGCTTGCAGGTAGGTGGTGGCGATGGTGTGGGCGTCTGGCCGAGCCGCGGATTGAGCCGCCCGGCATTGTTCGCTGGGCCGCCGGGGGCATCCACGGTGCCCTCGTAGAGCTGCGCGCCGTACGGTGGGTCGGTGAACCAGTAGCTGCCATCCGGGTGGCAGACCACGTCGGTCGGTGAGTTGAGCCGCTTGCCGTTGAACATGGACACCAGCACGGTGACCGAGCCGTCGAGTTCGTAGCGCACCACGCGCCGCGTGACGTGCTCGCACGAGAGCTGCCGGCCCTGGTAGTCGAAGGTGTTGCCGTTGCTGTTGTTCGACGGGCTGCGGAACACGCTGACATGACCGTCGTCTTCGCTCCAGCGGAGTTGGCGGTTGTTCGGGATGTCGCTCCACACGAGGAATTTGCCCACCGAATTCCACGCCTGCGGGTAGCGCGTGGTGCTCACCATGATGTGTCTCCAACCGGGGCTCTGCCTGGCCCGGTAGCAGGAACCGTAGACGTTCATCAAGGAAGTGCAAGCCACTTGCACCCGCGCGGCGAGCCACAGCCCAGAGCAGGATTTCGATTCCGGGATCGACGCAACCCATGGAGTTTTTCTGGCCTCCGCCCGTCGAGCCCAAGGCACCTTCTCTCCTTGGTCAGGCTGCTGGGCATGCCCCGTGCCGAGTTGCTGCGGGGTGGGAAACAGTACAGTGGTCACGCGTTGCCAGCCTCGCCGCGGCGCCGCAGATTCGGCCCACCCCTCATGGTTTTTCAGCACGACCCCATGCACACCATTCCCACGTCCTCACCCCCGCCTTGGGCCCGTGTCCTGGGCGTTGCGGGGCTGGTGCCTTTCGTTGTCGGCGCGGCGGCCCAGTGGGCGCTCCATGACCCGGTCGCGTCCGCGCACGCGGGGTCCGCGCTGGCGGCTTATGCAGCGACGATCGCGGCGTTTCTCGGTGGCGTGCACTGGGGGCCGGCATTGCGCGCGGGCGGGCGCGCTCCCGCGCCATTGATCTGGGGCGTGGTGCCGCAACTTGCTGGCTGGCTCGTGCTGCTCATGCCGCCCCGCGCAAGCCTGCTGACGTGTGCCGCGGTGCTTGTCGCCTGCTACGTGGCCGATCGGCGCTTGTATCCCGAAGAGGGGCTGGCAGCCTGGCTGCCCATGCGGCTCCAGCTCACCGTCGTTGCCGCGGCGAGTTGCGTGTTGGGTGCAGTGGCCTGAGCAGACCCGACGTCGCCGGTGTCGTCGTGAGCGTGACCTCGAGCGTCACGCTGAAGCCACTGCCGCTGGTGAGCATCTACCGCGCGACGAGAGCCGCAGTGAACGCGTTCGCCGAATCGCTGGCGAGTGAGGTCGAGCAGTACGGCGTTCGCGTGCGGCAGAGCCTTATCCGCTGATCAGTGGCGCGCGGCGGAGCCATTGGTCGTCGGTCAACTGGTCGACGACGAACCTTGCAACATCGGATCGCGCAATGGTCCCGCCATGAACTTTCGACAGATCCGTGAGTGCCCGCACTGACCCATCACCGGGCTTGTCGTTGAGCACCATCGGGCGAACCAGCACCCAATCCAGACCACTGGCCCGGACGATGTCCTCTTGTCGATCCTTGTCCTCGTACACCTTGCGCAACAGCAACGGCATGATGAGCTTGTCGAACACGAAGCCGCCATGACCGCGGCTGTCGCCGGCGCCGAGGCCGGTGATGCAGACCAACCGGCGAACCCCTTCTTGAGTCATCACCTTCACGAGCGCGCGCGTGGCGGTCGAAAGCAGGGTGACTTCGTTGAACGGGCTCACGGACGTGCCGAGCGAACTGATGACGCCGGAACAACCTGCAAGCGCTCGCTGGAGGGCGGCTTCATCGCGTGCGTCGCCTTCGACGAGTGTTGCTCCGGTGAGGTTCTGCGCGCGGGCGACAGACCGAACCAGCGCGACCACCGAGTGCCCTTTCGCAGCGGCCGCGCGGCAAATCTCGCGACCCGTTCCGCCCGTCGCGCCGAGAACCAATACCTTCATGATGACCTCACGCTGGTTTCGACCTTGAAGCACTGCCGCAAGAAGTCGCCGATGTCGTCGAGTGCGGCCTTTGCCGCGTGCAGTGTCGAAACGTTGGAAGGGAACACATGCACCATCCCTTCCCAGACGTTCACCTGGCAGGCCCCGCCGCTCTTGTCGACCCGATCGCCGTAACGCGTGGAATCGTCGAGCAGGACTTCGTCTTCCCCGACATGGATGCGGATCGGAGGCAGGCCCGTGAGATCGGCATACAGAGGCGACACTCGCGGATCGCGCGGGTCGTTCTGTCCGAGGTACAGGTGCGCCGTGGTGGCAAGCGCCTCCTTGGTCAAAAGCGGGTCCGCTTCGGCGCGGGTTTCCATGCTGTCACCGGTCAGCGCCAGATCGGTCCAGGGTGACATCGCCACCGCGCCCAAAGGACGCAGGCTCACGCCGTCTTTTGCCTTGGCAACCGTCAGCGACAAGAGCGAAAGCGCGAGGCCGCCACCGGCCGAATCCCCCGCGAGCGCGATCCTGGTGAATCCCTGCGCGACGAGGCCCGCGTAGGCGGCCTGCGCATCGTCAACGGCGGCCGGAAACGGGCGTTCCGGTGCCAGCCCGTACTCCGGCACGAATGCGGCGATCTGGGTTCGGGCAACGATCTGCCCGACGAAGTGCTGATAGGCGAGAGCCGATCCGACGATGTAGGCGCCACCATGAAAATAGAGAATCGCGGCAGCGGCGTCAGGTGTATCTGCCGGTCGGCACCACACGCCAGCGACACCACCCACCGAGGCGACCTCGTAGGTCACGCCGGGGGCCGCAGGCGTCTGCTCCATCAGTTCATCGAAGGGCTTCCTGGCCTCGGGCCCGGTGACGCTGCCTTTCATCGAGGCGACCATCGTGCGCATGCCGAGCATGACCGCGCGATCAAGCAAGTGCAGGGGTTGGCGGGTCGTTGTCATGGTGTGATTTCTCCCTCGATTCAGTCGACTTTGAGCCACCGAGCCGCAGCGTCGGCGGTGTCAGGCGGCGAGGTGTTGAAGGCAATGGATGCGTTGGGGGCGGCCCTGTGAACGGCATTGAGCAGTCGCTCGAAGAGCAACAGGCTCTTGGGCGGAATGCGGATGCCACCGCCGATCACGACGCAATCGTACGGGGTGGTCGCGAGCTGGCGCTCGAGCGCTTCAGTCGCGGAGTCGTCGGGACGGACCAGGCAGAGATCGGCATGCCACCCGCGGTCTGCCATCTGCTGCATGCCGACGGCAATGCCGGCATGGATCTTTGCGGCGTCGAAACCGGGCGGCAATGCCGGGTCCGAGAAGTCGACCGTTTCCGGCTGCTGGCCCACGAACAGCACTTTCTTGGCTTGCGATTGATTCATCACGGTCTCCTGATTTGCTTGAGGGGTTCGAAGTCGACTCACGGCTGCCAGCTCTGCGCGGTCTCGGCGGCGAAGTCGCGGTAGCGGCGCGGCGGCCGGCCGAGCAGGGTGGTCAGACGGTCGAGGTCTGCCGAAGTCGCCACGGCGCCATCGTGCTGGTAGCGACGCATCATGGCGCGCATGTCGTAGGCGATCCAGGCGGGCGCGCGCGACTTCATGTTCTTCTCGAACGCGTCGAGGTCGTTGCCGGCGTAGCGAACGTTGCGGCCGAGCGTGTCGGTCCACAGAGCGGCCAGTGACGAGCCGGTGAGTGCGTCCGGGCCAGAGAGCTCGTAGGTCACGCGTGGCAGTGCGGTGTCCGCGCCGTCGCGCCTCAGAAGCTCGAGCACGGCGGCATCGGCAATGTCTCGTACGTCGACCATCGAGACGCCGACATCGCCGACCGGCGAGACGTAGAGACCGGCCTTTTGCAGCGGGTCTTTCTGCATCGCGTCGTTCTGGAAGAAGTAGGACGGGCGAAGAATCGTTGCCGGCAGATCCATCTGTTCGATCATGCGCTCGACGGCGTGCTTCGCGGTGAAGTGCGAGACATCGGTGTACTCGCCGCTGCGCGTCACCGACAGGTAGACGATGCCCTGGACGCCGGCGTCGCGCGCCAGTCCGAGCGTATTGACGGCCTGTGTCAGTTCGTCCGGCGCATTGCTGACCAGCAGGAAAAGCGTCTTCACGCCGGCGAGCGCCGCTCGCATCGCATCGGCGTCCAGCAAGTCGCCTTTGACGGCCACCACGCCAGGAGGAAAGCTGGCCTTCTCCGGCGAACGGGTGAGGGCGCGAACGGTGCGTCCGCTGCGGGCAAGTTGGTCGACGACTTGAGCGCCGATTCGGCCGGTGCTGCCGGTGACGAGGATGGTCATGATGTGCTCCTGAGGGACCGCGCCAGATCTGGTGCGTCGGTTGACGGAGCCCCGCTGGTTGTCCAGTGCGAGGCGACTGGACGAAAGATAGGTTGTTCCGCCGGCGGTGCATAGACGCTACCATCGAGACACATCGTCTCATTCACGGAACGGTCATGGACTTGGCGGCCCTGTCGGATTTCAACCTCGTCGCGACCCATGGCGGGTTCGGCAAAGCCAGCCGCGCAACGGGCCAGGCCAAGGCGACGCTGTCTCGCCGGGTTCGCGAACTCGAAGAAAGCCTGGGCGTCCGGTTGATCGAGCGGGGCTCCCGCACCCTGCGACTGACGGACGAAGGCGCCGTGCTGCACGCGCGCACCGAAAGCCGGTTCGGCGAAATCGCCGAAGCCCTGAAGGACGTGAAGTCCGGACTGGGGCGCCCGAGCGGCCGGCTGCGCGTCAGTGTGCCGCTGATGTTCGCCCACGTCACGCTCGGGCCTCTGGCGGCCGCCTTTGCGGCGGCGTTTCCGGACGTCATCCTGGAAGTGACCACCGAGGACAAGTTCGTCGACCTGATCGCCGACGACGTGGACGTCGTCATTCGCGCCAATCCGAAGCCGGACAGCGAACTGGTCGGCCGGTGCTTCCTGCGAAATCGAATGGTGCTGGTTGCGCCGGTCGGCAGGGTCCCTCCTCCCCGCAACGGCGACGGACAAGCGGGCGTTGCGATCCCGGCGGTGATGCGCACGGGCGGCACCGAGAACGAAGTCTGGACCGTCACCGACCCGCAGGACGGCGATGAGCGGGTGTTCTTCCCGAAGGCCGTGCTCAAACTCTCTTCGCCGCTCTCGGTCCGCGACGCGGTTCGAGCCGGTGCCGGCGCGGGCCTCGTGCCGCAGAGCATCGTCGCCGATGAGCTCGCGGCTGGCCGCCTCGTCAATTGGGGCGTGTCGATCGAGCCGCCCGTCGAAGCCTGGGCTTTGCATGCATCGCGACGCCTCGTCAGTCCGAAGATCTCGGCGTTCGTGAATTTCGTCTACGACTATTTTCCGGACAGCGCGCGGAGAGGACCGTAGTGCGAGCCTGTCGCGCAACGCTCATGTTCGAGCACTGCCGGATCGCCTTGGTTGGCTCGTGAACCGCGTCGCCACAAGACAGCCCCCTGACGCGAGCAAATGGGGGACGGCACTGGCTGAGTCGGCGTACGCCACTGATCACGCATCGGTCCTTCATGTGACCAACGGTCAACAAGCACGCAACGTCAACTCACTTCGACCCCGCCATCACGGCGTAGTCACCTGCACCTTCAGCGACGAGAACCACGCGGCCAAGTTGTCGATGTCCGCATCGCTCAGCGGCTGGGCCATCAGGCTCATCACCTCGTGCTTGCGCGTGCCGCCCCGGTAGGCCTTCAGTTGAGCGCGGACGTACTCTGCCGGCTGGCCGGCCAGGTTGGGTGCGTCGGGTGTGGCCGACAGGCCCATTGGCCCGTGGCAGGCCGCGCAGATGGCCGCCTTCTGGCGGCCGGCCTGCGCGTCTTGCGCCATGGCCGGGCCGGCCAGGCACGCGATGGCGAAGAGCCAGGTGGCCTGCCTGCGCATCAAGGCGCCGTGTACGTGATGCGGTAGATCGCACCCGCGTAGTCGTCCGACACGAACAGCGAGCCGTCTTTCGCCACCGCCACGTCGACCGGGCGGCCGCGGTAGGTGCCGGTGTCGTCGTCGAGCCAGCCTTCGGCGAAGACCTCGTTCTTGTCGGCGGTGCCATCAGCCTTCAGCGAGGTGAACAGCACGCGCGCACCGACCGGCTTGGTGCGGTTCCACGAGCCGTGCTGCGCCGAGAAGAAGCCGTTCTGGTACTTGGCCGGGAACTGCTTGCCGGTGTAGAAGGCCATGCCCAGGTCGGCCGCGTGCGCCACGGTCATCACCTCGGGGTTCACGGTGTTGGCCGGCAGCGGGTCCTTGTCGTAGCCGTTCTCGGTGATGCGTGTCTTGCTCACGATGTAGGGGTAGCCGAAGAACTGGCCGGGCTTGGTGGCGTGGTTGATCTCGCCCATCGGGATGTCGTCACCCATGCCGTCGGTCTGGTTGTCGGTGAACCAGAGCGTCTTGTCTTTCGGGTTGAAGTCCATGCCGACCGAGTTGCGCACGCCGGTCGCGTAGACCTCGCGGCCGGTACCGTCGGTGTTCATGCGGATGATGCCGCCGATGCCCACCTTGGTGTACAGCGCGAGCTTGTCGCGCGGCTGCACGTTGAAGGGCTGGCCGAGCGTGATGTAGAGCTTGTTGTCGGGGCCGATGCGGCAGATGCGGCCGCTGTGGTTGAACGACTCTTCCTCGGGCGGGATCAGCTGGCCCTGCGGCACGATCTCGCCCACGGCCACGTCGGCGCCTTCGTAGAAGAACTCGGCGGCGGGGAAGGTGTAGACGCGGTTGCTCTCGACGACGATCAGGAAGCCGTCTTTCGTCCAGCACACCGCGTTCGGGTTGCGGAACTTGAGCGACGGCGCGAATTCCTTCACCTCGGTGGCGGTGTCGCCGCTGTTGCGGTTGGTCACGGCCCAGACATTGGTCTTGCGCGTGCCGACGAACATCATGTTGGTCGACGGTGCCACCGCGATCGAGCGCGCATCGGGCACCACGGCGTAGAGGTCGATCTTGAAGCCGGGCGGCAGTTTGATGCGGGTCAGGTTGGCGCGCAGCTGGTCGGCGTTCTTGCCGGCTTGCGGCACCATCGGGATGTTCGGGTCGGTGCCCGAGACCTTCATCTGCTTGAGCTTTTCGATGTTCGCCTGCTGGGCCAGCGCAGGCAGCGCGGCACCCCAGGTCACCAGCGCGGCCACGGCGAAAGTGTTCAGCTTTCCATACGACATTCTTGTCTCCTGATGTTGTGTTGTGAGCCCGCCGCGGAGCGGTCGGGCTGGGAACTGTGCGCCTGTTTTTCGCGGCGTCACGCGGCCCGGCGGTCAATGCCATGGGAGCCTGTCAGGCTTTGGGCGGTCCGACCTGGCCGCTGCGCGTGGCCGGCGGCACGGGTGTTCAGCAGATCAAGCCAGGTGGCAGAACATGTGGCAAGACATGTGGCAGAGACGGCGCTGCTCCTACACTGCCGGGATGTTCCCGCCCGAGATCCTTGCCGCTTACCTCGCCGCGGCCCTGTTCATTGTCTTGGCCCTCACCGGCTGCCTTCTGGGCCGTCAAGCTGGCCGGCGCCGCCTGTCCTGGGGTGTCGCGGCGGGAGATGGCACCTGGCCCCGGTCGCCTCGGCGTGGGGTGGGTGCTGCGCACAACCCGCGTCATTCTGGTCAGCCGCTGCAAGGAGACCGCATGCCCGCTCGCGACAGCCGCTCATGTCTTCCGTTAGTCGGCCTGGCCGGCGCCTGAGCGATGGACACGTCATTTCTCGCCTTCCTGGGGATTTCTGCGCTGGTCATTGCGACGCCCGGCCCCGACACCGCGCTCACGGTACGCAACACGCTGCTGGGGGGCCGGCGCGCCGGCACCTTCACCGCGCTGGGTGTGTCCGTCGGGCAGGTCGTGTGGGCCGTCGCCACCAGCGTCGGGCTGGTCGCCTTGTTGCTGGCGTCGGAGCCGGTGTTCCAGGCGCTCAAGCTGCTGGGGGCTGCGTACCTGGTGTTGCTGGGCGTTCAGTCCTTGCGTTCGGCGTTGCGCCGCTCACCGTTGCCGAACGCCGGGCCGGCCGTGACCCACAGAGCGCGGCTCAGTGGGTTTCGCGCATTTCGCCAAGGGGTGGTCAACGACCTTGCGAACCCCAAGATGGCCGTCTTCTTCGCGAGTGTGTTGCCGCAGTTCGCGGTGCAGGGTCACGGCATGCTGTCGAAGCTGGTGCTGCTCGGGCTGGTGTTTGCGGCGCTCACATTCGCCTGGCTCGCGTTCTACGCAGCGCTGGTGGCCCGGGCAGGGTTGCTGCTCGCCAGCGGCTCGCGCGTGCGCAGCGCCATCGACGGGGTGGCCGGCGCGGCGCTGATCGGCCTGGGCATTCGCGTCGTGGCGGAAGAGCGTTGATC
>Ga0302323_100002883_pt1 | contig 13981 bp, 11 predicted proteins | sample Fen_T0_3_FD_201950 | JGI IMG/M metagenome (GOLD analysis project Ga0302323, IMG submission 201950) | Peat permafrost microbial communities from Stordalen Mire near Abisko, Sweden - Fen_T0_3 | ecosystem: Environmental > Terrestrial > Soil > Wetlands > Permafrost | place: Sweden: Abisko... | reverse complement strand
CCAGGTCCGGCTCGGAACCTGTGATTACACCCAATGCACGGTGCGCGACCTCATCGGCTCCGACGCCGTGACGTTTCAGCTCACGCCAGGCACATACACATTCACGCTCCTCGGGCTCGCCGACAACTGTCAGGTAGCGGCACCTAACCCCGCGACAGTGACGGTGGTATCGGGTGCGACAACCAACCTGACATTCTCGGTGACGTGCACGGCCCTCGGCGCGGTGCTCATCACCGCACCGACCACCGGCACCAACCTCCCCACCGGTGCTTACTTCACGGACAATGAGGATGCGTGTGACTACTACTACGGCTGCAGAAAGCTTCCCCTGGGGATCAATGGCAGCGTGAGTTATGCGCTCGCGGCGGGGACCCACCACTTCAGGCTGTCGAACGTCCCGGTCAATTGCCGGGTTACGGTGACGAACCCTGCGACGGTCGTGGTGACAGCGGGCCAGACTACCAACTTGGTGTTCCCTGTGGAGTGCCACTAGCCAAGGCGACCGCAATGCGCATCCATCTTGCGGCGCCAGGCGTCTTTGTCGTGGTAGGCACCACGGTACTCCTGCTCGCCGGCTGCGGCGAATCGTCCAGTATGCTGCAGCCGGCGCCACCCGTCATCGAGAGCGCCACGGTGGCGGCGGGACAATACAACGCGCTGAGTGCGGTGGTCACGGCGCAGGTGCTTGGGGCGGACAGCGTGGCGGTACGCTACGGCGTGGGAGGCGGCACGCTGGACAGCGTGACTCCGGCACAAGTGCTTCCGACCGGGTCACTGAACCTCCCGGTGCTCGGCCTGCTCCCAGCGACGGCGTACCAGATGCAGGTCGTCGCCTATGGAAGTGGGAGCCCGACGCTGGGACAGATGCTCGATCTTACCACTGGCGCACTGCCGGCCGACCTGCCCGCGTACAGCGCCGGCGGCAGTGATCCGTCACCCGGCTTTGTGGTGTTTGCCGCCGGCAACTATGGAATCGTCATCGACAACACCGGCCGGGTGGTGTGGTACCGGCAGCTGCCTGGCGGCATGACGCTCAACTTCCAGCCCCAGCCGACTGGACACTACGTGACCAGTCCGGTCACTGCGGCCGCCGGTGACTTCACGCCATGGGTCGAATTCGATCCGCTTGGGGCGGTGGTGCGCACCTTTGGATGTGCCGGCGGCCTGAAAGCGCGATTTCATGACGTCATCCTGCTTTCCGACCACTCGTACTGGATCATGTGCGACGATACGCGGCAGATGGACCTGTCTTCGGTGGGCGGGGTTGCGGCGGCCCAGGTTACGGGTACCGTCGTCCAGCATGTCAGCGCCGGCGGTGTCCTCGCATTTTCGTGGAGTGCCTTCGATCATTTCGCGATCACGGACCTCGACCTTCAGAGCCGGACCGGAGCGACCGTCAACTGGACCCACGGCAACGCCATCGACCTCGATCCCGATGGCAATCTCGTGGTTTCGTTCCGCAGCCTGAGCGAGCTCACCAAGATCGACGTGGTCACCGGCGCCGTGCTGTGGCGCATGGGAGGGCTGATGAACCAGTTCACCTTCCCCGCGTCGGAACTTCCCTTCACCCGTCAGCATGGGCTCCGCCTGACCGGGCGCGGCCGCCTCCAGCTGTTCGACAACCTGGGCCAGCAGGTTGGCAGCCAGGCGGAGCGCTACGACTTCGATGAGGGGAGCCACGCGGCGCATCGGACAGCGGCGTTCTCATTCACGCCACCTGTCACAACCCTGCTGGGAGGCAGTACACAGACCCTGCCGTCAGGTCGGATCCTGGTGGCCTACGGCAATGGCAATCGGGTCCAGGAGTACGATGCCGGCGGCGCGGTGGTCTGGGAGATTCACGGTGACCCGGGCTACATCTTTCGCGCCGAGCGCATTGCATCCCTCTACGCGCCCGGTGTAGGCACCTCGCGATAGCGGCGGCGTCACTTCCCCACGCCATGGCACTTCTTGTACTTCTTCCCTGAACCGCAGGGACACGGATCGTTGCGTCCCACCTCGGGCAGGTCACCGCCCTGTGGGCGCAGTGCGCCGGCGGACGTGCGCACCGGCGGGGCGGCCGGCGGTGCCGGGCGTGGTGGTGGCGGCGGTGTAGCGCCGCCGGTAAAGAGATCATCGGCCGACGCGGGACGGGGCGGTGGTGCCGGACGCGGTGGTGGCGGCTGCTGGGTGGGCTCCGCCGACACCTGGATCTTGAGGAAGCGCTCGGCGAACGTGACCTGGATATCCTGCATCAGGTCCTCGAACATGTCGAACGCTTCCTTCTTGTACTCGACCAGTGGGTCCTTCTGGCCCCATCCCCGGTAGTGGATTGCGTTGCGCAACTGGTCCAGGTCGTACAGGTGGTCCTTCCACTTTTCGTCCAGCACTGACAGCATGACCTGGCTCAGGACCTGGCCGCCGACTTCCGCGACGCCGATGTTCTTCCCGAAGTCGGCGAGGTACTCGAGCTTTCGCTGGAACGCGGCGCTGCCCTCGGCCTGCGCGGCACTGACGATCTCGCCCATGTCCGGCGTGACCGACGTATCGACGACATCGTCTGCGACCACCAGGAACTGCATCGACAGCGCCTCGCGCAGCGCGCCACGATCGTATTCCTCCGGCGTGTTCGCCGTGGCGAGGAACTGACGCACGGTGCGATCGAGCGCCCCGTCGATCATGCGGCGGGCCTCGGCCTTGAGCTGCTCCCCCTTCTCGAGCGCGAACAGGCGCAGCGAGTACACCACCTCGCGCTGCTGGTTCATCACGTCGTCGTACTCGAGCAGCCGCTTCCGGGCCTGGAAGTTCTGCAACTCGACCCGGCGCTGGGCATTCTCGATGGCACGCGTAATAAGGCCGCCGGTGATGACCTCGCCCTCCTCGGCGCCGCTCTTGTCCATCCAGGCCGCGATCCGGTCGGACCCGAAGAGCCGCATCAGGTCGTCCTCGAGCGACAGGAAGAAGATCGACTGGCCCGGGTCGCCCTGCCGGCCGGAACGCCCGCGCAGCTGGCGGTCGATGCGGCGCGACTCATGGCGCTCGGTGCCGATGATCTGGAGGCCGGCCTCCTCCAGTGTCAGGTCGAGGGCCTTGTCGAGCTTGATGTCGGTACCGCGGCCGGCCATGTTCGTCGCGATCGTGACTGAGCCCTTCTGGCCGGCCTGCGCCACGATTTCCGCCTCACGCTGGTGGTACTTCGCGTTCAGCACCTCATGCTTCACGCCACGGCGCTTGAGCGTCTTGCTCAGCGTCTCGGACACGTCCACGCTCACGGTACCGATGAGAATCGGCAGCCCCATGCCGTGCAGGCGCTCCACCTCGGTGCCGATGGCATCGTACTTCTCCTTGCGGCTCTTGTAGATCCGGTCGGAGAGGTCGCGACGGGTGATCGGCCGGTGCGTGGGGATGACGCTCACCTCGAGCCCGTAGATCTGGAAGAACTCAACTTCCTCCGTTTCTGCAGTGCCCGTCATGCCGGCGAGCTTCTCGTACATCCGGAAGTAGTTCTGGATGGTGATGGTGGCGAAGGTCTGCGTCTCGCCCTTGACGTGCACGCCTTCCTTGGCCTCGACCGCCTGGTGCAGGCCATCGGACCAGCGGCGCCCCGGCATGATGCGGCCCGTGAACTCATCGACGATGAGAACCTGGCCTTCCTGCACGATGTAGTCGATGTCGCTGTCGTAGAGGACGTGCGCCTGCAGCAACTTGTGGATGACGTGCAGGGTCTCGCTCTTTACCGCGTATGCGGCCTCAATTTCGCGGCGCTTGATGACGCGATCGGCCGGCGTGAGCGAGGGATCCTTCTCCAGCGCGTGCACTTCCTCGGAAATATCGGGCACGAGAAAGAGGGCGGGATCGTCCGGCGACATGGTCGCGGCGCCCTGGTCCGTCAGGTGCACCGAGTGGCCCTTCTCGTCGAGGACAAAGAACAGCACGTCCTCGAGGTTCCGCATCTGCTGCTGGCGCGAGGGCAGCTTCCGGTCGGCGATGGCATCGAGCTCGACCCGCTGCACGAGCTGCTTGACGCCGGTCTCGTTGAGCAGCTTCATGAGGCGCTTGCTCTTCGGCATGCCGAGCTGCGCCTGGTAAAGCTTGATACCTGCCTCACCCCGTCGCTTGTCCTCCGTGAGCAGCTTCTCACCCTCGGACAGGAGCCCGTTCACGACGTCGGTCTGCTTCCGCACCAGCTCGAACACCTGGCGGTTGAACCGCGCGTAGGAGTCGTCGCCCTCGTGCGCCACCGGACCCGAGATGATGAGCGGTGTGCGGGCCTCGTCGATGAGGATGGAGTCCACCTCGTCGATGATGGCGTAGATGTACTCGCGCTGGACGCGCTGCTCCAGCCCGAACACCATGTTGTCGCGCAGGTAGTCGAAGCCGAACTCGTTGTTCGTGCCGTAGGTTATGTCGGAGAGATACGCGGCGCGGCGCTCGGGCGTGGACGGCTCCGTGTCATCAAGACAGGCGACCGTGAGGCCGAGCCAGCGGAAGACGTGACCCATCCACTGCGAGTCGCGGCGCGCCAGGTAGTTGTTGACGGTGACGAGGTGGGCTCCCCGGCCGGTGAGCGCGTTGAGGTACAGCGGCAGGGTGGCGACCAGCGTCTTGCCCTCGCCGGTCGCCATTTCGGCGATGCGCCCCTGGTGCAGCACGATGCCGCCGATGAGCTGGACATCGTAGGGCACCATGTCCCAGGTCAGGTCGTGCCCGGTGACCGATACGGTGGTGCCCACCAGCCGGCGGCACGCCTCGCGCACCGTCGCAAACGCTTCCGGCAGGATCTCATCCAGCACGTCGGCGATGGCCTTGCGATGTTGTGCGTCGAGCTGCTGGAATCGGTCCTCCAGTCCGTCGCGCTCCGCCGCATCGGCGGACCCATGCCGGGCCGCACGCACCTGCTCGAGTTCCTGCCTGAGCGCATCCGTGCGCTCGGCGATGATGCCGCGGAACCGCGCGGTCTGTGCCTGGATATCGGCATCCGCGAGCTCCTTGAGCCGCGCCTCCTCCCCGTGAATGGCGTCGACGAGGGGCTGCAGGCGCTTGACCTCACGCTCATGGCGCGTGCCGAATACCGACGCAATCAGCTGCTTGATCATCCTGCTCCGTCCCGGTACAGCCCGCGCGCGGCGATGAATTCCGCCACCGCATCGGGCACCCAATAGCGAATGGATTGACCACGGCGCACACGCTCGCGAATTGCCGTGGAACTGATTTCGACCGCCGGCACCGTGATGAGCTCGATACCCGGCGGCAGGGCCCTCCCGGCGTCACCGGCGCGCCCGAAGGCCACGACGCGCGCCAGCCGACTCAATTCGGGCGCTTCGTGCCAGCGCGGCAGCCCGGTTGCCGCATCACTGCCCACCAGCAGCACGAAGCCGGTGCCCGGCTCGCGCGCGTGCAGCGCACGCAGCGTGTCGACCGTGTACGACGGGCCGGGGCGCTCGAGTTCAGTCCGCTCGAGCCGCAGGCCCGGCGCCCCCGCAATGGCCCGCTCCACCATCGCGGAACGATCGTCCGCGCTCGCCGCATGCCCGCCGGCCTTGAATGGCTGCTCCCGGGCCGGCACGAACCGGACTTCGCCCAGGCCCAGGACCTCGGCCGCCGCCTGGGCCACCAGCAGGTGGCCGTGGTGGATCGGGTCGAACGATCCGCCGAACAGGCCCACCACCCCGCTCACGACTTGCCCGTGGTGTCCGCTGGTATCGGGCACAGCTTGTTGATGTCGTGCGTACTCGCGTGGAACCGCCGAATATAACCGCACGTCTCCTTCACGTCCTCCTCGTAGTCCAGCTCCCTGTATGCCTTGACCAGCTGCACCAGTGCACTCGGTGCGATCGTGGACCGCGGGTACGTGGCGACTACGTCCCGCAGGTAGAGGATGGATGAGTCGTAGGCCTTGATGCGGTAGTAGTAGAGTCCGGTGCGATATCCCTTGTAGGCGAAATCGTCCTGCAACTCATTGAGTCGCACCTGGCCCTGCAGTGCCGCCGGGGTGCCGGGGTAGCGGCTGACCAGTTCCTGGAACGTCGACAGCGCGGTCTGCCCGTACGTGGGATCGAGCTGCGGCTTGCGCCACAGCTTGGCGTACGCATCGCCCGCCCGCAGCAGCGCCTGCGGCGCGAGTGGATCGGTGGGTGATTCGTCGGACACCCGCCGGAACTCGCGCACCGCCTGCAGTTCGCTTCCCTCGACCGCCAGCACCTCGCCCAGCATGAAGTGCATGCGGGGATAGCGCGGGTCGCCCGGCCGCATCTCGAGGTTGAGGCGCTCGAGATCGGTTTGCGCCTCGCGCCACCACCCACGGCGGAACGCCAGTTCGGCCTTCGCCCACAGGGTATCGATGGACGCCCCGGAAACCGCCGGGGCGGCTGGGGCGCCCTTGGGGAGCGCACTGAGGTCGGGCTGCTTCTTGGAGCATGCGAGCGCCGTTGCCACCAGTGCGCACACCAGGAGCTTCCTCATCGAGCCGCGCCCCCGCTGTCGGGAAGCGCCGCCTTGTATCGATCTGCCACCGACTGCACGAGTGTCCCCCCTACGGTATCGCCAAGCGCCGTGAGCGCCGTTGCCATGGCCTCGAGTGCCACCACCCCGCGCCGGGATGCCGAGTCCGCCTTGATCGCTTCATCGAGCCACACCAGCGCATCCGCTGGCGCACCGGCCTCGATCCGCGCCTGCCCGACGAGCAAGGCGCAGTCCTGTCCAGCGTGCCGCGCCGCGAGCGCACGCTCACGGAGCGTGGAACGCATGGCCACGGCCTGGTAAACGGCCGACGCATGCTCGCAGTCGTTGGCGTCGCGCAGGATGGCCGCATACTGCAGCAGCAGCGAGTCGGCCATATCAGCGTCTGGTGCTGCCGCCACCGCCGCCGGCGTCAGCTGGAGCCTGACCGCCGGAGCAAGCGCGCCCCGCGACTCCAGCGCCAGCACATAGCGGCCGACCGGCCGGCCCGGCGCGACGTCTTGCAGTCCCTCGACGGCCATCCGCAGTGCGGTCGTGTCGCCCGCACGGTCGGCAGCACGCGCCACCATCTCCATGCCATCCGCCGCCTCATTCCGGCGGGACGGGTCTTCCCGTCCCATCCGCCCGAAGGCGGCCGCCGCCTCCTTCAGGTTCCCTACGCGCAACGCGGCACCACCGAGCTTGTTGAGGACCCTGCCATCGGGCTGCCGCTCGGCCGCGGTGCGATACGAGGCGAACGCCTCGCTCCATCGCGCTTCCGCGACCTCGGCGTCCGCGCGGCGTTCCAGGGTGGTAGGACCACGGCAGGCAGATGTGATAGTCACGGCGAGCAGGACCAGCCACCTCATGTACCGGCGCGCTCGACCATGGCGAGGTACGCCTCGATTCGCGCGCTCGCGGGGCGACGGGCCAGACACTCGCGCCAGACCCGCTGCGCCTCGCCCGCGTCCCCGCTCAGGTAGAACGAAAGCCCCAGCGCCGCCTGCGCATCGACGAAGTGCGGGTGCGCCGCGACCACCGCACCAAATACGTCTCGGGCCTCGAGCACCTGGCCTGACTCGAGCAGCAGCCGACCCAGGCGGTACCTGAGGTCATGGAACCGGGGTCCGAGCTCGAGGGCGCGCCGGTACTCGGTAATGGCGCGGTCCCTCGCGCCGGCCTCAGCGTATGCCTGGCCGAGCTCGGCATGACGATTGGCCAGCTGGGCCGCGACGGCGGCCGGGAACCCCGCGACCGGCGCCGGCGTGATTTCCGCGGCGCGCCGCAGCGCCGGGGTCACCTCGTCCACGCGACCCAGCGCCGCCAGCGCCAGCGCCCGGTGGATGGTGGCTTCCAGGTAGCGCGGGTTGAGCACCAGCGCGGCGTCGAACGCGGCAAGCGCGCGCTCCTGTTGCCCGAGCAGCGCATAGGAGACGCCCATCAGGTGATGGACATCGGGAAAGGCACAGCCAGCGTCGAGCACCCGCATGCACAGGTGGATGGCGCCGTAGTAGTCCTGCAGCGCAAATCGATCGCGCGCCTGTCCGAGCTGGCGTTCGATGGATTCCGGGGCGTCGATCATGTGGCGGGATGCGCGCGGAAGAATTCTATGGTTCGCTTGAGGCCCTCGTCGAGCTGCACCTTCGGCTCCCAGCCTAGCCGCTCACGCGCCCGCGTGATGTCGGGCTTGCGGACCTTGGGATCGTCCTCCGGCAGGGGCAGCGAGATGATCTCAGACTTGGAGCCGGTCAACCCGATGACCCGCTCCGCCAGTTGCCGCACCGTGAACTCACCCGGGTTCCCGATATTCACCGGGTCGCTCTTGTCGCTCTGGAAGAGCCGGTAGATGCCATCAATGAGGTCGGACACATAGCAGAAGGAGCGGGTCTGCGAGCCATCGCCGTACAGCGTGAGGGGATGCCCCCGCAGCGCCTGCACGATGAAGTTCGACACCACCCGCCCATCGTTCGGTCGCATCCGCGGCCCATAGGTATTGAAGATCCTCACGATGCGGGTGTCCACACCGTGGTAGCGATGATAGGCCATCGTCATCGCCTCGGCGAAGCGCTTCGCCTCGTCATAGACGCCCCGGGGGCCGATCGGGTTCACGTGGCCCCAATAGCTCTCCGGCTGCGGGTGCACCTGGGGGTCGCCGTACACCTCCGAGGTGGACGCGGTCAGGAACCGCGCGCCCTTCGCCTTGGCCAGGCCCAGCGTCTTGTGCGTCCCCAGCGAGCCCACCTTCAGCGTCTGGATGGGCTTCTCGAGATAGTCGATCGGGCTGGCCGGTGACGCGAAATGGAAGACGCCATCGAGCGCGCCCTCGACGTAGATGAAATTCGTGACGTCGTGCTGGACGAAATGGAACTGCGGGTTCCCGATGAGGTGCGCGATGTTGTCGGGGTGCCCGGTGAGGAAGTTGTCCATCCCCACCACCGAGTGGCCCTCGGCCAGCAGGCGGTCGCTCAGGTGCGAGCCGAGAAATCCCGCCGCGCCGGTGACAAGAATTCGCATCAGATCCGCCTTCCAATGGCATCGTACCGGAAGCCAAGCGCGACGAGCCGGGCCGGCTCGAACAGGTTCCTGGCGTCCACCAGCACGGGCTGCTTCAGGCTGCGCCTGAGGCGGTCGAAATCCGGGTTGCGGTACATCAGCCACTCCGTCATGATGACGAGCGCGTCCGCCCCCTCAGTGGCAGCATAGTTGTCCGCAAAATAGCGGATCCGCTCCCCGAAGAGCTCCCGGGTCGTCTCCAGCGCCTTGGGGTCGTGCACGTGGACCACCGCCCCCTCGTTCAGCAGCGCCTCGATGAGCACGATGGCCGGCGCTTCCCGCATATCGTCCGTTTCCGCCTTGAAGGCGAGGCCCCACACTGCCACCGTGCGCCCGGCGGTACTGCCACCCAGCGCGCGCTGCACCTTGGCGAACGGCACGCGCTTCTGCCGGCGATTCACTTCCTCGACCGCCTCGAGCAGGTCGGGCACCAGCCCGAACTGCCGCGCCGAGTGGATGAGCGCCTGGACGTCCTTGGGAAAGCAGGAGCCGCCGTACCCTGGCCCCGGAAAGAGGAACGCATTCCCGATCCGCCGATCGGATCCGATGCCCCGGCGCACCTCGTTCACGTCGGCGCCGGCGCGCTCACAGAACTCGGCCACCTGGTTCATGAATGAGATGCGGGCCGCAAGCATGGCGTTGGCCGCATACTTGGTGACCTCGGCCGAGGCGATGTCCATGAAGAAGATCGGGTTGCCGGTACGCACGAAGGGGGCGTACAACTCGCGCATCACCTCGCGGGCGTGATCATTGTCCACGCCAACCACCACGCGATCCGGCTTCATGAAGTCGTCGATCGCCGCCCCTTCCTTGAGGAACTCGGGGTTGGAGCAGACATGTGCTTCATGGGGAGAGAACCGCGCGATCGCGGCACGCACCAGACTGGCGGTACCCACCGGCACGGTGCTCTTCGTGACGACGACACGCGGGCCGTCCATGGCGCGGCCGATTCCCTCGGCCACCGCAATCACGTGCTGCAGGTCGGCCGAGCCGTCCTCGCCCGGCGGCGTGCCGACCGCGATGAAGATGACCTGTGACTCCCGGACGGAGCCGGCGAGGTCCGTCGTGAAGCGCAGCCGCCCCGCGGCCTGGTTGCTGGCCACCATCGGCTCGAGACCCGGCTCGTAGATCGGAATCTCGTTCCGCCGGAGTCGCTCGATCTTGCCGGCGTCCACGTCCACGCACCGCACCGTATTCCCGGTCTCCGCCAGGCACGCCCCGGCAACCAGCCCCACGTATCCCGAGCCGACGATCGTTACATCCACTCGATCAGGCCTTTCGGGACGCGAGCGCGTTGCGCGTGTCGGTCACCGTCTTCGCCTCGCGACGGATCAGGCCATAGTCGAGGCTGCTGTGATCAGTCACGATCATCGCGGCATCGGAGGCGCGCAGCGTCTCCGCGGTGAGCGGCACCGAGCGACGCGTGTGTCCTTCTTCGGTGAACTCCTTCACGTACGGGTCGTGGTAGCTCACGTCGGCCCCGCGCTCCTCGAGCAAACGCAGGATATCCAGCGCCGGGCTCTCCCGGAGGTCGTCGATGTCCTTCTTGTATGCGACACCGATGACGAGCACCTTCGAACCCTTCACCGACTTGCCCTGGTCGTTGAGCGCATCCGCCAGCTTTCGCACCCAGAACAGCGGCATCTCCGAGTTGAGCTCGCCCGCGAGGTCGATGAAGCGGGTCTTGTAGTTGAGCGCGCGCATCTTCCACGCGAGGTAGTGCGGGTCGATCGGGATGCAGTGCCCGCCGAGGCCGGGGCCCGGGGTGAACTTCATGAAGCCGAACGGCTTTGTTGCGGCAGCGTCGATGACCTCCCAGACGTTGACACCCAGCTTGTCACAGACGATCGCCATTTCGTTGACGAGGCCGATGTTCACGCTGCGGAAGGTGTTCTCGAGCAGCTTGACCAGCTCGGCCGCCTCGGTGGTGGAGACGGGCACCAGGACGTCGATGGCCGGCTGGTAGAGCGCCACCGCCACCTCGAGACACGCCGGCGTGATGCCGCCCACGACCTTGGGCGTGTTGCGCGTCTGGTAGACCGGGTTGCCCGGGTCGACGCGCTCGGGGCTGAACGCGAGGAAGAAGTCCTCGCCAACCTTGAGGCCCGTGGACTGCAGCGCGGGCAACATGATCTCCCGGGTGGTGCCGGGATAGGTGGTGCTTTCCAGGATGATGGCCTGGCCCCGGCGGAGTGATGCCTTCACCGCCTCGGTGGCGGCCACGATGAAGCTGACGTCGGGATCCTTGAACTTGGAGAGCGGCGTCGGGACGCAGATCGAGATCGCGTCCGGCTCCTTGAGGCGCTTCGGGTCGGTGGTGGCCGAGAACCGTCCGGCCTTCACCTGCTCGCCCAGCTCGGCGTCACTCACATCCTTGATGTGGGAGTGGCCCTTGTTCAGGCCGTCGACCACGCGCTGGCTGATATCGTAGCCGAGCACCTTGAAGCCCGCCTTTGCAAGCTCGACGGCCAGGGGGAGCCCGACGTAGCCAAGCCCAATGATGCCGAAGAGCGCCTCGCGGCGCTCGGCCTTCCCGATCAAATCCTTCGCAGTGCTCATTGGTTCAATACTCCAGCGGAAGTGCCACCCGGCGCCCATCGCGCGCCGAGAGGTAGGTCGCAACGAGAATCTCGAGTGAATGCAGTCCTTCACGACCATCCGTCTCGGGCGAGGCCTGCCCGCGCAGCGACTGGATGACGTTTTCGTAGTATGGCTTGTGCCCGTGCCCGTACACTGAAGTCGTCTGGTAACTCGCCTGCTGCACCTGCTCGTCGTCCGGGTGGGCTTCGGCGAACTCCCAGTGGTCGATCCGGTTCACGGCGACGCCGCCGATGCGCACGGTGCCCTTCTCGCCCAGGATCGTGATGGATCCCTCGAAGTTCTTCGGGTAGGCCAGCATGGTGACGCTCATCGTGCCCAAGGCGCCGGCGCGCCAGCGCACCGCGACGACGCCGGTGTCCTCGACCTGGATATTGCGCTCGAGGGTGGCGGTGTACGCCTGCACGCTCTCAACCGGCCCGATCAGCCAGTCAAGCAGGTCGACGTAGTGGCTGGCCTGGTTCATGAACGCACCACCGTCGAATTCCCAGGTGCCGCGCCAGGGGGCGCTGTCGTAGTAGGACTGGGGCCTCGACCAGAACACGTTCACGTTCACCATGTAGATCCGCCCGAACCGTCCCCGTGACACCGCGCGCTTGAGCAGCTGCAGGGTAGGATTGCGACGGTTCTGCTTGACGACGAACAGGTGCACACCAGCAGCGTCACAAGCTGCGACCATCCGCTTTCCGTCCTGCCAATGCGTGGCCATGGGCTTTTCGGTCATGACATGCCGGCCCGTCGCGGCGACGCGGATGGCCTGCTCCGCGTGGAGCCCGCTCGGCGTCGCCAGGATGATGCAATCGGCGTCAGTGCCCGCCAGCATCTCCTCGAGCGAACGGAAGCCGGGGGCGCCGGTCTTCTGCTGCGCCGCGGCGAGGGCGGCCGGATCCACGTCGCACACCCCGACAAGCTCGCACTCGGAACCGTGGGTTGCGATTGCCTCGAAATGATTGGCCGAGATTCGGCCGCAGCCGACCAGCGCAAACCGGATCCGGCGATTGGCGACCACCGGCTTCGTCACGAACATCGGCCCACCGGCCGGGGAGGTGGATCCTGTCACGAGTAGAACCTCCGGATCGCGTCCACTACAGCTGCCTGCTGCGCCTCGGTGAGCTCGGGATAGATCGGGAGTGACAGGACCTGGTCCATCGCGCGTTCCGTGACGGGCAGGCGACCGCGCGTGTAGCCGAGATCTGCGAAGCATGGCTGCAGGTGCAGCGCAATCGGGTAGTAGACGGCGCACCCGATGCCCTGCCCCTTGAGGTGGGCCAAAAGCTCGTCACGACGCTCCGCGCGAATTGTGTACTGGTGGTAGATGTGTTCGTTGGCGGAATCGGTCGGCGGCGGCGTGACTCCCGGTATTCCGGCGAGCGCCTTGCCATACCAGTCGGCCCGGGCCCGCCGGCCCACGTTCCACTCCTGGAGGTGCTTCAGCTTCGCCAGCAGGACCGCGGCCTGCAGGGAGTCGAGCCGGCTGTTGTACCCGACTTCCTCATGGTGATACTGCCGCGCACCGCCGTGCAGCCTCAGCTTGGCCAGGCGTGCTCCCAGCGCCTCGTCCTGGGTGAGCATCATGCCTCCGTCGCCCCATCCGCCGAGATTCTTGCTGGGGAAGAACGACAGCGTGCCAACGGTGCCAAGCTCTCCGGCGACGCGCCACGTGCCATCGATGCGCCGGCGCGCGCCGATCGACTGCGCCCCGTCCTCGATGATGGCGAGTCCGTGCTTCCGGGCGATCGGGAGAATCCGTTCCATCGGCGCCATCTGGCCGAAGAGGTGGACCACGACGATGGCCCGGGTCCGCGGCGTAATTGCCGCCTCGATGGATTCCGGTGCGATGTTGAACATCGCCTCGTCGATATCGGCAAACACCGGCCGGCCACCGGCATTGTGGATGGCACCGGCCGTGGCGAAGAACGTGAACGCCGGCGCGATGATCTCGTCGCCCGGGGCCAGGTCGAGGGCGCGGATCGGAAGGAGCAGCGCATCCGTACCGCTCGCGCAAGCAATTGCATGTCGGACGTGGCACAGCTCCGCGATCGCCTGCTCCAGCGCAGGGACCTCGGGGCCCATGACAAAGGCCTGCCGCTCAATGACGGAACGGAGGGCCGGCTCGATCTCATCGCGGATCGACGTGTACTGGGCGACCAAATCGAGAAGGGGAACGTTCATCGACACGTCTCGCGCGTATTGGCAAGGACCAAGCCGATGGATCGCGACGTGCAGCGACGCCTCGGCGGGAAATAGCTAAGTTTTGACAAGTCTTGAAGTTAGCCGGTGCTGGTGGGGCGGTCAATCGGGGTGAGAAAACCACCGTTTTCGGCGTATATCGACCCGCACGCACCACACACGGCGCGTCCCTGCTCCACCTTGAGCCGCACCCCGCATTGGCACATCCAGCCGATACGGCGAG
>Ga0302323_100002882_pt1 | contig 13982 bp, 12 predicted proteins | sample Fen_T0_3_FD_201950 | JGI IMG/M metagenome (GOLD analysis project Ga0302323, IMG submission 201950) | Peat permafrost microbial communities from Stordalen Mire near Abisko, Sweden - Fen_T0_3 | ecosystem: Environmental > Terrestrial > Soil > Wetlands > Permafrost | place: Sweden: Abisko... | reverse complement strand
GTGGAGCCGATATTGGATGGTGCGGACACTGATGTCCAAGATCTCGGCGGCGCGGGTGGTCGATCCCTGGGCGGCCTCCATCGTCGACAAGATGGCGAATTTTTCGATCTCGGCCATGCTGGACCCGGGGATGCGCACGCCGTCCCTGGTCTCGGGCGTCGCTTCGAACGGTAGCGCGTCCGGCTCCACGGTATCTCCCTCGGTGAAGACTACGGCGCGCTCCATCGCGTTCTCCAGTTCGCGCACGTTCCCGGGCCAGGAATGTGCGATCAGCTTGGCGCGCGCGGCCGGGCTCAAGCTGTCGATCTGGCGATGATTTTCGCGCGCAAATTTGCGAAGGAAGTGGTCCGCTAAGACGATCACGTCCGGCCCACGCAAGCGCAGCGGAGGCATATCGAGGTGAACCACGTTGAGCCGATAGTAAAGATCCTCTCGAAAGCGACGCTCGCGAACTTCCGCGGTCAAGTCCTTGTTCGTGGCGGCCACCACGCGGACGTCGACCTTGATCAGTTCGTTGCCGCCCACGCGCTCGAAGGTCTTTTCCTGCAACACGCGCAGCAACTTGACCTGCGTTGCAGCCGGGATCTCACCGATTTCGTCCAGGAACAGCGTGCCGCCATCTGCCTGCTCGAAGCGCCCGACGCGGCGCTTATCCGCACCCGTGAAAGCGCCCTTTTCGTGCCCAAACAGCTCACTCTCGAGCAAGCTTTCGGCCAACGATGCGCAATGTAGCGCGACGAACGGGGCCTTTGCTCGCGGGCTGAGTGCATGCACTGCCCGCGCCAGCTCGCCCTTGCCAGTTCCGCTCTCGCCCGTGATCAGCACGGTGGCCCGGGTCGGAGCGACCTGCTTGGTCATGGCGTATACGCGCTGCATCACCGGACTGGTCCCGAGCAACCCTTCGAGCCCGAGTTGGTCGCGAGCGCGCAGTTGTCGGCGCAAGTTCTCGGCTTCGGAAGCCACTTCCCGGCGCTGCAAGGTACGCTCCACGGCGAGCAGCAGCGCGTCGAAGTCGATCGGTTTGGTCAGGTAATCTTCGGCCCCGGCACGCATCGCTTGAACGGCCACCGACACTTCGCCAAATGCCGTAGTAACGATGCTGGGGATGTCGAGGTTCTGCTCCCGAAGCTTGGCCAGCAGGCCCATGCCATCCAGATTGGGCATCTTCAGATCGGTGATGATCAGCGCTGGCGCGCTTTCGGCGATCGACTCCAGAGCGAGCAGGCCGTCGGCAGCCGTGTCCACTGTGTAGCCTTCCTGCCCGAGCAGTTTCGAAAGGCCGCTGCGCGCCGAGGCTTCGTCGTCCACCACCAAGATTTTTGCTTTGTTCATGTCGCTTTTTCTGCGGCTTCTGCCAAGGGAAGCGTAACACGAAACGTCGTCTTCCCTATCTTGCTGGAGACGTCGATCATGCCACCGTGATCGGTGACGATGCGGTGGGTGATCGCGAGGCCGAGCCCCGTTCCCCCCTCCTTTGTCGAGAAAAAGGCATCGAAAATCGGCGCGTCCGGCGTTTGAAGCCCCGGACCGTCGTCCTCCACGTCGAGGATCACGTGTCGAGGGCCTCTCCGTGCGCGCAAGACGACACTCCCACCGCCACCGCTGCCAGTCGACTCGACGGCGTTCTGCAATAAGTTGAGCAGTACCTGCGTGAGCTTGGCTTGGTCGGCCTCGAATTCCAGATCCACACTCGGCAGATCACAGGTCAACTCGACGCCGACGGCTTTGGCCTGCGTCAACACCATCGAGCGAGCGTGCTCACACAGCTTGAACAGGCTAGTCGTCTTCAGTTGTAGCGGCTTGGGGCGGGCAAAGTCCAAAAACTCGGTCACCAAGTGCGCCAGGCGCGTGATCTCGTCGGCAACGACCCTCGTCGCTTCGAGCATGTCTTGCTCGCTTGCCTTCTTCTTGATCGAGCGCTCCAGAAACGACAGGTGCAGCTGCGCTCCGTTCAACGGATTGCGGATTTCGTGCGCCAGGCCAGCGGCGAGGGTGCCAATCGCCGCCAGCTTCTCGGCTTGGCGCGTGCGCTCCTCCATGGCACGGGTTTCAGTCAGATCTTGGCCAATCGCGAACAGCACGATGTCGTCCTGCTGGTGTTCCCCGGCGTACCCGAGGTTCCACAGCACATCCCGCAGCTTGCCTGCTCGCGTTCGCAACAGAACCTCGCTGACTTCGACTGGAGATTGTCCGGCCAGCGCTTGAGTCAATCTTCGTGACAGCTTCGCATCGGGATCGTCGGGACCCATTGCTTCGAGGAATGGTCGCCCTAGTACCTCGTCACGAGCAAATCCGGTGACCCGCTCCGCTTCGCGGTTGAACAGCAGGATCGCTCCTGTACGGTCCAGCCCGACGATGATCACGCTCGCGAGCTCGACGGCGTTCACGTAGCGGTGTTCGGATCGGGCCAGAGCGCTACCCAAATCCAGCCGCTCTTGACGCTCGACCGCGGAAATCCGTTCGACGAACGAGTCCTTGTAAGTCTCGAGCATCACCGCGAGCTCGAGGTCCAAGATGCGGATCAAAGCTTCGCGAGTCGGCGCGGCCTCCCCGCCCAAATCTCGATCCGCGATCCGCAGTAGCGCGACGCGAATCAAAGCCATCGCCGTCAACATGTAGCGCTGCGGCAGACCAATCCTCACGTGCACGCGCCCAATCTGCGAAGTCTGCTCGTGGTAGGCCTCGTCGTACGGGCCGCTGCAGACGCGGGACATCCACTGCACTAGCGAGCGCTGCAAGCGGAGGATCTGCTCCTCGCCCGTGAATACGCCGTGCGCCTCCGTGTGTTCCCGGATGCGGTCGTAGAATTCCAGCGCGATGCGCGGAAACTCCGGCTCTGCGCGCTCGCGAAAACGGAGCAGGAGCTGGGCGTCACGGTCGTCGAAGCGCACGTACCGTTTGAGCTCCTGAAAGCGGGTTTCTGCGGGCATTGTCGGCTGTCGATTCTAACTCAGGGGGCACGGTCAAGTCTTCTGTGGGCACGCCGTGCACCGTCACATCCGTCTTTGGCGATTCGAGAGCGTCACGGAGGGCGGACCTCAAGGCGACATAGTCGACCGGCTTGGTGAACAGCGTGGCGGGCGGTCCGCCCACAAAAGCGTCGGCCTGAAACAAATTCGGGTAGCCAGTGAGCACCAGTACGGGCATGCCGGGCCGCTGATTGCGGGCAAAGCGGCCGATCGCCAAGCCGTCTGCGTGCGCGGTCGTCAACTCAGTCACCAGGGCATCGGGCACCGGTGAGCGCGAGAGGCAAGCCACGGCCGCGGCTCCGTCGCGCGCGATCTCGACGGCAAAGCCATCCTCGCGCAGCATGTCGGCCATGCGACGCGTTGTGCGCAAGTCATCGTCCACCAATAGGACGACATAGGGGCGCTGGCCTGGAGCTTCGGACATCCCCCCCGCGATGCAATTCGTCGGCCAAGGCGGAGAGCGCGCGGGAAGCGGCTCGGACTCGGGGCAATTCCAGTTGACCGGGCCCGAGCGAGTTGTCCGCCTCACCCGGGACGGGAGGCGCGGATTCTGCGCCGTCCTGCAGATCTTGCGCGTCGCGCGCGCATGGCGCGGCAGTTCTGCCGAAAAATGTCGAGGCACGGCTTTTGCGATGGGCTGCCCGGAATGTCCTCCCGCACCGAGAAATTCAACTACGACGACGGCACCGTCCGTAAGTTCGTCTTCGCTACCGCGTTCTGGGGTGTCGTCGCCACGCTGGTCGGCCTGTGGCTGGCTTTGATGCTGGTCGCACCATCCCTAAACTTCGGCTTGGCCCAACTCAGCTTCGGCCGATTGCGACCGCTGCACACGAATGCCGCCATCTTCGCCTTCGCGGGCAATGGGATCTTCGCGGCCATCTACTACTCCAGCCAACGCTTGCTCAAAGCCCGCATGTTCAGCGACAAACTGAGCAAGTTCCACTTCTGGGGTTGGCAGGCAATCATCGTCTCGGCCGCGCTGACACTCCCCTTCGGGATTACACAGTCGAAGGAGTACGCGGAACTCGAGTGGCCGATCGACCTTGCGATAGCCGTGGTCTGGGTGGCCTTTGCAATAAATTTCTTCGGCACGATCGCCAAGCGTCGCGAGCGGCACATCTACGTCGCGATCTGGTTCTACGTGGCGACGGTCATCACCGTCGCGATCCTACACATCTTCAACAATTTGGCGCTGCCCGTCACGTTGTTCAAGAGCTACAGCGTGTACGGCGGAGTCCAGGATGCGTTCATGCAGTGGTGGTACGGGCACAACGCGGTTGCGTTCTTCCTGACCACGCCCTTCCTCGGGTTGATGTACTACTTCTTGCCTAAGGCCGCGAATCGGCCGGTCTTTTCTTATCGCCTGTCAATCCTGCACTTCTGGTCGCTGGTCTTCATCTACATCTGGGCGGGTCCGCATCACCTGCACTACACTGCGCTGCCGGAGTGGGCCTCCACCCTGGGCATGCTGTTCAGCGTGATGCTGTGGATGCCGTCCTGGGGAGGCATGATCAACGGCCTGATGACGCTGCGCGGAGCCTGGAACCGCGTTTCCGAAGATCCGGTGCTGAAGTTCTTCGTGGTGGGCATCACGTTCTACGGCATGGCCACGTTCGAGGGTCCGCTGCTTTCGATCAAGAGTGTGAACGCGCTCTCACACTACACCGACTGGACGATCGCCCACGTTCACAGCGGCGCGCTCGGCTGGAATGGCTTCATGATCTTCGGCATGCTGTACTACCTCGCCCCGCGCCTGTTTCAGACCGAGATCTGGTCCAAGAAGCTGGCCGAGCTGCACTTCTGGGTCGGCACGATCGGGATCCTGCTGTACATCGTGGCGATTTATGCCGCCGGCGTGACGCAAGGTCTGATGTGGCGCGCGTTCGACTCGACTGGCCGCCTCGCTTACCCCGACTTCGTAGAGACGGTAGTCAGGATTTTGCCGATGTACTGGGTCCGGGTGCTCGGTGGCTCCCTGTACATCGTCGGCGTCGTGTTGGCGTTCGTCAATATGACCATGACCTGGCGCAATCGCCCCGCGGTCTACGCCGAATCCTCCGACGAAGCGCTGCCGCTCGGCGCATACGATGGCCCGATCACCGAGCTCGCGATCCCCAAGCACAGCACGATCTCGAATACTGGACACTCACTGATCTACTTCGTGGAGGCCAAGTGGCACCGCGTCTGGGAACGAAAGCCGCTGAAATTCAGCATCTGGGTGGCGGTGGCGGTGATCGTCGCGTCGCTCTTCGAGGTCGTGCCGACCTTCTTGATCAAATCCAACATCCCAACCATCGCGTCGGTCACGCCCTACACGCCACTCGAATTGGCTGGCCGCGATATCTACGTCGCAGAAGGTTGTTACAACTGCCACTCGCAGATGATTCGGCCCATTCGCTCGGAGACCGAGCGCTACGGCGAGTATTCGAAGCCGGGCGAGTTCGTCTACGACCACCCATTCCAGTGGGGCTCACGGCGAATCGGACCGGATCTGCATCGAGTCGGCGGCAAATACCCGTACCTCTGGCACGTGCGGCACATGCAGGACCCACGCTCGACGACGCCGCAATCGATTATGCCGGCCTACGGTTGGCTATTCGCCGACGACCTGGACTATGGCGGGATTCAGAAGCGCGTGGACGCGATGGCAATGCTGGGCGTTCCGTATGGCGAGGCCGTACTCCACGCAGAGAAGATGGCACGAGCGCAAGCCTCGCAGATCAGCACTGACGTCCAAGCGCAGGGTGGGCCCGCGGGTCTCGAACAAAAGAAGATCATCGCCTTGGTTGCCTACCTGCAACGCTTGGGTACCGACATCAAGAAGTTGCCCCCCAGTGCGCCCGCAGCGAAGCCGCTCGCAGGCACGGGCACGAGCCAACCCGATATCCCCAGCAACATTGCGCCCGTGAAGGCCAGCCCGGAGGGGCTTTGATCATGAAACTCAGTGATGTCATGTCAGCGATGCACGTTTCGGTCTTTGCCCAGGTACCGCTGTTGGTATTTTTCGGCATCTTCATCGGAGTCGTGCTGCACTTGATGCAGGGCAAGAACGCCTTCGAACACGTTCGAAGACTGCCGCTCGAGGGCCAGAAGTCCGAGGGGGAGAGCGACCGATGACCACGCGCTCCGAACATCCCGTGCCAGCCGTGCTTTCGACGCCACCCGCCCGGGCGACGAACGCGGCGCCCGAAGCACCGGTCATGGACCACGAGTACGACGGCATTCGCGAATTCGACAACCCCCTGCCGCGCTGGTGGGTGTGGATGTGGGCCGGCAGCTTCTTCTTTTCCGTCGGTTACTTCTTTCACTATCACGTGTCGCACAACGGAACGTCTGTGTCCGACGGCTACACCGAGGAGATGGCCGAAGCGCGCGAGGCGGAAGCCAAACAATCTCTGGCCGAACCAGTGAGCGAAGACTCGCTCGGCAAGCTGATGCAGAACCCCGCGTTGATGACCGACGCCAAGGCCCTGTTCGGCCTGCGCTGCACGCCCTGCCACGGCGCCAACGCTCAGGGTATCATCGGGCCGAACCTCACGGACAACTCCTGGATTCACGGCGCCGGCAAACTCACTGACATCTATGCGGTGGTCGATGGTGGAGTCGCGGCCAAAGGGATGCCAGCCTGGGGTCGTCAGCTGACGCCGATCGAGCTGCGAAAACTGGTCGCCTTCGTCGGCACGCTTCGCGGCACGAACGTGCCCGGCAAGCCGCCTGAAGGCACTCCAGTTCCCTAATCGTACACAGCCATGCACCCGCTCATTGTCCCCGAACGCGTACTGCCGACACTAAACGCGGACGGCACACGCAACCGCATCCGACCGCGCCTCTATCAGGGGCCCCTGCTCAGCAGGCGGCGCGCGGTCGCGTGGGCGCTCGTGGTGCTGTTCGTCGGCTTGCCCTGGCTGACGATCGGCGGCAAGCCTGCCATCTTCCTGGACGTCGTTCATCGGGAGTTTTCGATATTCGGGCACACCTTTCTGGCCACCGATGGCGTGCTGCTGATGTTGCTCATGCTCACGATTTTCGCGACCGTGTTTTGGACGACCGCGCTCGTGGGGCGCGCGTGGTGCGGCTGGGGTTGCCCGCAAACCGTGTACATGGAGTTCCTGTTCCGGCCGATCGAGCGGCTCTTCGAGGGCAAACGCGAGGCGCAACTCGGGCTCGACAAGAGCGGCATGAGCACGCGGCGCGCCCTCAAGAACTTGGTATTTTTTGGGCTGTCGTTCGTACTCGCGAACGTTTTTCTGTCGTACTTCGTGGGCACTCAGGCGCTTCGTAGCTGGGTCACGGAAGCCCCTTCCAAACATACGACTGCGTTTCTGGTCGTGGCGGTCACCACCGGGCTCGTGTTCTTCGACTTTGCCTACTTCCGCGAACAGATGTGCACGGTGATCTGCCCCTACGCACGGTTGCAGTCCGTGCTACTCGATCGCAGTTCGCTGGTCATCGGCTACGACGCCAAGCGCGGCGAACCCCGCAGCAAGGGCAAGCAGAAACTAGGCAACGGTGATTGCATCGATTGCCAGGCATGCGTCGTCACCTGTCCGACGGGCATCGACATTCGGCAAGGCCTGCAGCTCGAGTGCATCGCTTGCGGTCAATGTGTGGACGCATGCGATTCGATCATGGCGCGCATTCACAAGCCAAGCGGCCTCATCCGCTATGCCTCACAAGATACCCTGGACTCGGGACGCAAGGCGGCGCTGCTCCGCCCTCGGGTGCTGATTTACTCCGTGCTCTTGCTGGCGCTGCTGGTGATTTTGATCCGCGCTCTGTCGGTCAAGCCGGGCGCGGAGGTCACGATTTTGCGTGGAATAGGCGCACCCTTTACCGAGAGCGGCGCGCAGGTGGTCGACCAAATCCGGATCAAGGTGCGCAATCGGGGAAGACTCGCGCAGAATTATCACATCGAGATCGCCGATCTCGCTACCGCGCAACTGATCGCACCCGAAGACCCGTTGCCAGTCCCGGCGGGCGAGCAACGCACCACGAGCGTATTCGTGCTGGCCCCAAGGAGCGCGTTCTTGCACGCCAGACGAGCTGTGCACTTTCGGATCACGGACAGCCACGGCTATCGCGCAGATTTCCCATACGAACTACTGGGGCCGGAGGCCCCTTGACATGACGACTCTCCCATCGCTCCCTGCTCGTCGTGTGCGCCTGCCTTGGGCCCTGGTCCCAGTTGCGTTGTTGCTGAGTAGCGCCTTGGGCGTGGGCTCGATGGCGATTGTCGCGGTGCGAGATCCCCACTTCGCCACTGAGCCGGACTACTACCAAAAGGCGATCCGCTGGGATCAAACCCAGGCTCAGGCCGCGACCAACCAGCGCCTCGGCTACGTCCTCAAGGCGCCGAGTGCGCTCCGGTTCGACGCGCAAGGACACGCGACGCTGGAGCTGACGCTCCGCGATCACCTGGGTCAGCCAGTAATCGGTGCACGGCTAACGAGCAACGCTTTCGCCAATGCCTACTCCGGGGCGCTCGTCGGCATGGTGTTCGAGGAACCATCCGCTGGCCGCTATCTGGCCAAATTCAAGGTGGGCCATCCAGGGCAATGGGTGTTCGAGATCATCGGCAACTCGGGCGGCGAGCGTTTTACGGCCGAGCTCAGGGCCGATCTGATGCCTGGAGGTTCGGCGTGAGCGTCGCGCTGCTCGTACCCGTGGCGGCAGCGAGTCTGCTGGGAAGCATCCACTGCGCGGGAATGTGCGGCGGCTTCGTGGCCGTCGTTGGCGAGGGCGTCAGCGGCAGAGCTCGTTGGGCTTCACAGCTCAGCTACAATGCCGGTCGCCTGCTGAGCTATGTGCTGCTCGGTGCGGCCGCGGGGTCACTCGGCCACGCGGTCGACCTGGCCGGTAGTGCGGCAGGCATTGGTCGCGTCGCGGCGCTCATCTCCGGATCGATCATGATCCTCTGGGGCATGGGCGCCCTGCTCGAGACCCAGGGCGTGCGTATCTTTCGCGGCCGGTGGTCCCTCCCCAAGCAAGTCACCGAGGCGCTGGCCTCGGTCCGACGCCTGCCCGCCACCTGGCGAGGATTGGTTCTCGGCCTGGCTACCACGTTACTCCCCTGCGGTTGGCTGTATGCATTTGCAGTCACCGCCGCCGGAACTGCGAGCCCGCTCGAGGGTGCGCTGTTGATGGCAGCATTTTGGGCTGGCAACTTGCCGGTCCTGCTCGGCCTCGGCGTCGCTCTGAGCACGGCGGTGGGGCGGGTACGCCGTCATGTGCCCGTACTGAGCGCGGCGGTGATCTTCTGTGTTGGCCTGTTCACGGTGACGGCGCGCGCCAACTTGCCCGCATTTGCCGCCGCAGCCGTCGGTCACTACCGGCCATCCTCGGTGGCGGTCGTGCCGAGGCCGGGCGATTGCCCCTGCCACCGAAAGCAGCCCTGAGTGAGTGCGGCGTTCGAAATCGGCGCTCCCGTGCCAGGGCCTGCGCGTGCGCAGCGTGAGTCGCAATGCGCGCACTGCGGCCTGCCGGTGTCCGCGGCCAGGTTCGAACCGCTCGACGAGGCACAGTTCTGTTGCGACGGTTGCCGCTCGGTCTTCGCCATCGTGCACGGTGCGGGCCTCGAAGAGTACTACGCGCAGCGAGCTCAGAGCGAGACCCAGACCTTTGCGCCGCAACGCAGCCAGCGAAAGTTCGAAGAGCTCGACGAACCCGCTTTCCGCGAGAGCTACTGCCGAGACCGCGGCAACGGTGCCTTCCGCAGCGAATTCTTCGTCGAAGGGGTGCATTGTTCAGCTTGTGTCTGGCTGCTCGAGCGTCTGCCGCGCGTCGCGCCTTCAGTACTCGAGGCACGCTACGATCTGACGCGTTCTGTCTTGCAAGTCACTTGGGATTCAGCGTCGGCCCCACTCAGTGAGGTCGCCCGAGCGCTCGACTCGTTGGGCTATACACCGCATCCGACACACGCAACGAGTCTGGCCGCCGAACAGCGCAAAGGCGACCGAGCCTTGCTCTTGCGTTTGGGCATCGCGGGCGCTGCCGCGGGCAACGTGATGCTGATGGCGCTTGCGCTCTATTCCGGAAAATACGCGGGCATGGCCAGCGAGTACGCAGCGCTGTTTCGTTGGGGCAGCCTGGCGATTGCAACGCCGGCCGTATTCTGGGTAGGAAACGTGTTCTTCCGCGGAGGGTTCGCGGCGCTGCGCACGCGCACGCCGCATATGGACCTTCCGGTGAGCCTCGGCCTGCTCGTCGGCTACCTGGGCAGTGCGGCGAACACCGTCCGAGGTCAGGGAGAGATCTACTTCGATTCGCTGTGCACCCTGACGTTCTTATTGCTGGTCGGTCGCTACCTGCAACGAACTCAGCAGCGCCGCTCTACCAAGGCCAGCGACCTGATCAGCGCCTTAGCGCCGACGACGGCATGCGTGGTCGACGGCGATGCCTTGCGTGAAGTGCCGGCAACCACGGTCGCCATTGGCAGCATGATCGAGATTCGAGTCGGCGAGCGCGTCCCCGTGGACGGCGTGATCAGCCTAGGAAGCTCTGCGCTCGACACCTCCTTGCTCACCGGCGAGTCGTTTCCCCGAGAGGCCAGCGTCGGCGATCGGGTGCACGCCGGGACAACCAACCTTTCAGCGCCCCTGCGAGTTCGAGTCGAAAGTGTCGGGGTCGAAACCAGACTCGGTCGCCTCATGCAAAGCGTCGAAACCACGCAACGTGAGCGGGCGCCGATCGTGAGGCTGGCCGATCGCGTGGCTGGCTACTTCGTCCTGGCCATCGTCGGCATTGCCGTCATCACGCTGCTCGTGTGGCTGCGGTTGGACGCGAGCCACGCCATCGACCACACCGTGGCCTTGTTGGTCGTGACTTGTCCGTGTGCGCTCGGCATGGCAACCCCATTGGCGGTGAGCGCGGCGCTCCGCGCGGCGGCTCGTTGCGGGATCTTGTTCAAGGGCGGAGAGTTCATCGAAGAGCTTGCTCGCCCGGGCATCATGGTGTTCGACAAGACGGGCACCCTGACCGAAGGCCGTCTTGCGCTGGTATCCTGGTTCGGGAATGAGGCGACCAAGGCCTTGGTCCGCGCCGCCGAAGCGACGTCAGGACACCCGATCGGCTGTGCCTTTCAACGAAGTATCGCCGACAGCGATCTGGAGTGCTCGGAGCGCCAAGAATATCCCGGGGGGTTGCGAGCGCGCGTCGTCGGTCGAGAGGTGCTGGTCGGCTCCCAGTCCTTCGTCATGACGACGCTCGGGTCGCTGCCAGTCTGGGCCATGACCCAGGCAAAGGCGCACGCCGCAGCCGGGCGAACGCCAGTGTTGGTCGCAGTTGACGGTGAAGTGTGCGCGCTCGCCGCCTTCGCGGACACCCTTCGCGCCGACGCCGCAGCCAGCCTGCTGAAACTCGCCGAGCTCGGCTTTCAGCTCCAGGTCCTCTCGGGTGACGACCAGCGCGTGGTCGATTCCGTCGTTCGTCAGCTGGGCGTCCCCATGATGAATGCCACGGGCGGGGCCAGCCCGGAGGCGAAGCTCGCGGCCGTCTCGGCTTTCCGGGCTGCGGGGCAGCGCGTGTTCATGGTCGGCGACGGGGTGAACGACGCAGCGGCAATGGCCGCCGCCCACGTCGGCATTGCCGTACATGGCGGCGCCGAAGCATGCCTTTCGGCAGCAGACGTGTTCACCACCCATCCGGGTCTCGAGACCGTTGCGCTGGCAGCGGCGGGGTCCAAACGGACGATGCGCGTGATTCGCATCGGCATCGGCCTGTCGCTGGCCTACAACGTACTCGGTATCGCGTTGGCGGTGACCGGGCGGCTCGATCCACTCTTGGCGGCGATCCTGATGCCTATTAGCTCGATTACCGTTGTGACCGCAGCGCTCCGAGCGCGCACTTTTCGCCAAATGAGGGCTTCATGAGTATCATCTTTCTGATCCTACCGGTCACCTTGTTGCTCTCGGCAGGCGCGGTCTTGGCCTTCGCTTGGGCGACGCGCTCCGGACAGTTCGATGACCTGGAAACTCCGGCGATTCGCCTGCTACACGAGGAACGGGCGAAGCGCGCCACTGCGCACGCAGACGCTTCGCCACGCGGGTCAGACATCCGGCCTTAGTCCGTCGCTCGGCGCCGCTGAAATCTAGCTCAGGTCGCCGAACCGTAGCCGTTCGCCCGTGATTGCGATTATGCCACGAAGCGCTCGACGAACGGCGACGCGGGTCGCGCGCGAAGCTCCGCCCACGTGCCGATCTGCGCGATGCGCCCCGCTTCGAGCACCGCGATGCGGTGGCCCAGTTCACAGGCATCCGCCGGGTCGTGGGTGATGACGAGTGCGGGGAGCCCGAGCCTCTTCAAATGGGAGGTCAGGAACGAGCGCATTTCCTGGCGCGCCGCAGCGTCCAATGCCGAAAGCGGCTCGTCCAGAAGCAAGGCGCGCGGCCGGACTGCCAGGGCACGAGCCAACGCGACCCGCTGTTTTTCCCCTCCAGAGAGCTCGCTACTTCGCCGCTCGGCGAGCTGCGTCAGACCGAAGTCGTGCAAGATCGACTGCGCTTGCCCGCGAAGCGCGGGGAGGCTTGGGTCGGAGGCAGTGCTCTCCAGCGCAAACTGAAGGTTGGCAAGCACGCTCATGTGCGGGAACAATGCGTAGTCCTGGGGTACGTAGCCGAGTCTTCGTTGTTCGACCGGAACCTCGACGCGGCAGGCGCTGTCGAACAGTGTCGCCCCCCCGACCACGATCCGCCCGGAGCTCGGTCGCCGCACGCCTAGGATCATCAGCACTAGCGTGGTCTTGCCCGCGCCGTTGGGGCCCACGACTACCAGCGGCCCCCCACGCGTATCGAATCGAGCCTCGATCAGGCGGGTTCCAATGCGACCACTGACGTTTACTTCCAGCATTGACCCGGTTCCTCAAGATTCGAGTGATGCGCCGGCAGCGCGCGCGAGCAACGCGCGGACGAGGAGCAACACGCTAAAAGCCACCACCATGAGCACGACAGACAGCGCCTGCGCCGCGCCCAAGTCGGATTCGAACGCCGTATAAATTGCCAGAGGCAAGGTCTGGGTCTTGCCGCTCGAGTTGCCGGCGAACATCAAGGTCGCTCCGAACTCACCGAGCGAGCGCGCCCAACTCATCGCCGCGCCTGCAAGCAGTCCGGGCAACGCGAGTGGTAGCCCGATTCGGTAAAAGACGCGCAGCGGCTGCGCCCCGAGGGTTCTGGCCACGACCAGACAGTTTTCGTCCACGCGCCGGAAGGCATTCGTTGCCGCCTGCACGAAGAACGGCGCAGACACGAAGACCTCGGCCATGATCACCGCGACGGTCGTGAACGCCGGTGACCAGCCCTCGGGGTACAGCCAGCGAGCGAAACAACCTCGACGGCCAAACGCCAGCAGTAGGGCAACTCCGGCTACCGCCGGCGGGATCACGGCTGGGATTTGCACCAGCACTTCGATGGCGCGCGCGAAACGTCCCGCGCTACGCGAAAGTGTCCAGCTAAGCGGAATACCGAACGTGACCACGACCAGCAAACTCACGCTCGTGGTGGTGAGGCTGAGACGCAGCGCTGGCCAGACCAACGGCTGCTGGAGACCGGCGCGCAAGTCGCCGAAGGAGGTGGCAAGGACGAGCCCCAGCAGTGGTGCGGCCAGGAACAGCACGAGTACCGCCCCGCTGCTTGCCAGTAGCCAGCGACCCTGCCTGTTGCACCAAGAGCGGAGCGCTTTCATCGACGGACAACCTCGACGATCGCCTTCGCCTCGAAGCCGGCGAGGCGCAAGATCTCTCGTCCCCTGTCGGACCGGACAAGTGCGACCCATTCCCGAGCGAGGTCCTTGTGCGGTGCGCTCTGAACGACGGCGATCGAGTATTCGGCGATGACGTTGATTTCGGGTGGGATGGTCACCACACCGACCTGATCGCCCCCGAGCACCAGATCCGAGCGGTAGACGATGCCAGCGTCGGCTTCGCCTAGCTTCACCTTGGCCAAGACTTGCCGCACGTTGAGTTCACGTGAAACCACGTGGGCTTCCACGCGAGCTCGGAAATCGGCCCCGAGCGCGGTCGAT
>Ga0302323_100002881_pt1 | contig 13983 bp, 12 predicted proteins | sample Fen_T0_3_FD_201950 | JGI IMG/M metagenome (GOLD analysis project Ga0302323, IMG submission 201950) | Peat permafrost microbial communities from Stordalen Mire near Abisko, Sweden - Fen_T0_3 | ecosystem: Environmental > Terrestrial > Soil > Wetlands > Permafrost | place: Sweden: Abisko... | reverse complement strand
TCAAGTCGCACCTCTCGCGTGCGCGGCACAAGCTCGCGCAGCGCAAGGAGCCGTCATGATCTCCCGCAGTGACTTCTGGTCGGCCGTCGACGCCGAACTCGACGCCCGCCGCGATCCGCTCGCGCACGAGCACGTGCGGGCCTGGCTGCTCGAGCATCCCGAGGACGCGCTCGCACTCGCCGACCTGCGTGCGTCGCTCCGCACGCTTGAATCGGCGGACAATCCGCTGCGCGCGCCACGCCGCTCGCGGCTCGTGCCTGTTGCCGCGGCTGCGGCGCTGCTCGCGCTCGCTGCGCTCGGCGCTCGGCTCGCGTTCCCTGCGCGCAGCGCGCTCGAGGATCTCGAACTGCACCCGGTGGTCGCCGCGCCACAGCTCGGCAGCGTTCAGTCCTGGCAGCTGGTCAGCACGAGCGAGACGCCCTCCGGAACGCAGATCGTGCGCGCGAGCGAGGGGCGCCTCGCGGTCGAGAATGATTTCAGTGCCGCTGGCGGCGAGCTTGCCAAGGCCAGCGTGATCGCCTCGAACGAAGAAAGCTGGTCACCGCAATGATGCTTCAACTCCTGCTCCTTGCGCTCGGCGCTGCTTCCGTTCAGAACCCCGCGCCGAACCCCGTGCAGGCGCCTGCGCAGCCGCCCCAGGTCATCGACCGCAAGTCGAACAACAGTCCGGAGTACCTGCGCACGTACGAAATGCGCGACTTTCTGCCCAAGGTCCTGAGAAAGTCGCGCGAGCTGAAGGGCCTGGGCTACGTCGGCGAGAGCGTCGAGGACTTCGACGCGGAGTCCCTCAAGCAACAGCAGTCGCTGACCGCCTTCCTCACGGACCTGATCACGCGCGAGGTGCAGCCGCCGGCTACTTCGGCGCAGTGGAGCCTGCGCATCACGCCCAGCGGCACACTGGTGCTGCACGCCGTGCCGGCGCAGCATGAATGGGTGCAGGCGTTCCTCGAGCGCAACCGCACGAAGGAGCAGCTCGTCTTCGTGGAATCCTGCTGGATCGAAGGCCCCAAGGGTGCCTTCCAGCGCATGGGTATTGCCGCGGGCGCGTCGGCGACCGTGCTCGAGCGCAAGGATCGTGAGCGCTTGCTGGCGGGCTGCAAGGACGACGCGCGTTTCGCCGTGATCGTCGCCCCGCGCCTGCTGGTCGACCCGCTCGCCACTGGCACGCTCTATGTCGGCGAGACGATCGCCTACGTCAAGAGCTTCAAGGTCGAGACGGTTCAACCCGGCGACGTGCAGATCGCGGATCCGGAGATCGGGCGCATCGAGGAGGGCTTCCAGATGCAAGCCACGGGCTGGCGCTTGGAGGATCGCAAGCTCGCGCTCGACCTGACGGCCTCGGACACGGCCGTGCGGCGGCCGATCCCGACCAAGAACGTGCGTCTAGCACCCGACAACCCGACCGAGGTCACGATCGCCATGCCCGAGGTCGAGCGCAAGTCGGTGCAGGTGCGCTGCACGCTCGCGCCCGAGGGCACCGTCGCCTTCTGTGCTCCGGTTGCAGGCCACGAGGAGCGCGAGTTCCTGATCCTCGTCAGCGCGCGCGCGATGACGCCCGCGGAGTTGCAGGCGCTGCCGAAAGACCTCCCCGCGCGCGGTGCGACGAAGAACGATGAGAAGCCGAAGTAGCCGCGCGTTCCGCGAAGTTCAGCGCACGAGCTTCTGTGCGCGCAACTCCGCGAGCACCGCGTTGGCGTTGAGCTTGGCGAGGTCGCCCATGTTCTCCGGATCGCGCACGACCACCACGCCCGACCAGACGAGCTTGTCGTCGGACATGCCGTAGAGGTTCGTCTCGAGCCGGTAGGTCTTCTCCATGTACGTGTAGCCGCGGTCGTAGGCCGTCGGCCAGAGGTAGGCCGAGCCATAGGCCGAGCCGCCGTAGGTGATGAAGACCGGCGAGTAGGCGCCCGGCACGCGCTGCTGGATCTCGTCCACGTCGAGCACGCGCAGCACGAGCACGCTGTCGAAGCCCTTTGCGCGCGCCGCCTCGGCGCCCTTCTTCGTGTCGCTGAGCTCGTCCTTCGGGATGAACTCGTAGGAGGCGCTGCTCGTGCCCGGCGCGAGCTGGCGCACGAACTCGTCCTCGACCACGCGGCGGAAGTTGTCTTCCTTGCTCATCACGACCACGAGCGTCTTCGCGGGGTTGAACTCGTGCACGGCCGGGTCGCGCCAGCTGTCGCTGACGCGCGGCGGGGCCACGCAGGAGGAAAGTGCGAGGGAGGCGGAAAGGGCGAGTGCGAGGTGGAGCTTCATGATGGTACGGGCGTACGTGGCCCGCCCCATGATGGCACAAATCCCGCTGGATATTCCGTATTCGCGGCCCGCGGCTAGCCGACGTCGAGATCGGCGAATTCGGCCGCGAGCGCCACCGCGATCTGCTGCAGCTGGAAGTACTGACCCAGCGTGTGCGCGTTGACCGAAGGGAAACGCAGGTCGATTTGAGGCACGCCGGCGCGCTGCAGCGCCTCGCGCGTCCCCTCGCGCTCGGCCGCGAAGAGCTCGCCCAGCGTCTCCGCTTCGCCAGGCACGGCCAGACTGTGGTCGTACTTCTCGACCGAGAGCGTCGTGAACCACTTGTCACGCGCGCCGACTGTCCAGAGCGGCAGTTGGCTGTGCACGTCGCTGACGCCCACGGCGGAGAGCGGCGTCGGAGCGTGCAGCGCGCCAGCGATGAGCTGCGCCGTCCAGGGTCCGAGGTCGCGCAGGCGCGTGCTGTAGCTGAGCGTCACGGCGATCGTCTTCGCATGCTGCGAACGCAAGAGCTGACAAGCCGCGGCCCAGCCGAGTGCGGGATTGACGAGCGGATCCTCGGCGAGGCACAGCTCTCCCATGGCCTGCGCGCCGGCGAGCAGGCCGGGCGTGTCGATGCCGAGCAGCGCCGCGGGCACGAGGCCGGCGGGCGAGAGTGCCGCGAAGCGCTCGGGCACGCCCTCGGGGACATCGAAGCTCGCGTAGCCCTCGCGCTGTGCGAGCGCGCGCAGCTCGCCGCCGCCTGCGCCGGTCGTGACGACCATGCGCGAGCGGTGCGCCTCGTCGCCGAGAGCTTCGCGCAGGGCCGCGCGCATCAGCTGGAACTGCGCCAGCGTCGCCGGCGTGCTGCCCGAGTGCGTCACCGCATGGAACAGGCACTCGGAAGGATCGACGCAGTCGAGGAACTCGCCCACGAGATCGGGGTCGATGTTGTCGAGCACGATCAGGCGCGGCAGATCGCCCGGCGTCGTGAGATTGTGGAACGGGCTGTTGAGCGCGCTGCGCAAGGCCTGCACCGGCAGCGCCGCGGGCCCCACACCGAGCACGACCAGCGTGCGGAAGCGGCCGCGCAGCTCGTCGGCCCACTCGAGGATGCGCTCGTGCCCCGCGGCGACCGCTTCGGTATCCAGCCAGCGCAGGTCCTGGCCGCGGCGGCTCCAGAGCACGCGCACGGCGTGCGCGGCAGCGGGCGCGAGCCCTGCGAGCTCGGCCGCGCGCAGGCCGTGCTCGGGGCCGATGTGCTCCTCGAGCGCGTGCGAGAGATCGAGCTGGATGCGGTCCATCGGCCCCGCACGCTAGCGAATCAGTCGCGCCGGCGCATCAACAGGTAGGCCAGCGTCATGATCGACGTCAGCGCACCCGCGACGTAGGTCATGGCGGCGGCGCCGAGCACCTTGCTGACGCCCGCGGCCTCTTCCTGCGTGCTGACGATGCCCGAGCTCGCGAGCACCGCCTTGGCACGGTTGCTGGCGTCGAACTCGACCGGCAGCGTCACGAGCTGGAACAGCACGGTGGCGCTGAAGAGCACGATGCCCACGTCCTGCAGCCAGCGCATGCTCGTGACGATCGAGCCGGCGATGAAGATCCAGACCCAGGCGTTGGAGCCGAACTTGACCACCGGCACCATCTGCGAGCGCAGGTTGAGCCAGACGTAGGCCTTGACGTGCTGGATCGAGTGCCCGGCCTCGTGCGCCGCGACGGCGATCGAGGAGATCGAGCGGCCGCGGAAGACCTGTGGCGAGAGGCGCAGCGTGCGTGAGGTCGGATCGTAGTGGTCCGAGAGGAAGCCCTCGGTCTCCTCGATCTTGAGCTCGGTGACGCCGCCGGCCGTGGCGACCGCGCGCGCGGCTTCGGCGCCGGTCATGCCGCTGCGCACGCCGACCTGGGCGTACTTCGCGAAGGTGCTCTGCACGCGCACGGAAGCCCAGATGGCGAGCGCCATCGCCGGGGCGATCATCAACCAGTAGAGCGGATCGAACGTGAGGAACATGGCGGCCTCTATAGTCGGCGATGCGGGAACTTCGAGCGGGCCTAGAAGAGTCCCTTGACGCGGCCCTGCGCGTCGAGGTCGACGCGCTTGTAGCCCGGATTCCTGCCCAGTCCGGGCATGGTCATGATGTCGCCGGCGAGAACGACCACGAAGCCGGCCCCGGCGGACAGGCGCAGCTCGCGCACGGGGAAGCGGTACCCGCGCGGCCGGCCCTTCTTCGTTGCATCGTGCGAAAGACTGTACTGCGACTTCGCCACGCAGATCGGCAGCTTGCCGTGGCCGGCCTTCTCGAGGCGCGCGAGGTCGGCCTGCGCGCGCTCGGAGAAGTCGACCCCGTCGGCGCCGTAGATGCGCGTCGCGAGGCGCTCGACCTTGGCCGAGAGGCTCTCCGAGAGCTCGTAGATCGGCTTGAAGCGCGCCTTGCCCGAGTGCGCCGCGCGGTGCACGGCTTCCGCGAGCTCGCGCCCGCCCTCGCTGCCGCGCGCGAACAGTTCGGACAGGCAGGCCGCTTCCGCGCCGGCCTCGAGCGCGCGCTCGCGCACGAGCGCGATCTCGCGCTCGGTGTCGGTCCCGAAGCGATTCACGGCCACGATCACCGGCACGCCGAAGGCGCGCACGTTGGCGATGTGCGCCTCGAGGTTCGAACAGCCCTCGGCCAGCGCGTCGAGGTTCTCCTGGTTGAGTTCGGGCGGCAAGGGCTTGCCCTGCACGACCTGGAAGCGGCCCGAGTGCACTTTGAGCGCGCGTACGGTGGCGACGATCACGGCGCAGTCGGGCGCCATGCCCGAGACGCGGCACTTGATGTCGAAGAACTTTTCCGCGCCCATGTCGGCCGCGAAGCCGGCCTCGGTCACGACGTAGTCGAAGAAGCGCGCCGCGACCTGGTCGCCGATGACCGAGGAGTTGCCGTGCGCGATGTTGGCGAAGGGGCCCGTGTGCACGAAGGCCAGCGTGCCCTCGGTGGTCTGCATGAGCGTCGGATGGATCGCCTCTCCGAGCAGCGCCGCCATCGCGCCGGCGCACTCGAGATCGCCGGCCGTGACCTCGCTGCCGTCGGCGCGCTCGCCGATCACGATGCGCGCGAGGCGCGCGCGCAGGTCGGGGAGGTCCTTGGCGAGCCCCAGGATCGCCATCACCTCGGAAGCAGGCGTGATGTCGAAGCCGGTCTTGCGCGGCACGCCGTTCTGCGCACCACCCAGGCCGATCTCGATCTCGCGCAGCGCGCGGTCGTTGACGTCCACGACGCGCTTCCAGCGCACCGTCTCGGGCACGATCTGGAGCGGGTTGTCGAGCAGGATCGAGGTGTCGATCGCCGCCGCGAGCAGGTTGTTGGCCGCCGCGACCGCGTGGAAGTCGCCGGTCAGGTGCAGATTGAAGTCCTCCATCGGGACGACCTGGCTCTTGCCGCCGCCCGCGGCGCCGCCCTTGATGCCGAACACCGGCCCCATCGAGGGCTGGCGGATCGTGCAGACGGCCTTCTGTCCGATGCGGTTCAAGGCCAGCGAGAGCCCGATCGTGTGCACGGTCTTGCCCTCCCCCGCCGGGGTCGGCGTGATGGCCGTGACGAGCACATAGCGCGCGCGCTCCTTCCTCGGGCTCGCCGGGCGGGCGTCGAGGCGCAGCTTGGCGCGTGTGTGCCCGTAGGGGATCAGGGCGTCGATCGGGATCCCGAAGCGGGCGGCCAGTTCGGGCAGGGGGCGCAGAGGGACTGCACGTGCGATTTCGAGGTCGGATTCCACGATCTTGGCCAGTCTAGGAAATCCGGGTCCCGCTTGCGCGTGCCGTCCGTCGGGCATCCCCAAGGTCTCACGAAAGGGTAAGATTGGGCTGCCGCCCACCGGCCTACCTACCGAAACGACTGCCGAATATGTCCTCCCCTGCTGAACTGCTGAAGATCGGGGACTTCGCCCGGCTCGCCCAGACGAACCTGCGCACGCTGCGCTACTACGAGGAGCTCGGCTTGCTCTGCCCCTCGCACCGCAGCCAGGGCGGCTTCCGCTACTACCGCCGCACCGACGTCAACCGCGTCAACATGATCCGCGACCTGCAGGAGCTCGGCCTGCAGCTCGAGAAGATCCGCGACCTGATCTCGATGCGCGCCGCAGGCGAACCGGGCAGCGCGTTCCTCGGACGCGTGCGCCTCGCGCTGACCGAGCAGGAACGCATGCTCTCGGAACGCCAGCGCTCGATCGAAGAGCAACGCCAGCGCATCCAGGCCGCGCTCGGCAAGCTGAGCGAGTGCCAGGGCTGCAGCAATTCCCCCTGCGCGGAGAACAACCACTGCGAGCCCTGCTCGACGAGCGGTGAGACGCTGCCGGACCACCTGAGCGCGCTCTACCAGTGACGGGACCCGCCCGGCATCCGGATTTCCGGCCCCATTCGACCTCCGGCCTTCCCGGCCGATAGAGTTTGCGCATGGCCATGGTCGAAGCGATCGCCACTTACCGCACGCGCGCGCGCGGGCTGCCGCGCTCGTCGCACGAGATCGAGGGCCCCGACGGCAAGCTCGGCCTGCTGCGCGTCGCGCGCAACGGCGCCGGCATGATCGTGGGCGGCCGTTTCGAGCCCGTGAAGGGCGAGGTGCTCACGATCCGTCGCGAGCCCGGCATCCTGCGCGGACAGTTCTCGCTCTGGACCGAAGGCCGCGAGTGGCTCGGCTCCTCGCTGCGTCCGGGCTTCGTGCAGCGCGAGATCGCGCTCTCGACCGGCGCGAAATCCTTCCGCCTGCTGCCGACCGCGAGCTTTGGCCGCGGCTGGCGCATGCTCGCGCCCAAGACGGGCGAGATGGCGCGCATCCTGCCCGATGGCCTGGGCCGCTCGCGCATCGAGGTCTACCGGCGCGTGGACACCGAACTCCTGCTGTTCGCCTTCTTCCTCTCGGCACAAGTGCAGTGCGAGAGCTGGTGGCCGGCGCGGGCCGACGAAGGCGAGTCGGAGACGATCCCCACCCCCACGAAAGCCTGAGCGGACTCCCCGGGCGGGATTCCAGGCTAACCTGTAGCTAACATGAGTTGTTCCCGGGAAGCCGCCCAGGGGATCCGCGTCCAAGTGGCGGAACCCAGCGCCCCCTCCCGACCGTCCACGACTCCTCCTCCGTCGCGGCCCCCATCGATCCCATGAAACCGATTGCAGTCCTGCTCCTCGTCCTGGTCGCCGTCGGCGCCCTGATCTTCGGCCTCTTCACCCTGAGCGGGAACAAGTCCGGCGCTCCGAAGGACACGCCCGGCCCCCTGGTGCCGACCTCGAGCGCGCCGAAAGAGACACCCAAGCCGGCCGACATCGAGTCCACCAAGACGAGCAACCGTCAGGAGGACGTCCAGAAGGCCGAAGATCGCGCCGACGTGGGCGACTACGTCTACGCCAACGAGCTGCGCGTCCTGGTGGTCGACAGCCAGCAGAAGCCGATCCCCGACGTCGACGTCACGCTGACGACACTCAGCTCCAACGACCTGTTCTTCGTCGACACCGCGGCCGCCGCCTACCAGGTCGGCCCGCTGCGCACCGGAGCCGATGGACGCGTGAGCTTCCTCGGCATCCTGCCCAGCACGAAGAGCTACACGCTGGTGTGCATGCACAAGGACTACGCGCGCCAGGAGCGGCCGACCGTTCCGATCGAGCAGGACGGCGTGTTCGAGGAACCCGCGATCGTGATGACCACCGGCGGCACGCTGCAGGGTTCGGTCAAGGACGAGCAGGGCGGCCCGATCGCGAATGCGCACCTCGTGCTCGAGGGCCTGCTCGCACCCGTGCAGCAGTCGCGCGCGCCCGACCGCGTCGAGGCCATGACGGACGCCCAGGGCGTGTACACGCTCAAGAACATCCCCGTGCGCGGGCCCGCGCGCAGCCTGAGCGTCACCGCCACGGGTTTCGGCCGCAAGATCCAGCACGGTCTCAACTTCCCCGACGCGCGGCCCAAGACGCAGGACTTCGTGCTGCACGTGGCCGAGATGATCAACGGGCGGGTCGTCGGCAACGACAATCGTCCGCTGCCCAAGGCCAAGATCATGGCGCTCGGCATCAACGGCTCGCAGCAGACCGCGCGCGACGACCAGGTCAGCAACGAGCGCGGCGAGTTCCAGTTCGAGAACCTCGAGCCCGGCGAATACAACGTCATCACGACGCTGCGCGGCTGGCGCTTCCAGCCCCAGAACCGCGTGCGCACCGGCACGGCGGGCGTCGTCTTCGAAGGCACGCGCATGGCCAGCGCCTGCGGCCAGGTCGTCGACGCCACGACCGGCGCGCCGATCGCGCAGTTCAACGCGCAGTTGCGCAACTTCAGCGACCCGGTCAACCCGACCAGCCCGATCCCCGACACCAAGGCCAGCTTCAGCGACGCCGGCGGCAACTTCTGCCTCGACGGCCTCGAGCAGGGCAACTACGTGGTCGAGGCCTGGGCCAACGGCTACGCGCCCACGCGCTCGCAGAACTTCACCGTCTCCAATGACCGCAACGTCGAGCACATCGTGATCCGCCTGACGCACGGCGGCTCGATCAGCGGACGCCTGGTCGACGGCGATGGCAAGCCGCTCGCCAAGGCGCTGATCCGCACCAAGCCCAACGATTGGGGCGAGGACGAGTTCTCGGAGTCGATCGCGGACATGTACCCCTCGAACGTGACGCAGACCGAGACGCGCACGGGCGCCGACGGCAGCTTCTCGCTCAAGGGCCTCGCGCCCGACCAGTACCAGTTGATCTTCGAGGGCTCGGGCTTCACGCGTGCCGCGAAGACCGACATCACGGTCACCGAGGGCGCCAACACGCCCATCGGCGAGCTGCGCATGGAGCGCGGCGGAACGCTCTCGGGCACGATCTACGACGCCACGGGCAAGGGTGTGGTCGGCGCGGGCATCATGCTCGTCAGCGCCGACGCCGGCACGACGCCGCGCATGTACCAGACCAAGTCGGGCGCGGACGGCAAGTACACGCTGCGCCACGTCGCGCAGGGGCGCTACAAGGCGCGCCCGACCCCGGCCGCGGGCGCGAACGGGAATCCGCTGGAGGACATGCGCATCGGCGGAGACGCCGAGCGCTCGATCACCATCGCGGATGCACAGGAGTCCCAGCTCGAGCTGACGCTGCCGGCGAGCGCCCCGCCCGCCGCGCAGCCGCTGCCCGACGAGCAGCCTCCGACCAAGCTCGCGCCCGGTGGCGGAGCCCGCACGCAGAAGCCGCACTGAGCCCAAAGCAGAGCGCCATGCAGCCGGCCGCCCGCCTCGCGCGGGCGGCTTGCGTTGCGCGGCCGTTGACGCGCGCACTCGCGCATCCGCAGACTGCCGGCATGCCCGCCCACGGCTCCGCGAATGCGCAGGCCCTCGCCTTGCGTGCCGCCGCGCGCGCGGCCTGGGAGAACGCGCTCGAGCAGCGCCTCGGCTGCGAGGTGCGCCTCGTGCCGACGCGCTCGCGCCGCCGTCCGCTGCAGCTGCGCGTGCTGCGCCGCGCGCGGCCCGAGCGCGGGATCGCCGAGCTGGTCGAACTGCGCCTGCACGCGCTCTTCGACGAGGCGCCGCCCGAGCTGCACGATGCCGTCGCGAACTGGGTGCGCTCGGGCGCGCGCGCGCGGCGCGCCTGCAAGGAGATCGACGTCTGGATCCGCGACGGCCTCGAGCGCGTGCCGGCCCCGCGCGTGCGCACAGAGCGACTGCGCGTGCGCGGCGCCGCCTACGACCTCGCGGCGCTGGCCGAGGAGGTGCGCCGCGAACACTTCGCGAGCGAGTTCGAGAGCAGCGCGGACCTGCCGCCGATCACCTGGGGCCGCGTCTCGGCCCGCCGGCCGCGGCGCACGTTGCGCCTGGGCAGTTGCGATCCCGACGGCAGGCTCGTGCGCATCCACCCCGTGCTCGATCAGCCCGGCGTGCCGCGCTTCTTCGTGCGCTTCGTCGTGCACCACGAGCTGCTGCACGCGGTGATCCCGCCGCGCCAGGCGCCGGACGGTCGCTGGACGCACCACGGCGCGGATTTCCGCGCGCGCGAACGCGCTTATCCCGAGTACGCGCTCGCGCGGCGCTGGGAGGACGAGCACATGGGCCGCCTGCTGCGCTCGGCGCGGCGCGGGCTGCCGCTCGCGAGCGCGGAACCGCGCCGAACGCGTACGCCGGCGAATGTGATCGAGCGCGCGGCGCGCTTCGTCCAGCGCGTGCTCTTCCCGGCCTGAATCCGCTCAGCGCTCAGCGCCCTCGCCGCCGGTCAGGCAGGTGCCGAGCACGTTGCCGCCCATCGTCTCGAGCATGTTGTAGGTCTGCTCGACGAGGTGCCGCGGCGTCGATCCGAGGCGCACGACGAGCAGCGCGCCGTCCGCCATCGAACTGAGCAGCGCCGCGTCGCTGATCGTGAGCGCCTCGGGCGTGTCGATCAGGATGTAGCTGAAGCGCTGCTTGCAGGCGCCGAGCAGCGTGCGCATGCGGTCGGAGCCGATCAGCTCCGTGGGATTGACCGGCAACTCGCCCGCCGCGAGCAGCGAGACGTTGGGCACGCAGGTCGTGCGGATCGCGCGGTCCATGCCCACGCGTCCGCCGAGCAGCTCCGAGAGGCCCGCGCGGTGCGGCAGCCCGAGGTAGTCCTCGAGCGAGGGCGCGTGCAGATCGGCGTCGAGCATCAGCACGTGCGTGCCGGGCACTTCCGCCAGCGCCAGCGCGAGGTTGAGCGTCGCGACGCTCTTGCCCTCGCCGCGCACGGCGCTGGTCAGCACGATCGAGCGCGGCGCGCCATCGGGGTTGAGCGCCTGGATCGAGTTGCGCAGCGCGCGGAACTGCTCCGCGATGCGCGAGCGCGGCGCGAGCGCCATGGCGATCTCCTCGCGGCGGATCGGGATCGCGCGCGCCTCTTCGGGCTCGGCGGGCTGCAGCGGCCCGGGCTTGTGCTTCGTGGAGTTCGACATCGGCGCAGTGGTCTACCTTTTCGGCACACGGAAGACCAAGCCCGAAGCGGAAAGGCCCCCGGGAGGGGCCTCACCAGCGCTCGAGCTCGCGTTCGTCCCGCGCGAGGTCGAGGGCCGTCCCGGCGGCGGGCTGCGGCCAGCGTCCGGCACGCAGCCGGCCGCGCAATTCCGCGTTCCCGAGGCTGCGCGCGCGCTCGCGTGCCGCGGTTGCGAAGCTCTCGAGCTCGCTGCGCAGCCCCGCCTGCGCGAGCTCCTGCGCGGCGCGCTCGAGCGCCTGGAAGCGCTCGTTCGGCTCGAAGGGCGCGTCGAGCCGCTCGAGCAGCTTCGCGCGCACCTCGGCGCCGCGCGCGCCGGCCGCTTGGGATGCGAGCGCGAGCAGTTCCTCGCCGCTCTCGGGCCCGGCGGAGAGCCAGCGCGAAAGACGCGCCTCGTCGCGCGCCGAGAGCGCGAGGCCCGCGAGCAGCGCAGCCGCGCAGGCGTGGCTCGCTTCAGGCTCGCTCTCCGCGGGCAGCGCGTCGGCCAGCGCGCGCGCGGCTTCGGGCGAGCGCGTCGCGAGGTCGGCGAGGGCCGCGATCAGCGCCTCGAAGGCGCGCGGCGTGCGCTCGGAAGCGAGCGCGCGCGCGTGCAGCAGCGCTGGCTCCTTCGCGCCCGCGAGCCAGGCGAGTTCGAGCAGCAGTCCGCGCGCTTCCGCCGGCAAGGCCGAGCCCAGCGCCTCGAGTCCGTTCCAGGCCGCGGGCCAACCGAGTCCGAGACCGAGCCAGAGCGCGCGCAGCTCGGCGCGCCGGCGCTCGTCGCCGGCCCACTCGAGCAGCGCGCGCGCATCGGCTGGCAGCGCAGCGGCACTCGCGGCACCGACGAGCGCCGCGCGCAGACGCAGTGCCTGCATGAGCAATGCCGCCGGGCTCGCGCGCGCGGCGAGCACGGCATCCGCCGCCGCGAGCGCTTCGGCGAAGGGCCGGCCTTGGCCTTCGAGCACCGTGAGGCGCAGCCAGTGTTCGCGCGCGCTCGCCTGCGCGAAGCCCTCGAGCGCGAGCGGGCCGAGTGCGTCGCCGCTGCGCGAGAGCGGACCCGCCGCCGCGAGCGCGCGCGCGATCGCACTCGCCCGGGCCAGAGCCGCGCTGTCCTTCTCGTCGGCGACGAGCGCCGCGAGGCTCGCGTAGAGCGCGCGCTGCCGCACGGGTTCCTGCAGCGCCGGCGCGACGCGGCCGCGGCCCGCCGCGAGCACGAGGCCGTCGAGGGCGAAGCTCTCACCCAGTTTCCAGCGGCTTTCGAGCAGCGCGAGCCCCGCCGGCCAGCCGCTCGCGGCCAGTGCGCGCGCGTCGGCGGCGCGCTCGTTGGCCTCGCGCGAGGGATCCGCGGCGCCGATGGTCCAGGCGCGGAGCAGCTCGACGCCGCTCGCCGCGGGGGCGTTCTGCGGCGCGAGCAGGATCCAGTCGCGGCCCTCCTCCTGCGGACCGAAACCGAAGCCGAGCACGCGCAGCTCGCGCTCGGCGGCGAACTGCAGCAGCAGCTCGGGCAACGTTCCGGCGAGTTCCCCAACTTGCACGCGGCTGCGCGCGTCGCGCACGCGCGGGTCGAGCACGAGTGCGACCGCTCCGGGCGCGCGTCGCGCGCACAAGTCGAGGAATTCGCCCGGCGCCGCGCTGTGCACCTGCGCGGGCAGCGCGAGCCGCGCGGGAGCGGAGAGGCGCAACTCGTAGAGCCAGTCGATCGAATCGCCGCCGGTCGCATCCGCGCCGGCGTCGAAGCTCAGGATCTGTTCGCGCAAGGCCTCGCGGCCGAGTTGCGCCGCGCCGGGCTCGGGCCGCAACGCGAGCCCCGCGGCGAGTTCGACGAGGCGCGCTTCGCCTCCGATCGCGCGCGCGAGACGCTCGCGCACCTCGGCATCCCCGCTCGCGGCGCGCGCGGCGACCACGGCCGCGTCCGCGGGCTCGAGGTGCGTCGCGAGCCAGCGCTGCGCGCGCTCGCGCTCGACCCAGTCGGCCGAGCCGGCGCGCTCGAGCCAGCCCGCGAGCTCGCCATCGAAGGCGCCGAGCACGAGGCAGAAGAGGGCGGCGGGCAGCACACGCAGAGCCTAGCGCGGCGCACGGCCGCGTCCATGGTTCCGCGCGCGCGCGGCTGTTAGGCTCAGGCGCGCATGTTCAAGAAGCTCCTGATCGCCAATCGCGGCGAGGTCGCCTTGCGCATCGCGCGCACGGCGCGCGAGCTTCGCATCCGCACCGTCGGCGTGTGCTCGAGCGCCGAACGCGGGGCGAGCTGGCTCGCGCAGTTCGACGAGGTCGTCTGCCTCGGCGGCGCGGCGCCGCGCGAGAGCTACCTGCGCGCGGAGAGCATCGTGCAGGCGGCGCTGCAGACCGGTGCGAGCGCGATCCACCCGGGCTGGGGCTTCCTGGCCGAGAACGCGCGCTTTGCGGCGCTGTGCGAGCAGCACGGGATCACGTTCGTCGGGCCGTCTTCGGCCTTGATGACCAAGATGGGCCTCAAGTCCCCCGCCAAGGCCGCAATGAAGGCCGCGGGTTTGCCGGTGATCCCGGGCAGCGATGGCTTGCTCGATTCGGCGGAGGAAGCGCAGAAGCTCGCCGATGCGATCGGCTACCCGGTGATCGTCAAGGCCGATGCCGGCGGCGGCGGACGCGGCATGCGCCTCGTGCGCGAGGCGAGCGCGCTGAAGGAGGCCTTCGCCTCGGCCAGCGCGGAGGCGTCGGCGGCTTTCGGCAACGGCGCCTTGTACCTCGAGAAGTACTTGAGCGGCGGCCGGCACATCGAGGTGCAGGTTCTCGGCGACCGCTTCGGCCGGGCGATCCACCTCTTCGAACGCGAGTGCTCGATCCAGCGCAACCACCAGAAGCTGATCGAGGAGAGCCCGAGC
>Ga0302323_100002880_pt1 | contig 13983 bp, 8 predicted proteins | sample Fen_T0_3_FD_201950 | JGI IMG/M metagenome (GOLD analysis project Ga0302323, IMG submission 201950) | Peat permafrost microbial communities from Stordalen Mire near Abisko, Sweden - Fen_T0_3 | ecosystem: Environmental > Terrestrial > Soil > Wetlands > Permafrost | place: Sweden: Abisko... | reverse complement strand
GGCCCAGCTCGTGGCCGTCCAGGACGCCCTGCAGCAGGCCCTGGTCAAGCTGGTGGGGGTCAACCAGCTGGAACCCGCCAAGGTGGCCAGCCTGGGCAAGGATCTGGCGGATCACTCGGCCACCCTCATCCGCGACCAGGCGGTGACCGAGTCGCGCATGGATGGCCTGACCGCGACAGTCAATGTCAAACTCAAGATCGACTTCACCGCCATGAAGGAATATCTGGAGAACAAGGGCATCAGCCTCACCCAGGCCTTCGAGCAGAAGTTCAAGGTGGTGGTGCTCAGCTACACCGCCGAGGGCGCGGATCCCGATCGCAGCAAGCCCCAGGTGCTGCACGAGGAGGTCCGCCTGGAGCACCAGAGCGTGGCCGCCGAGCAGCACCAGGATTCCAGCAGCGCGGGCTATGCCCATCAGCAGGGCCAGAGCAATCACGCCGCCGATGGCTATGGCGCCATGGGCGGAGCGGCCCACGCCTCGGGCTCGGGCCACGCCCAGCAGCAGTCCTCGGGCGCCTCGCTGTCGGCCCAGAGCCTCTCCTACCTGCGCATCACCGACTACGCCGACGCCAGCAAGCGCGGCACCAGCAGCGGCAACGAAGTGCGGGCCCTGCTCTCCGGCGCCTTCACCCGCGAGGGCCTGTCGGTGATCACCATCGACGTGCCCTTCGCCGGCCAGGAGTTCCAGAGCGAGGACGAGTTCGTGAACCAGGTGCTCGCCGCCGTGCGCAAGCACGCCGAGGTGAAGCCCGAGGACTGCGTGGCCATCGCCGTGAACAGTCTGACCCCGGCCCGTGGCCACCAGTGGACCTCCAAGGTGAGCTTCCACTTCGCCCGGGTCCAGGATGGCCTGAACCTCATCCCCGCCGACGCCATCGTCAAGCGCAGCGAGGCCACCCTGGCCACCGACGACGAGGGCAAGACCCAGGCCACCACCATGGCTGTCGCCGCCATGAACACCCAGCTGCCCCTGAACATCCGCAAGGGCCTACAGCGCCTGCAGCGTGAGGCCGCCACGGCATCTCCGGCCGCGGCCGGGGTCTACCTCATCGAGATCCAGAACATCCAGGACCGCTCGGTGCTGGTGAAGGTGAAGCAGTACCTGCGCCAGGAGAACTTCACCTTCAAGAGCGATTCCCGGGCCGGCGGCACCGTGGAGACCCTGACCCTCAGCCTGGGCACGCGCAGCCCCGAGGAGATCAAGGACGTGTTGGACGGCCTGCCCAGTTCCCTGGAGCTGCTGAGCAAGGATGATGCCGGCGCGAAGCTGAGAGTTCGGTAGATGAAGCTCGTTTCGCTGCTCGCCCTGCTGCTCGCGCTGCCCTGCGCGGCCGAGACCACGCGCTACGTGCTGGCGCCCGCGGTGATCCTGTCCGATCCCGCCCCCGCCGCGTTCCGCACCAGCGAAAAGGTGGAAATCCTGACCAAGATCTTCCAGAGGTCCTTCGATGCCGCCTTCCCGGGCGGTCACGTGCCCCTGGATCTCAAGCATCCCCTGGATCCCGACGAGCCCACCCTTCTGGTGGCGCCCAGGCTCTCCGCCGTGCGCCTCAACCTGGACACCGTGGCCGGCACCCTGGAGCGCTACGAGGCGGTGCTGGTGGGCGATATCACGCTGATGGATCCCTGGACCATGACCCGCCTGTTCTCGGCCACGCGCATGGTCACGCGCACCGTGGAGCTGAGCCGGAGCCGCAGCGAGAGCGAGAAGCTCGACTTCATCGTCAAGGCCTTCGAGGGCGCGGTGGATGCCTGGCTCAAGGAATGCCTGACCGAGATCCAGAGGAGCGCCCACCCCTTCACCCTGAAGGGCGGCATTCTTGCCCAGCCCGGGGTTTCCGTGCGCGGCGGCGGGGGCGTCTGGCCCTACGGCAGCCACGAGGGCGTCAAGCATTCGACCGTGATCATGGCCGCGGGCAGCAAGAGCGCCAGGGTCCGGGAGCTGTTCGAGCACTTTTGCGTGGTGGAGGATCCCGCCGATCCCTCCCGCAGCCTCAAGGCCGAGGAGGCCTACCACGTCACCCTGGTGGGCTCTGACACGCCCACCGAGCGAGAAGAGCCGCGCCTGGCCATCCGCTGGGTGGGCGCCGCGATGCCCGCGCCTGCAGAGACCGGGGACGCCCTGGACGAGGGCGGCTGGGGCGGACTGCTGGCCAGCTATCTGAGCAAGGGTGGCCGCTTCCGCATTCTGCCCATGTCTTCCGAGAAAGACGCCGCCGCTTGGCAGCGCATGGCCGACAAACTCCGCACCTTCTCCCTGCGCGCCAATGCCACTTCCACCCAGGACATCACCGCCGTCCTGGCCGCCGAGGATCCCGATCTGGTGGTGGAGATCGGCCTGGTGAACGGCTACCACGGGCGCGTCGTGGGCGAGAACGCCAGCACCGATCACACCTTCAGAGCCCAGTGGGGGGTGCGCTGGTTCGAGCGCGACGCCGAGCGCGGTGTGCTGGTGTTCAAGGGCGCGGAATTCCTGCCCGAGCAGACCGCCGTGCGCACCAAGCGTGGCCTGCGCGAGCTGGACCTGGCTTCGGTGTGGTTCAACCTGTGCCGCAACGGCATCATCCGGGTGGCAGAGAATGTCGGCAAACGCCTGCACGCCGGGGCGAGCAGCCAGCGTGGGACAGGGCAGGGGGGTGGAAAGATCACTTGGGCCGGCGCGCCGCCCCCGGCCACGGCCCGGCTCACCTGGCGTCGCAACCTGGGCCAGGTGAAGAGTGGCAGCAAGGAGCTGGGTGCCTACTGGAGCAAGCCCCAGGCGCTCGGCGCCCAGGATCTCGCAAAGGTGAGTCGTGGCGACGAGGTGCAGTACGATCCCGGGGCCTGCGGTCCCTTGGCAGGGTTCCTGCCGGTGGATATTTCTGATTCATCGGTACCCATGGCCTCGCCCTGGATCCAGGCCCGGCTGGCCACCCTGCTCACCAAGGCCATGAACGTGGATCTGGTGTTCGGGGAACCCGCCAGCACCAGCTGCCCGCAGTGGCTGCGGCTGAAAGTGGACACCATCACCTCGGAGGCCCAGGGGCCTGCGCTGAAGCTGGGCGCCGCCTGGCGTCTGCGCCTCTACCGCGGGACCTATGATCCCAATGCCGAGCCGGCCTTCAAGCTGGGGCTTCTGCACTCGGTCCCGGTACCCATGGATGCTACCCTTCGTCCTACGGATCTTGGCACTGCCTCCATCGCCCTCCAGACCGTGGCTCTGGAGGAACTTTCCAAACGCGCCATCGGCCAGGGCCTTCCCCAGGCCATCTCACAAGGAGACTGATCATGAAGAAGTCCGCACTCGCCCTCGCCTTGATCCTGGCCAGCGGAACCCTCGCCCAGGCCCAGTTCGGCGGTGGGCTCTCGTTGAAGAAGGACAGCAAGCCAGCCGTCGATGCCGATGCCGTCCTGGCCAACGGCTCCAAGCTGATCATATTCTCCACCGTGGCTACGGATCTGGCCGTGGATTCGGCCGTGAAGATGCTGGAAGCCTTCCCGGCGTCCAAGGTCGCGGGCATCAAATCCAAGTTCGCGAAGTACAGCGAACTGAAGGGCAAGCGCGCCGACAAGAACCAGCTGGACGCGGATTCCTGCACCGTGGCCTCCGATGCCTTCGATGAGATGGCCAAGCTGGATGTGAACGGCTACGAGAAGGCCAAGGCCAAGGTCGTGGTGCCCGCCTACGGCGAGCTGGGCCTGGCCGTGGCCGCCGATGGGCTGGCCGCCACCCAGCTGCCCGAGTTCGTGAAGTCGGGTCAGTCCACGGTCTCCAGCCTGTCCTCCAATCCCATGCAGGCCGGCAAGCTGGTGAAGCTGAAGGCCCAGGTGGTGGTGGCCAATGCCCTCATCACCAACACGCCCAAGCAGGTGGCCGCCATGAAGACCGTTCGCGGCATCGCCAAGAAGATCGCCGAAGCCGAGCACTTCAAGCTCGGCGAGCCCAAGCTGCCCACCAGCATCGATGCCGATGCCCTGGCCAAGGAGAGCAAGGCCGTGGAAGTGGACGGATAATTCGTCCGCATCATTCAAGCTCGTGCCATGGCCCCGGCCGCCCGCGCGGTTCGGGGCCATGGCGCTGCTTGTGCAGCCCGCATGAGACTCACGGCACCACGTTCGGCGTGCCCGCGTCGTACCGCGCCTTGGCCGGCAGCACTCCCGTCGCTCCCGTGGCGGGATTCACCCAGGGCCAGGGATTGCTGCCGAAGAACGGCGGCTTGCCGGGCAGGTACAAGGAACTGGGCAGGGTGCCGGTGAAGGTTGGGGTGGTGAGCCAGCGCTGGCTGCTGGACAGGAAGTCCCAGTTGCCGTCGCGGATATCGCTGCTGGCCACGTACGGATCGTTGGCGGGATACGGCGAATCGGGGTCCCAGCCGAGCATCCAGATGGCGCCTACGCTGGCGTTGTTGAAGGCCTGGCTCACCTCCTGGACCCAGCCGGCCATCTGACCGGAGGCGCCCAGCACATTGCCCACGAAGTTGAAGTAGTAAGAGTAGCGGCAGCCGCCGGCGGTGCGGTAGGGGCCGCCCAGGCTCAGGGCCATGTTGTGCGCGTCGTCCACCAGGGGTTCCTGGGATGAACACCCGGCCGCCGTGCCCCCGGTGCAGCCCACGTAGTTCTGGAAGGGGCTGCGCCAGCCCCGCAGCCAGTTGCGGAACACCGTGTGGCGAGTGGCGCTGCCGTGGGTGGAGTCGGAATCGAAGTTGAAGCCCCAGTTGCCCTCAAACAGCATCTGGTAGCCGCCCACCATGTGGCTGCCGTTCAGACCGATCTCGTTCCAGGCGTCGTTGTAGCCGATGAAACCCTTGTCCATGTAGTTGTAGCCGATCACCGAGCCGGCGCCGGCCGAGCGCACCACCATCACCTTGTTATCGAGCACGTTGATGTTGTTCTCGTAGAGCAGCTCCGCGCTGCCCTGGGACAGGGACAGGCAGTAGCCGCCACCGCCGGGATAGGGGAAGACGCCGTCGTGCACGTAGGAGTCGCGGATCTCTACCCGGAAGCAGCCGTCGATGGCGAAGCCTTCGCCGAGCCACAGGGTGTTCTCGATATTCCGGGTCCAGGTGTAGGCGGCATGCTCGAAGCGGATGGAGCCGTCGCTACCGCCGGAGACGCTGAGGGCCTCGAGGCCGGAGTTGCTGACATGGATGCTGGGATGATTGCCGCCGTCCCCCGGTGGGGTCAGCTGGGCGTGGTGGGAAGTCCGGAAGCCCCGGTGCAGCGGCGACGTGAAGGTGACGGTGTTGCCGTTGACCCCGGCGATCTCCTTGATCTCGGCCTGGACCCGGTCCTGGCGGGAGAACCAGCTGGCGGCGTCGCCGCCGACGCTGGCCCAGTTATTGGCCGCCGAGGGCGCCTCCGGCGCGGCCGGATCGTCGTCGACGAAGCCGGGATTATGCACCCACCAGACCACCTCCGGGGGCGTCGTCGGGTCGGTCCAGGGAGCACTGGCGAGGATCTGGCCCCGGCCCTGGGGATCGGTCTGCCAGGTGGCGCCGGAGGCCTCGTCGAGCCGGGCGAACATGCCCTTCGAGAAATATGAACCGTCGGCGACCGTGATCGAGGTGGCGCCCTTGCTGGCGTCCAGGCTCAGCAGCTGCGGGTTGGCCTGGTACACCGGCCAGCGGCTGGGGCCAAGGATGACCACCGGTGTGTGATCCGGCGCGTCATTGCTGCCCAGGGTCGCGCCATTGCTCTTGCTGAGCCAGGTGAGCCCGGGGCCTGCGCCGCGCAGCACGGTGTTGCTGGTCTGGAGGGCGATATAGGTATCGTTCACCCGGAAGCTGCCGGCACTGAGCAGGACCACCGCCCCGGCGGGCTGGGCCCCATGGGCGGCGAGCAGGGCGTCGTTGATCTGGGTGGTGTCGTCGCCGCCGCTGGGGTGCAGGGTCGCGACCACGGGCCAGGAACTGGACGGGATGCCGCCGATGGACATCAGCCCTGGATTCCACAGCGTGGCGCGCTCCACCGGCAGGGCGTAGCTGCCGCCGCCCCCGGTGACGGTGAGGGTGGCCTCCCGGCTGGTGAGGCTGCCAGCGCTGCTGCTGATCCGGACCTGGAAAGTGCTGCCGCTGTCGCCCAGCGCCGCGGCCGGAGTGGTGTAGCTGGCGGAGGTGGCCGCGCCGATCTCCACGCCGGACTTCAGCCATTGGTAGCTCAGGGGCGCGGTGCCTGCAGCCACCACGGTGAAGGTGGCGGCCTGGCTCTCGATCACGCTCTGATCGGCGGGCTGGGTGGTGATGGACGGCGCCGTGGCACTGGGCGTCACGGTCAGGGTCGCCGCCTGGCTGGTGACGCTGCCAGCGTCGTTGCTCACGGTCACCGTGAAGGTGGCGCCGTTATCAGAGAGGGTGGTGGCCGGGGTTGTGTAGCTGGCGGCCGAGGCGCCGCTGATCCCCACTCCGGCCTTCAGCCACTGATAGTTCAGCGGCGCCGAACCCGTGGCCACGACGCTGAAGGTGGCGGTCTGGCCGGCGATCACGCTCAGGCTGGCGGGCTGGCTCGAGACGGCTGGGGGCGTCCCCTGGCTTCCCCCGCTCGAGGAACCGCCGCCGCAGGCGGCCGCGAGCAGCAGGAGGCCGCCAGTCAGGAGCTTGCGCAGGGATCCGGTCGAAACCGGGTGGGGGGATCGGGCCTGGCCGAGGGTCGAGTTCATGGGGGTCCCCTGCTCGGAGTTCGCGATGACGCGAGGTCCCCCAAGTATGGGCCGGCGCCGCGAGCAGGATAGATACAGTCCCGGCAATCCCGGACAGTACAAACGCCGGGGCCAGTCAAAAAACTTTCATGGCGGCGGAAGGAGCGAGTCCTTTGCCTGGCCCGGATCCGACGACAAACCCTCGAGAACGTCGTACCATACCGCTCAAAGCGCGGTGACCAAGGAATGATCGAACGGCTCGGGAAATACGAGATCAAACGACTGCTCGGCCGGGGCGCCATGGGCGAGGTCTACCTGGCCCACCACCCCATCGTCGACCGGGACGTGGCCATCAAGACCATCCTCAAGACCGCGGCCATGGGCGATGGCACCGAGGAACGCTTCCGCCGCGAGGCCGCGGCGGCGGGCAAGCTCAGCCACGCCAACCTGGTCACCATCTTCGATTTCGACAAAGACGGGGACACCCTCTACCTGGTCATGGAATACGTGAAGGGCGATGATCTGGAGGATCTGATCAAGCGCCGCAGCCTTAGCCAGTCCGAGTCCCTGGAACTGCTGGCGCAGATCTGCGATGGCCTGGGCTTCGCCCATCGCAGCGGCATCCTGCACCGGGATATCAAGCCCACCAACGTGCGCGTGCTCCGGGACGGCCAGCGCCTGCAGGCCAAGATCATGGACTTCGGCATCGCCCGGGTGGAGGACAGCAGCCTCACCGCCACCGGCATCGTGGTGGGCACCGTCAGCTACCTGGCGCCGGAGTACATCCAGAGCGGCAAGTCCACGGCCCAGGGCGATCTATGGGCGGTGGGGGTGATGCTCTACGAGTGCCTGTCGGGCCGCAAGCCCTTCGAGGGCAATAACGCCACCACCATCCTGTTCAAGATCGTCTCCGAAGCACCCAAGCCTCTGGAGATCGAGGAGATCGTCGGCATCAGTCCGAGCATCCGGGAGGTGCTGCACCGGGCCTTGGCCAAGGACCCCAGCCAGCGCTTCGGCTCCGCGGACGAGCTGGCCAAGGCCCTGCGCGCCTGCAAGGATCCCGGCTGGATCGCCGCGGCGGAGGACCACACCGCCCTGATCGATCGCAGCCGGTCCGCCGCCCCCGCGGAGGCCACCGTGAAGGTGCTCTCGAAGCCCCCGCAGGTTGCCCCGAAGCGTCCCCTGGTCTGGCTCGCCGTGGCCGGAGTCGCGCTGCTGGCGCTGGGCGGACTGGGCTGGCAAGTGATCGGTGCCCGGATGGCCGCCAGGCCCAGCGCCGGCACCTCGGCGAGTGCCCCCAGTGCGGCCGCCAGACCCGTCTCCAGGTACCCGCTGGGCATGAGCTTCGCCTCGATCCCGGCCGGGGCATTCCGCATGGGCGGCGGCCTGGGGGAACGCGACGAGAAGCCCATCCACGAGGTCACTCTGTCCAGGCCCTTCCGCCTGCAGACGACCCCGGTCACCGTGGCCCAGTTCCGCGCTTTCGTGGACGCCACCGGCTATCACACCGACGCGGAGACCCTGGGCAAGGCCTGGGCCCGCAATGCCCAAACCAATGCCTGGGACGAGACCGAGGGCATCAACTGGCGCCAGCCGGGCTTCGCCCAGGAGGAGGCCTGCCCGGTGATCTGCGTGACCTGGCGGGACGCCCAGGCCTTCCTGGACTGGCTCAACCGGCAGGATCCCGGCAAGGGCTATCGCCTGCCCACCGAGGCGGAGTGGGAGTACGCCTGCCGCGCCGGAAGCCAGGGCGCCCGCTATGGGGCCCTGGACGCCATCGCCTGGTACCAGGCCAACAGCGGCCTGCACACCCATCCCGTGGGCCTCAAGGCAGCCAACGCGTTCGGGCTCTTCGATATGCTCGGCAATGCTTGGCAGTGGTGCCAGGACGGCTACGGTCCCTACTCCGACCAGCCGGTGACTGATCCCCTGGGCGATGCCAGCGCCAAGCACCGGGTGCTGCGCGGTGGCAGCTGGTTCAGCGCCGAGGAGTCCTGCCACTCTGCCGGCCGCACCAAGGGCACCGTGGATAGCCGCGGCAACTACGTGGGCTTCCGGGTGGCGTGCACGGGGTAGCCAGCGTTCGGGGATCCATCTTCGAAACAACCGACCTCAGAAAAGATCCTGCTGAAGACCGCCCGCACCAAGACCGGCTCGCGCTGCGAGGCCATCGCCGAAGCGATGGCCAGGGAAAGGAACGCTCTTGTCCGTGTGTTCTGTGTGCTCCATGGTTCAAAAAGAACAACAACCATGGAGCACACGGACCACACAGAAAAGAAACTCTGCGAACAGACTCTACTTACTTAATCGCCGGGGGCTCGGACTTCTTGGGGGCTTCCAGTTTTTTGGCGGGGGCTTTCTTGACCGGCTTTTTCACCGGAGCCGGATGGTCCTGGGCCGCTTGGGAGCTAGCGGCTTTGGGCTGCGTCGCCGCTTGTGCCGTGATCGGTTCCGGCGCCGGCTGGGGCTTGGCCTTGGGCGCCGGCTTATCCTTGCTCAGCAGGTCCACCATGGGCTGGAAGCGGAAGTCCGTGGCGTAGTCGATGGCCTTCTTGCCCTTGTCGTTGCTGAGCTCGGGATTGGCGCCCGCCTTCAGCAACAGCCTGGCGATCTCCTCCATGTTCCAGTAGGCGCAGATCATCAGCGGCGTGCTCTTGCTGGGGATGGAGCGATAGGCCAGGGTTGATTCGATATTCGGATTGGCCTTGTGCTCGAGCAGGCATTGCACGGCGGGGACATACTTGTAGTAGACCGCCCACATCAGCGGGGTCCAGCCCCACTTGTCGATCTCGTTGGGGTCCTCGCCCGCAGTCAGACAGGCCTGGATCTGCGCGACGTCTCCCTTGATGGCGGCTTTGGATAGTGTCGTGCCAGCCCGCAGGAGGGAAGTGGAAGCCAGGGCCAGCACAAGACCGATGATTCCTAGGCGGTTCATGACTTGATCTCCTCCGCGGGGCGGGATTCTTCTGCCAGCTTAGAGTGGTGATCCAGCCGCGACAATGACGCCTTAGATGTAGGCGACGATCTTCTGCTCCAGCTTCTGGAAATCGATGGGCTTGGTCTCAAAGTCGTTGCATCCGGCATTCATGGCCCGCTCCCGGTCCTCATCCAGCACATGGGCGGTGAGGGCGATGATGGGCAGGCGTTCGCCCTCGGGCAGGACCCTGATCCGGGTCGTGGCCTCGATGCCATCGATGCCGGGGAGGGTGATATCCATGAGCACCAGGTCCGGGCGCTCGGAACTCACCTTTTCCACGGCGGTTCTGCCATCCATGGCCGTCACCACCTCGTATCCCCAGCGCTTCAGCAGCCGGGAGATCATATCCCGGTTCATATCGTTATCTTCCACGAGCAGGATCTTTTTCATTGGAATGGGGTTACCTGATCGCAGTCTACTCGGGATGGCGCCTGGAAAAAACATCCGACTGAAGGATCCGCGGCTTGGTGCGCCTCGGAACAGGAGGACTTCCCACGGCAACCAAGATAGGTTCCTGCCTGGGTGGGAGCCAGTGCGTATACTTTTGCAAGCTCCGGAGGATGCATGACCGAGTCCACTACCACCGCCTCCCTGAGCCCCGCAGAGTGGCGCCTCATCGAAACGCTGAGGGAGCTGCCCGAGGGCCAGGTGAAGGACAAGGTCCATGGGGTCCTGCTGGACTTGATGTTCTTCGTGCGCAATCCCAGGTGCCAGGGTGTCCTGCCCGAGGGCTTCCCCTGCGGAGATCCCCGCTCCACCTGCGAGGAGTGCCACCAGATCTGGAATCTGCTGGAAACCATTCAGACCCGAGTCAGCCACGAGTAGGCCGGCCTAGGACTTTTGTCGTTCAAGGCATAGGCCCGCAATCCTTCGGCGCAGATCTGAGCTGCAAAACGATAGCCTGGCTGTGGGCTGTACTGTGCTGAATATCCAAATCTGTACCCTCCGGGTCGCCTGGGAGCCTTCTACTCTGAATGGTTGGTTACTGGGTCGAAGCCACCTCGGAGGAAGCAATGGGATTGGTCAACAGAAGGTCGGGGCGACTACGCGCACTTTCGCTCCTCGCCATCGGAACCCTTGGCTATGGCCAGATCGCCGAAACTTCTCAGAATCCGCAGGCGGTTTCGGCCGCTGCGAGCACCATCACCGTGGGCAAGACCGGGGCGGCCTACACCAGCATCCAGGCCGGCATCAACGCCGCCCAGGCCGGCGATACGGTCACGGTCGCCGCCGGTACCTACGTCGAAGTGGTGACTGTGAACAAGAGCATCACCCTCAGTGGCGCGACCGGCGCCATCATCAGCGGCAGCGGAGCCACGCCGACCGGCACCGTCACCCTCACCCCGCCCAGCGGTGATGCCCCCCTGGTGACCATCTCGGCCAGCAACGTGGTGCTCCAGGGCTTCGAGATCGCCAACTACGCCACCACCAGTTCCAAAAGCGTCCCCGCGGGGATCTGGATCCTGTCGCCCCTTGCCCACGTCACCGTGCAGAACAATAAGATCCACAACATCACGACCTCGGAGTCCAGCTCGTCCTGCAACGCCCACGGCATCGCCTGCTACGGCCGCTCCAGCACCGCCACCACCGACATCAACATCATCGGCAACGAAGTCTACGGCTGCAAACTGGGCCAGAGCGAAACTGTCGTGATCAATGGCAATGTGGATGGCTGGGTCGTCGCCAACAACTACATTCACGATAATGACAACATCGGCATCGACGCCATTGGCTACGAGGGCACCGGACCCACCACCGCCACCGACACCGCGCGCAACGGCTGGATCTTCGGCAACACCGTCAAGAACATCAGCGACAATGCGAACAAGAGCTACCCCGCTGGCGACACCAGCGCCGACGGCATCTACGTGGACGGCGGCAACCACATCCTCATCGAACGCAATCTCGTGGATAACTGCGATATCGGCATCGAGTGCGCCAGCGAACACGCCGGCAAGGCCACCGATAGCATCACGGTCCGGAATAATTTCGTCTCCCGCAGTGGCTGGACCAACTTCGCCATGGGCGGGTACGATGCCACCGGCAGTTCCTCCGGCGGCGGGGCCGCCACCAACATCACCCTGGTGAACAACACCTCGTACCAGGGGGATTCGGCCGAGGTCACCGTGCAGAACACCACCAGCACGGCCCTGATCGCCAACAATGTGTTCGTCGCCGCCAGTGGCATGCCCTATGTCACCCAGGAGGGCAGCAACAACACAGGCATCACCCTGAAGAACAATATGTATTACGGTGCCAGCACCAGCTCACCCGGCTCCTGGACGGATTCGGCCGCCCACTTCGCCAATCCCCTGCTGGTGAATAGCTACCTGGATATGCATCTGCAGAGCGGTTCCCATGCTATCGACACCGGTGCGGCGCTGGGCAATAGCGTCAGCGGCGCGCTGCCCGTGGCGGACCCCTGGGCCACCGGTCAGGGGCTCTCGGTCAGCCCCGCCATGTCCGGCTCTCTGGATATCAAGGGCGAGGCTCGGGTCCAAGGCAGCGCCATTGACATCGGCGCCGATGAATTCTCCAGCACCACCAGCACCTTCACCCTCACCGCCAGCGCGGGCAGCGGGGGTTCCATCTCGCCCAGCGGCGCCGTGACCGCGAATCAGGGGGCCAGCCAGAGCTTCGCCATCGCGGCCTCCAGTGGCTACACCATCTCGGCCGTGACCGTGGATGGTATCAGCGTGGGTGCCGTCACCAGCTACACCTTCAGCAATGTGCAAGCGACTCACAGCATCAGTGCCAGCTTCGCCGCGATCCCGAGCTACACCCTCACCGCCAGCGCCGGTGCCAATGGCGCCATCAGCCCCTCGGGCAGTATCCAGGTGATCCAGGGCGCCAGCCAGGCCTTCACGATTACCGCCAACACGGGCTACACCGTGAGTGCGGTGGCGGTGGATGGCACCAGCGTGGGTGCGGTCACCAGCTACACCTTCAGCAACGTGCAGGCAGCCCACAGCATCAGCGCCAGCTTCGCCGTCACCACCCCCGCCATCACCATCACCACCCAGCCGGTCGCCACCGCCGCCAAGGTCGGCCAGACGGCTACCTTCTCGGTGGCCGCCAGCAGCAACGTCGGAGCCATCAGCTACCAGTGGTATCGCAAACTGGCGACCGACACCTACTACTCGGCCATTGCCGGCGCCACCAGCTCCAGCTGCGGCACTCCCGTGCTTGCGCTCAGCGACCAGGCCTCGTACTTCTTCGTGCGCATGGTCAGCGGCGGGGTCACCCAGGATAGCGTCCGTGTGCCTTTGACGGTGACGCCGGTGATCACCATCTCCACCCAGCCCGCGGCCACCACCGTCACGGCGGGCCTGACCGCCACCTTCTCCGTGGCGGCCACGGCCAATGCCGGGACCATCAGCTACCAGTGGTACCGCATGCGCCCCCTGCAGGGCGAGACCGTCTTCGGCGCCATCTCCGGTGCCACCGGGGCGAGTCTCACCACCCCCGTGCTGGCCGCCAACGACAATGGTTCGTACTATTTCGTGCGCTTGACCGATGCGGGCACCGTCTCGGATAGCATTCGCCCCCTGCTGACGGTGCTGCCCGCCATCACCATCACCACCGATCTGGTGGCCCAGGCCGCCAAGATCGGCCAGACGGCCACCTTCACCGTTGCGGCCACCACCAACACCGGCAGCATCAGCTACCAGTGGTACCGCAAGCTGGCGACCGATGCCTTCTACTCGGCCATCGCCGGCGCCACCACCGAGAGCTATACGACTCCGGTTCTGGCCGCCAGCGATCAAGCCTCCTACTTCTTCGTGCGCCTCACCAACGGCAAAACGGTGGTGGATAGCGTCCGGGTGCCGCTCACGGTGACCCCCGTAGTCACCATCAGCAGCCAGCCCCTGGCCACCAGCGCCAAGATCGGCCAGACCGCCACCTTCGCCGTGGCCGCCAGCGCCAATGGCGGAAGCATCAGCTACCAGTGGTATCGCAAGCCGGCGACCGCCACCGTCTACACGGCCATCGCCGGGGCCACCGGCCCGAGCCTCACGACCACCGCCCTCACCGCTGATGACAACGGCTCGTACTACTTCGTGCGCCTGAGCGATTCGGGCACCGTGGCCGATAGCACCCGCGTGCCCTTGACGGTGGCGCCGTGATGAACCTGCTCGACTGACACACGCCTCAGGCATTGCCCAGCGCGGCCCCCGTGGCCGCGCTGTTTTTTTGGCTCGATGATTCGGGTCGAGTCCGCCGGATGAGGAGCTGATCCCCATGCATCGGGCGATCGGCAGGATCTCCACCTTCTGCCTTATTTCGTCAAGGGACCCATGTAAATTCTGCGCTGTATGGCGGCAGCGACCTATCCAATTGACGTGTTGGAGAATGATGAGACCATGATTCCAACTCCCAGCTAGCCCTGATA
>Ga0302323_100002879_pt1 | contig 13984 bp, 12 predicted proteins | sample Fen_T0_3_FD_201950 | JGI IMG/M metagenome (GOLD analysis project Ga0302323, IMG submission 201950) | Peat permafrost microbial communities from Stordalen Mire near Abisko, Sweden - Fen_T0_3 | ecosystem: Environmental > Terrestrial > Soil > Wetlands > Permafrost | place: Sweden: Abisko... | reverse complement strand
TCCGAGAAGGGGCATCACGATAGCCTTCATCAGCAGCTTGAACGCGCTTCCGAAAGCGGCGCCAGAGATCAGGCTGCCGATCCAACTCTTGGGTCGCACGTAGCCGATCTCACGCCACGGCGTGCGCGACCGCCACGCCCATCCCAGCGCCAGCACTGCGCCTATGAGAGGGGTCACCAGAGTACCCGCGGCGATCACCACGATCGACAGGATTCCGAGCGGCCCGAATCCGCGCAGACCAGCGGTGAAATGATCATCCGCCGGGAATGCGGGTTCGCTCGCCGCGCTCAACATCCACCCCACCGGGCTTGCCGAGATGGCGCCGTTTGCGGTTCGCCGAACGCGACCAGCGCCACTTTACGTCGCAACACGCCGTCCAGACATTGTGTGAACAGGCTCCAGCTATCGCTAGTCACCGCGGGAGCGACATATGCCGACACATACTCCTGACATCATCTCGTCGACAAAGGGAATCGCATTCATGCTACCCCTGTCAGGACAAAACCGCGAACGACCGCTCCGGGCCGAACTCGGACGCTGACTCTACCCGGTCGAGAGTGCCGCTAGAGATCGCTGAAACTGGCGAGCCTCTCGACGTACCGTGCAACGATGTCGATCTCGAGATTGACCGCAGCACCAGGTGCCAGTCGCTTCAATGTCGTCACGGTCAGCGTATGCGGGATCAGATTGACTGCGAAACGCGCGCCGGCGACTTCGTTGACGGTGAGGCTCACTCCGTCCACGGCGATCGACCCCTTCGCCGCAATGAATCGCGCCAATTCGGCAGGCGCTTCGATCTCCAGAAACCAGCTGCCATATGTATCGCCGGCGATGGCCGCAAAACGGGTGACAGTGCCCACGCCATCGACATGACCTGACGTCAGATGGCCGCCCAGCCGATCGGCGAGTCGTAACGCGAGTTCGATGTTCACGTCGCCTGCGCGATCGAGTCCAGTCGTACAGCGCAGGGTTTCGGCCGAAACATCGAACTCGAGTGAGGCGCCGTGCATCGCTATCACGGTGAGGCAGCAGCCATTCACGCAGACACTGTCACCGACCGCGACATCGGCGAATTCGTGCACTCCGAGATCGACGACCAGCCGCAATCCGTCTTCTTTCTTCGACACATTCGAGATGCGGCCCATGGCCTGTACGATTCCCGTGAACATCAGGTGACTCCCGCTCCGGACACGCGCGCAATCACGCGCAAATCGCTACCGATGCGCTCGACGCTGTGCCAGGTGAGACCGGTCCTGGCGCCAAGCGCCGGCAGCGGCGCAGCGCGCTCGAACATGCCGCGCGCAGGGTCGCCGATCAAGGCGGGGGCCATGTACAACAGCAGCTCGTCGATCAGTCCGGCATCGAGCAACGCGCCCGAAAGCCTGGCGCCCGCTTCGACATGCAATTCGTTGATGCCGCGCCCGGCAAGCGCGTGCATCATGGCGGCAAGATCGACCCGGCCGTTCGCGTCAGGAAAAGCCAGGACTTCGAGCGTCGCCGGCCACGCGGCATTACGTTCGCCTGCAGTCACCATCAGCGCATTCGCATCGGCAAGCACGCGGGCCGACGCCGGCGTCTGCCCATGCCGGTCGACGATGATACGCAACGGTTGCCGCGGCGTATCGACCGCGCGCACGGACAACTGCGGATCGTCCTGCAGGACCGTGCCTACGCCGGTCAGCAGCGCGCAGGCGCGTGCCCGCCACGCGTGACCGTCGGCGCGGGCTTGGGCGCCGGTGATCCATTGGCTCTCCCCGTTGGCAAGCGCGGTCCGGCCATCGAGGCTCGCCGCGAGTTTCGCGCGCACCCATGGGCGCCCGCGCGTCATGCGCGAGACGAAGCCGATGTTCAATTCACGCGCTTCACGGTCAAGCAGGCCGAACGCGACGTCGATGCCCGCGGCGCGCAGACGATCGCTGCCATTCGCCTGGTCCGGGTTCGGATCGCGCATCGCCGCCACCACGCGTGCAATGCCGGCAGCGATCACCGCGTCCACGCATGGAGGCGTGCGGTGGTGACGATTGCAGGGTTCGAGCGAGACGTACATCGTTGCGCCCCGCGGGTCGCTTCCTCGCGCGCGCGCATCGCCAAGCGCGTTGACCTCCGCATGGGGTTCGCCCGCGCGGAGATGGAAGCCCTCACCGATTACGGCGCCGTCCTTGACGATGACGCTGCCCACGCGCGGATTGGGCGTGGTCGTGTAGAGCCCCTGCCCGGCCAGCGCAAGCGCGCGTGCCATGAGTTCGCGGTCCGTCGCGGTGAATTCGGTCATCGCCCTAGCCCCCCGACCCATAAGTCTCGCCAGGTTCGATTCGACCCGCATCCTCGATCGCTTTGTCGCTCATCCTCGTCATAGCACTAGCTATGGCTGCGGTTCGCTTCGCGCACTCGGCGCGCGGGATTGATTCTCGGCATGTACGCAAACTTGTGGGTCGGGGGACTAGCGGCGTGTGCGGCGCGGCGCGGCGGGCGGCGTCTCGACTTCCTTCAGCGCATCGCGAAAATCGGAGATGTCCTGAAACGAGCGATACACCGAGGCGAAGCGGATATAGCCGACCTTGTCGAGCTTGTGCAGTTCCTGCATCACCATTTCGCCGATCTGGCGTGACGGGATCTCACGCTCGCCGAGTGACAGGACCTGCTGGACGATGCGATCGATTGCCGCATCGACATAATCGGTGGGCACTGGCCGCTTGTGCAGAGCGCGCTGGAAGCCCACGCGGATCTTTTCGGCATCGAAGTCGGAGCGATTGCCGTTGGTCTTCACGACCTGGGGCAGCCGAAGCTCTACATTTTCGTACGTCGTGAACCGCTTCTGGCAGGCCACGCAGCGACGGCGGCGGCGGATGGAGTCGCCCGGCTCGGATACACGCGAATCGATGACCTGCGTGTCGACACTGCCGCAGAACGGACACTTCATTGTCGGGGATCGGGAATCAGCGGTAGACCGGGAACCGTGCCGTCAGCGCGGCCACGCCCTTGCGAGCCGTCGCGAGCGCCGTTTCGTCGTGCGGCGCATCGAGCACGTCCGCGATCAGGTGGCCCAATTCCTCGCATTCAAGCTCGGTGAAGCCGCGGGTGGTGACCGCCGGGCTGCCCAGGCGGATTCCCGACGTGATGAACGGTTTTTCAGGATCGTCGGGAATGGAATTCTTGTTCACGGTCATGCGGGCGCGGCCGAGCGCGGCCTCGGCATCCTTGCCAGTGATCTTCTTGGCGCGCAGATCGACCAGGAACAGATGCGAGTCGGTGCCGCCGGAAACGATGCGCAAGCCGCGATCCTGCAGCACCCTGGCCAGCACGCGTGCATTGTCCAGCACGTGTTCCTGGTAGCGCTTGAAGTCGTGTTGCAGCGCCTCGCCGAAAGCGACGGCCTTGGCGGCGATCACATGCATCAGCGGTCCGCCCTGTAGGCCCGGAAACACGGCAGAATTGATCGCCTTCTCATGCTCGCCGCGCATGAGTATCAGCCCGCCTCGCGGACCGCGCAGCGTCTTGTGCGTCGTGCTGGTGACGAAATCGGCGATCCCGATGGGGCTGGGATAAAGCCCCGCGGCGATCAGACCGGCGTAATGCGCCATGTCGACCATCAGCAGTGCGCCCACCGAGTCGGCTATGGCGCGAAAGCGTTGCCAGTCGATGACTCGCGAGTAGGCCGACGCGCCGGCGATGATCAGCCTGGGCTTGTGTTCGTGCGCGAGGCGTTCCGCGGCAGCGTAGTCAATCAGTTCGGTGGCCGGGTCGAGTCCGTAGGGGATCACGTTGAACCACTTGCCGGAGATGTTCACCGGCGAGCCATGCGTCAGGTGACCGCCATGCGGCAGGCTCATGCCGAGAACCGTGTCGCCCGGTTTCAGCACGGCAAAGAACACCGCCTGGTTGGCCTGTGCACCGGAATGGGGCTGCACGTTGGCCGCTTCCGCGCGAAAGAGTTTCATCGCGCGTTCGATGGCAATGCGCTCCGCGACGTCGACGAATTCACAGCCGCCGTAATAGCGCTTGCCCGGATAGCCTTCGGCATACTTGTTCGTGAGCTGGGACCCCTGCGCCGCCATGACCGCGGTGCTGGCGTAATTTTCAGACGCGATCAACTCGATGTGCTCTTCCTGGCGCGTGTTTTCGCCGGAGATGGCGCTCCACAGCTCGGGATCGGCGTCGGCAAGCGTTCGGGAGCGGGTGAACATGGCGAGGAGGATCGTGCGCGTCGGAAAGCGTCATTTTAGCATCGGCGTAGCCCTGTGCCGGCAACGCCCCCCGTCGAACACGTCATGGCGCGCTTTTTTGGGCGCGCATTTCCCTTTATACCCCTTATAATCCTGCCAACATTGCGCAGGGGCCCGTCAAGGCGCCTGCGTCAGATCGACGAACGCGCGCTACCCTGGGTTTGGTCCCGGGAAACCGCAACGTTCGCACGCCATACGGAGGAAGCTTGAACGCCCTGCTCGCCCTTTCCCGTGCCATCGATCGTCTCAGTGAGCGTATCGGCCTTACCGTCAGCTGGCTGGTTCTGGCTGCAGTGCTGATAAGTGCGGCCAATGCCATCGTGCGCAAGGCCTTCAATGTCAGTTCCAATTCGTTCCTGGAAATCCAGTGGTACCTGTTCTCGGTGGTATTTCTCTTTTGCGCCGGTTACACGCTGCTGCGCAACCAGCATGTGCGCATCGACGTCATTGCGGGCCGCCTGTCTCCACAGGCGCAGGCGTGGATCGACATCCTGGGGACGCTCTTTTTCCTGTTGCCCATGGCGCTGACGATCATGTGGCTGTCCTGGCCGGTATTCGTACAGGCGTATGAGCGGCACGAAGTCTCGACCAATGCCGGCGGCCTGCTCATCTGGCCGGCGCGTCTGCTGGTGCCGATCGGCTTCTTCCTGCTCGTCATCCAGGGCGTGTCGGAACTGATCAAGCGCGTCGCCTTTCTCAAGGGGCTGATTCCGGATCCGGCGCAGAAGCAGCATGAAAAGAGCGCCGAAGAGGAACTGGCAGAAGAAATTCTGCGGGCCAGGGGCGAGCAGACATGACCGCCTTCCTGATCGAGAACATGGCGCCGCTGATGTTCGCGTCGCTGATCGTCGTCATGCTCCTTGGATATCCAGTCGCTTTCGCCCTCGGCGCGGTCGGTATCGGATTCGGCCTGCTCGGCATCGAACTGGGACTGTTGCAGGCGACGCTCTTTCAGGCGTTGCCGGAGCGGATCTGGGGCGTGATGTCCAACGACACGCTGCTGGCGATTCCGTTCTTCACGTTCATGGGGTTGATTCTCGAGCGCAGCGGCATGGCCGAAGACCTGCTCGAGACCATTGGCCAGTTGTTCGGGCCGGTGCGCGGCGGACTTGCCTACGCTGTGATTTTCGTCGGCGCGCTGCTGGCGGCCACTACGGGCGTGGTCGCCGCTTCGGTGATTTCAATGGGCCTGATCTCGCTCCCGATCATGCTTCGGTACGGCTACGACCGGCGCTTCGCATCCGGCGTTATCGCGGCCTCCGGCACGCTGGCGCAGATCATCCCGCCGTCGCTGGTGCTGATCATCATGGCGGACCAGTTGGGCAAGTCCGTCGGCGACATGTATGCCGGAGCGTTCATACCCGGCATCACGTTGGCGGGACTGTACGCGACCTACACGATGGGCGTGTGCGTCGTGAAGCCTTCGTGGGCACCGGCGCTGCCAGTAGAGGCGCGCACGCTGAAGGAGCCCAACGGAGATACCGGCACGCGATCATTGCTCGTGCTGTTCGCGCTCTCGGTTGTGGTCGCGGTGGCCTTCGCCAAATGGTATTACCCGCCCGATGCGCCGCTCGACGAGCTCATCGTCGTGGCGACCTCGGTGGGCACCGCGTTCGCGTACTTCGCCGCGCTGATCGGCAAATTGCTGAAGCTCAAGGTCTTCTCCAGGCTCGCCGAGCGCGTGGTGTTCGTCCTGATCCCGGTGCTCGCGCTGATCTTTCTAGTGCTCGGCACGATCTTCCTCGGCGTGGCCACGCCGACCGAAGGGGGCGCGATGGGCGCGACCGGCGCGTTGACCATGGCGCTGGCCCGCAACCGGCTCTCCTGGAAGCTCCTGAAGCAGGGAATGGACACGACCGCCAAGCTTACCGCGTTCGTCGTGTTCATCCTGGTCGGCGCCCGCGTGTTCAGCCTCACGTTCTATGGCGTCAACGGTCACGTCTGGGTCGAGCACCTGCTGTCGAACCTGCCGGGGGGCCAGCTGGGCTTCCTGATCGTCGTCAACATCCTGATTTTCTTCCTCGCGTTCTTCCTCGACTTCTTTGAACTGTCGTTCATCATCGTGCCGCTCGTGGGCCCGGTGGCGGATAAGCTCGGCATCGATCTGATCTGGTTCGGCGTGCTGCTGGGCGTCAACATGCAGACGTCGTTCATGCACCCGCCATTCGGCTTCGCGCTTTTCTATCTGCGCAGCGTCGCGCCGGCCAAGGATTACCTGGACAAGATCACGGGCAAGCTCACAGCCAAGATCACGACCGGCCAGATCTACTGGGGCGCGGTGCCATTCGTGATCATCCAGATCATCATGATCGCGCTGGTCATCATGTTTCCGCAGATGGTGATGGTGTACAAGGCGGGCGAGGTAGCCACCGACCCGAACAAGTTCGAAATCATCATCCCGCCGGAGGACGCTCCTGCGGGGAATTCATATGGCCAGCCCAGCCCTTCGCCGGCCGAGCCGCAGACGCAGGACACCACCAAGGAAGCGGCCCCAACGAAATAACGGCCTTTCGAGGGCCGCCCGGCACCAACGGGCGGCCCTCGGCCACCGGTCATCCGGCAACTCCCCGCGGGGCGCCGTGGCTCGCGGTCTTCCTGTCAGCCGGATCCAGGTCCCATGCGTTAATCGCGACTGGCCCATCGTGGGCCGGCTCATGGGAGGGACCGTGTTCGAATCGCTGCAGACCGTTTTCGCCTCGAACCAGCTGGCGGCCGGAGGCGCCACGCTGGCGCTGGTCGGCGTACTCGTGATGTGGCTGCGCGAGGTGCCGGGCAAGCTGGCCGCATGGGCAAAGCATTTTTTCGTGACCACGCTGACCGTCGACAGCCGCGACGAGATCATGTTCCCGGCACTCGTCGAATACATGGACAGCCGCGACGCGTTGCGCCGGCTCAACAACTTCACCGTGCGCACGGTCCGGGAGCAAAGTTCCTCGTACCAGAGCTTGCACGACGAGTTGCAGCAAGGCGGCCGGCCGGCGCCGCGGTTTTCGCCCGGCGAGGGCTTTCACCTGTTCGTGCTCGACGGACGCCTCATGTGGATGAAGCGCGAGCTCCAGATGGCCGTCTCGATCATCGAGAAGATCACGATTTCGACCTTTGGACGCGACAAGCAGCCGCTGCAAGCGATCGTCGGCGCCGCGATGGACCACCGGATAGAGCGCGAGCTCAACCGGATTGCCGTCTACGTGCCCAGCCCGTACAACAACGAATGGACGCGCGCGCGCTTGGGCAACAACCGCAAGCTCGATTCCGTAATCCTGAAAAGCGGGCAGCGGGACGCCATCGTCGCCGACCTCGACCGCTTCTTCGCGTCGCGCGAGCGCTACGAGACGCTGGGCATTCCATGGCGGCGCGGGTACCTGCTGTACGGCCCCCCAGGGACCGGCAAGACGTCGCTGGTGACGGCGCTTGCCTCGGAACTCTCGCTCAACGTGTGCGTGTTGAGCCTGGCCTCGCCCAATGTCACGGACGAGAAGATCGGCAATCTGCTCGCGAGCGTGCCGCGAAGGTCGGTGATCCTGATCGAGGACGTCGACGCGTTCTTCCAGCAGCGCAGCAAGGCCGACGCGGGCGTCAAGGTCTCCTACTCCGGCTTCATCAACGCGCTCGACGGCGTGGCTGCGCACGAGGGATCGGTCGTGTTCCTGACGACCAACCATCCGCAGCTCATCGACGAGGCGGCGATCCGGTCCGGCCGCGTGGACTTCCGGCTCGAGCTCGGCCTTTGCGATCGCGATCAACTCGAACGGATGTTCATGAAGTTCATCGCCGACGCCGGTGCCGCGGCGCGCTTCGCCGACGCGGTCGAAGTAGGTGTCTGGTCACCGGCGCAGGTGCAGGAGCGGCTGCTCAAGGCCGCCGACGTCGAGGAGGCGATCAGACTGTTTGACTCGCGACCTGCGGAAGAGTCCCTGCCGAGGCTGCGCGCAGCGTAGCCGACGGCAGTTTGCAATGAAAAAGCCCCGCGTTCGCGGGGCTTTTTCCAGGGCTGGAGCCCGCGTTACATCTTGCCGGCTCCAGCGTCCGGCGCGAGACGCGTGGCGCCGATCATGAAATTGTCGAACCTGGACTCCGCCACGCTGAACCAGGTGTTACCCTCATTGCGAAACTTCTTCCATGGCTCGTAGATCTTCTTGAACGCGGCGTTCTTGGCCATCGTTTCTTCGAAGACTTCATTTGCGGCTTTGTAACAAGCCGTCATGACTTCATTCGTAAACGGACGGAGAATCACTTTGTTGGCAAGCAGCCTGCGAAGCGCCGGCGGGTTGAGCGAGTCGTACTTGGCGAGCATGTCCATGTTGGCTTCATAGCACGCCGCCGTGAGGATCGACTGGTAATCCTTGGGCAGCGCGGCATAGGCCTTGTCGTTGACGAACAGATCGAGCTCGGGACCGCCTTCCCACCAGCCCGGGTAGTAGTAATTCTTGGCGACCTTGTAGAAGCCGAGCTTTTCGTCGTCATAGGGACCCACCCACTCGGCTGCGTCGATCGTGCCCTTTTCCAGCGCCGGATAGATATCGCCGCCGGGGATCTGCTGCGGCACCGCACCGAGCTTGGCCAGTACCGTGCCCGCGAATCCGCCGATGCGGATCTTTAGGCCCTTGAGGTCGGCGACCGACTTGATCTCCTTGCGGTACCAGCCGCCCATCTGGGCACCCGTGTTGCCGGCAGGGAAGCTGATGATGTTGTAGCCCTTGAGAAATTCGTGCATCAGCGCCATGCCGCCGCCGTAATACATCCAGGAGTTCTGCAGGCGCGCGTTCATGCCGAAGGGAATGGCGCAGGCGAAGGCGAACGTCGGGTCCTTGCCGAAGAAGTAGTACGGCGCCGTGTGGCAGCACTCGACCGTCGCGTTCTGGACCGCATCGACCACGCCGAACGCGGGGACAATTTCACCGGCCGCGAACACCTGGATCTGGAACTTCCCGTTAGTGGCCGAAGCCACCCGCTTGGAGATGGTCTCGGCGCCGCCGTAGATCGTGTCCAGACTCTTCGGGAAACTCGACGCCAGCCGCCACTTGACCTCAGGTGAAGCCTGCGCAAAAGCGGGTGCCGTGCCGGCAGCGAGTACGCCGGCCAGACCCGCATGTTTGATAAAGGAACGACGCTTCATCGCAACTCCTCCTTGAATGCCAGGCCTAAAGCTGGCGGTGTTTGCCGTGACCAGTAATCGCGCGGTGCGCGGTTCTCCCCGCATCCGTAGGCGGGAATACGTCCCGACCGGCGCTGGTTAGCGGGTGATTCTAGCGGATTTTTCCCCGGCGCAACCATGCGGGACTACGTATCCCGCAATACCGGCTAGGCAGACAACTTGCGCACCGCGGTGAACAGCGACCAGGACCACCCGTTCTGGCGCTCCAGCGTCTGCGTGAACCGGATCAGGTAACGGGCATTGCCGGTGTCCAGTTCGACCATGCCGCCCGGAATGAACTTGTCGTCCGGACCGATGATGCTGCGCTGGGTCGCCTGCCGGTTTTCCGGATGCGCCGGCAGGTATATTCCGAAGAAGGGGCGGTCCGCCCGGGTCCGCCCGGCATCCGAGGGCGTCACCCAGCTGCGCATCAGGACGCGCACCAGCCGCCGGGCGATGACTTCGACACCGACGGTGACCTGGTCCACCTGCTGGCGCTGCATCCGGCGAACGACTGCCAGCATCCACTGGTCGCCATCCTTGATCGCGATCAGTTCTCCCAGCTTGGACGGCGCGTCGTTCACAGGCGCAACGAGGCGGCAGCCGGACTCGCTGCGGTCGGTCAGCTTCCAGGTCGTGCCGCGAATCCGTCGCGCCACTGATTCGGGGTTCGCGGTCGGATTCACGAGCTGCGTCACTTCGTCGTAGCTGGTCGCGACGCCGGGGGTCCGCGCCTGCTCGGGAAGCCGGTCGATTTCCGCCACGGCACGCGTCAGCGCCTGCAGACCGACCACTACGCGCATGTCGCCGTCGGTGGCGAAACGCGCCGCGCGCGGCGCCTGCGCGATGGCATCGGGCCCGAACAGCGACGCCAGGCGCATCAGCAACAACCGCTGCTCGCGCGACGGCAGATCACCTGGCGCGGTGACTTCATCGTCCTGCTCGGGGAGCCAGCGCATCCGCTCGACGATGCGCGCATAGACCGGGCTCGCGTCGAGGAACAGCATGCGACCTACACTGATAGGGCGGTCGCGGCGCCTCAGTCCGGCGTTGCCGGAGAGATCGACGCAGAACGGAGCGCCATCCGACGGCGGCGGGGTCAACGTCAGCAGAGGCGTCCAATCTTCGAGTTGGCGCGTTACCCATTCCACCTGATCGGGCGTGAAATTGCCGGAATCAAGGCGCATCATCAGCAGCGTCTTCAGGTATTCCTGTTCGAACGAGATACCGGGCTTGGCAAATCCGCCGACGCCGTAGATCAGCTGCTCGCGCTGCCAGCCACGCATGCGCGCGAATTCGTAGAGTTCATGGAACTCCCGCCATTGCGCCGGAATCCAGTGGCTGTACCGGAACAGCCGGAATTTTCCGTCGAGACCCTTGTAATGCGCCAGACGGACCAGTACCCAGGGCAGCGTCGCCCGCCAGCGCTTGCTCTGGGCGCGCGGATACCCGGACTTGAGCGCCATCTGGTATGCGGCGGTGAACGCCTTCACGAGATCGAATACCGAGTGCCACAGTCGCGACTCCACCGCCGTGCTCTTCTGGTAGTTGGTCGTGTACTGCTGCGTGAGCTGCGCCACCACGGGCTCGAGCCGCGCATCGATGCGCAGCAACGCTTCCACCTGTCCGGGCCCGGGCTCCTTGCGCGATCCGGGAAATCCCGAGACGAGATCCAGGGCCTCCCGCTGGACTGCAATGGCCTCGGACACCGGCAATTGCGCGATCCAGCGTCCCGCGTGCTTTGCGCTGGACAGCGGATCGTAGAGCGACCGCACCCAATCGAGCATGTCGCCGATCATCGCAATCCACCCGGGATGATGGCGATGCGCATCGTCAGTGCCCGGCGACCGTCATGCGGCCGACGAGTATGGACCCGGTGTGCCGCGAACCCCGCCGGTCGACGTCGCTGCCGACCGCGACGATGTCGCGGAACATGTCGCGCAGGTTGCCGGCGATCGTGATTTCCTCGACCGGATAGGCGATTGCGCCGTCCTCGATCCAGTAGCCGGCCGCGCCGCGCGAAAAATCACCGGTCACCTGGTTGACGCCCTGCCCCAACTGTTCGGTCACGAAGAGGCCGCGGCCCATCTTCTTCATCAGCCCCGCAAGGTCGTCAGGACCAGACTTGAGCACGAGATTGTGGGCGCCGCCCGCGTTGCCGGTCGACGCCATCCCCAGTTTGCGCGCGGAATAGCTGCCGAGAAAATAGCCCTGCACGACGCCGGCCTTGACGACGTCGCGTGGCAGTGTGGCCACGCCATCGCTGTCGAAGGGCGCGCTGCCGCGGCCGCGCGGCAGGTGTGGCTCTTCCCGCAAGTCGATGTCCCGCGCAAAGACCGCATTGCCCAGCGAGTCCGGGAGGAATGACGACTTGCGGTACAAACTGCCTCCGGACACTGCCTGCACAAAGCAGCCGATGAGGTCGCCGGCTTCCGGCGCTTCGAACAGCACCGGGCATTCGAGCGTCCCCAGTTGACGCGCGTTCAACCGTTTCGCCGTGCGTTCGCCGGCAATGCGGCCGACCACGTCCGCGCTCAACAGATCCTCGGGCGCGCGCGCGGCGGTGTACCAGTAATCGCGCTGCATCGCATCGCGGTCCTCACCGATGACCGAACAGTCGATGTGGTGGCGCGAGCTGCGATAGCCGCCGGAAAACCCCAGCGAATTGGCGTAGACGAATTCCGATTCGCCGCGCGCCACGGTCGCCCCTTCGCTGTTAGTGATCCGCGGGTCGACGCGCAGCGCTGCCGCTTCGGCTTCGCAGCCCAGCTCGATCGCGCGCTCCACGGGTAGGTCCCACGGATGGTAGAGATCGAGGTCCGGCCAGCGCTTGGCAAGACGTGCGGGATCGGCAAGTCCCGCCGCGTCGTCCTCCGCGGTATAGCGGGCGATCGCGAGCGCCTTGTCGACCGTGGCGCGAATCGATTCATCCGAGAAGTCCGCCGTGCTGGCATTGCCGCGCCGTTTGCCGACGAACACGGTAACGCCAATGCCCTTGTCACGGTTGTAGTGAATGGTCTCGACTTCGCCTTTGCGCACGGTGACGCTTTGGCCAATCGCCTGCGAGACCTCGGTTTCGGCGGCCGAGGCGCCACCGGCTTTGGCCGCCGCCAGAATGGCCGCGGAAACACGTTCGAGTTCCGTCGTGGCGACGGGAAATCGGGCATCGGCTGCGGCGCCGCGTAGCACTACGGGCGCAGGCTGCGAGTGGCCAACGTTGAGTGACAAGGTCATGGGTGGACTTTGATAAGCGGCGGATCGCGCTGGTTGTGAACGGCGCGTCGCGTTGGAAGAAGCGGTTGGCAAATCCGCGCGGCCTTGGGGGAATCGGTCGGTTATCATAGCAAACGCGCAAGCTCCGGCGCCCTTCCCAAGCTTCCCGACTGACCGAATGATCTCCCGACCCGACGAGCAGCACGACGCCGCACCAGATGCCGACGCGTTGCCGTCGAAAACCCGCCGCAAGCACGCCATGCACGCGCTGCAGGATCTGGGGGAAGCACTGGTCACGCTCGATCCGCGGCGGTTGAAGGAACTTGACCTGCCGGAGCGGCTGGTGGACGCAGTCATCCTGGCCCGTGGTATCAGCGCGCACGAAGGCCGCCGTCGCCAGATCCAGTACATCGGCAAGTTGATGCGCAACATCGACCCCGCACCTGTACAGGCTGCGCTCGAAAGCTGGGCCACGGGCCCCAGGGAGGAGAACGCCCGCTTCGCCGCCGTGGAACGCTGGCGCGACCGGCTGCTGGTCGAGCCCGGCGCGCTGAACGAATTCGTAGGGGCGTATCCGCAGGCCGATCGCCGGCATCTGGAGTCCCTCATCCACGATGCGAACCTGGAGCGCACGCGTGGCGGTCCACCACACCGCTATCGCGAGTTGTTCCGGCAGCTGAAAGCCGCGGTGACGATTGAGAAATGAGGAAGAATGAGTTCCAATGCCTGATACCCTGACCATCGGCCTCGTGTCGATTTCCGACCGCGCCTCGACCGGCGTCTATGAAGACAAGGGGCTGCCCGGCCTCACCGATTGGCTGACTGCCGCGCTGAAATCGCCGTGGACCACGCTCACCCGGCTCATTCCCGACGAGCAGGCCGTCATCGAGCGCACGCTCATCGAACTGGTCGACATCAAAGGCTGCCACCTGGTGTTCACCACGGGGGGAACCGGCCCTTCGCCGCGCGACGTCACCCCCGAGGCCACCCTCGCCGTTGCACACAAGGTGATGCCCGGGTTCGGTGAGCAGATGCGCCAGGTAAGCCTGAAATACGTGCCCACTGCGATCCTGTCGCGCCAGGTCGGCGTGGTTCGCGGCCGCGCGTTGATCCTCAATCTCCCCGGCCAGCCCAAGGCGATCAAGGAAACACTCGACGGCGTCTTCCCGGCCGTTCCGTATTGCGTCGATTTGATCGGAGGTCCGTATATCGAAACGCGCGACGACGTGTGCCGCGTGTTCCGGCCCAAGAGCGCGCAGCGTCCGCGGACCTGAACGAACGCGGCAAGCGTGGAGTCCCAAGGCGCGAATGGCTCCCCCTCAGGGGGCAGCGAACGCAGTGAGCGTGGGGGTCCATGAGCGCCGCAGGGCCGTTCCGAGGACGCCTGCACGAGCGGGGCGAAGCCAAGGCTCGA
>Ga0302323_100002878_pt1 | contig 13984 bp, 10 predicted proteins | sample Fen_T0_3_FD_201950 | JGI IMG/M metagenome (GOLD analysis project Ga0302323, IMG submission 201950) | Peat permafrost microbial communities from Stordalen Mire near Abisko, Sweden - Fen_T0_3 | ecosystem: Environmental > Terrestrial > Soil > Wetlands > Permafrost | place: Sweden: Abisko... | reverse complement strand
GCCTTGCGCTCGCTGGTCAATAGTCACAAGCTGCGGGGCGATTTCTCGCGTGCGGCGGCCTATCTTGCGGGCGCATCGGCGGCCACGCGTGATGACGAACTGCGCGTCGGCTACGGTCTGGACGCGGCAGAGTTGTATCGCTCGCGGATAGGCGATCGCGACGCCGCCAGCGAACTCTACCGCCGGGTGCTGGAAGCCGATCCGGCCAATAAGCCAGCGGCCGAGGCACTGGCGGAACTCGGCTGGGAAGCCAAGGATTGGACCACCGTTTTGCCGCTTTTTGAGCTGCTGGCCACCGGTACCGAGGCGGGCGGGGCGCAGGCCGCGCGCCTCTTTCAGAAGGCGGGCTGGGCGGCGCAGATGCTCGGCGACAACGAACGGGCTCGCGTGAACTACCGCAACGCCCACGGCGACGATCCCACGTACTTGCCGGCCTTGTTGCGTTGGGCTTCGCTGGCCCTGTCCGAAAAGTGGTGGCAAGACGTGGTCATTGCTGTCCCGGCGGTCATAGCGCGCGCCGATGCGGGCCTGACCAAAGACGAGCAAGTGGAATATCTGGAGGGACTGGGGCATGCCCGGCTTGCGCTTGGCGATGCCGAGGCCGCCGCGACGGCGTTCACCCAGGGACTTGAAATAGCCCCCGACAACAAGGCCTGCCGTGAGGCACTCGCCAATGCCCATGGCCGGCTTTCAGGCAAGGGGCCGGAGACGGCACGGGCCATCATCGAGCAGCAGCGGACGCTCTTGCTGGGCGCGGCCTCGGTTGATGAGAAGTTCGAGGTTCTGGCTGGCATCGCCGAGAGCGAGCGCGATCAACTGGGCGATTTGCACGCCGCGCTCAAGACCTATTTCGAAATGCTGGCCATCAAGCCCGACGATCCCGTGACCCTGCACGAGGTGTTCGAGATCTACACCCAGGCCCGCGATTGGGCACAGGCGGTGGAGATCCTGGAGCGCTTGGTGAAGGTGGAGAGCGGTAAGACCCGGGCCCGGCTGCTGGTGGCCATGGGCAACATCCTTAATTACCAGCTCAAAATCACCGAGCGGGCGGTCGAGGTCTACAACCTCGTGCTCGACGAGGATCCCGACGACGAACGCACCTTCGGCCGCATCGAACGCATCTTGACCGCGCAGAACGGCTGGCGCGAGATGGCGCGCAATTACCGGCGCATGATCAAACGCATGGGCAGCACGCCGCCTCCAGAGAAGCGAGCCCAGTTGCTGGGCCTGTGGCGAAAGCTGGGGGATGTCTGCCGCCGCCGTTTGCACGAACGCGAGGCCGCCATAGCGGCCTACGAGGTGTGCGTGCAGCTGGCGCCCGAAGATCGCAGGTACCGCGAGTATTTGGCCGACACCTACGAGGTCTTGGGCTCGGGCAAGCTGGCCCAGGCCGTCAAGTCACGCGAGGCCGTCCTTGAGGACTCGCAGGACTTCGAGGACATGGCCAAGAACATCCGCGCACTGGCCCGCCTGTTCGGCAAGCACCAGATGTACGACCGTCTGCACTGCACCAGCGCGGGTTTGGTCGCCATGGGACAGGCCATTCCGCAAGAGGAAGCTTTCTACGAACGGACCATGTCACCCGAGATTCCACGTGCCCGCGGCCCGCTGACCGAGCCCATGTGGCAGCGTTATGTTCGCAGTCCACGCCAGGAATGGTGCATTTCCCATGTCCTGGCCGTGGTTAGTGCCGGGGTCGCCATGGCGCGGGCGAAAGACGCGGTCTCGCTCGGCCTCAATCCGGCGCAGAAGGTGGACTTGGCGACGGATCACTCGTCCGTGGGGCAGCTGATCGGGTATGCGTGCCGCGTACTCAGCGTGGCGCTTCCGCCAGTCTACGTGTCGCAGGAAAGCGATTGTGAGCTTGAGCTGCGCATCGTCCTCGAAGGACAGCAGGTCGTTCCGTCGCTCTTGCTCGGGCGCAACCTTCTCTCCGGGCGCTCGGAAAAAGAGTTGGCCTTCTTCTTCGCACGCAAGCTGGCGCGCTTGCGCGCTGACCAGTTCCTGCTTGCGCCCGAGGCGGTTCAGTCGCTGGGCGAATTGCGCGTGATCGTGGCTGCCGCCGTGAAATTGGTTCATCCCGAATTCGATTTGCCGGGAACCGACGCCGCTTCGGTGCACAAGTACGCCACGTTCTTGCAGCGGACCGTTCAGCCGCTGACCCTGGCGTCGGCCACCGCCGCCATCGAGCAAATCGTGGCCGAACCGGGCCGGGTCGATTTGGAGGCGTGGGCGGCCGGGGCCAACCAGAGCGCGGATCGGGCAGGCTTGCTCCTGTGCGGAGACACCGTGGCCGCGGTTCGCGAGGTGTTGCGTTCGGCCGAGACCCAAGGCGGGGACGCCGAAGCCGCGGTGAAGGATCTCATTCGCTGGAGCGTCACCGGCGACTACCTCGACCTGCGGGAGCAACTTGGGTTGGCCACCGGGGTCGAGGAAGCGCCCGTGGTGCGCAAGCCCGAGCCGTTCCCACGCCGGCCGTACAAGCCCACGTAGAACCCCACGTAGATCCTTCGTGGCCAACACCATCCGCTCCTCCGCCAACGTCAGCTTGGCGATTCTCACCTCGCGCATCCTGGGCGTGGCGCGCGATTCGATCTTCGCACGCATCTTCGGGGTCAGCGCGCTTACCGACGCGTACGTGGCAGCCTTTCGCATCCCGAACCTTCTGCGCGACCTGTTCGCCGAGGGCGCGTTGTCCAGCGCCTTCGTTCCGACCTTCAGCGATGCCCTGGAAAAGGGCGGCCGGGAACGTGCCTACCGCCTCGGCAACCTGGTCCTGGGGGGACTGCTCCTGATCACCGGCGCGTTTAGTCTGGCCGGGGTGTTGTGGGCCGATCAGTTGGTGTCTCTCATCACGCGGGGCTTTGGTGGCAGCGCTGACCAGGTGGCCACCAGCGGACTCCTTGCCCGCATCATGATGCCCATTCTGACCCTGGTCAGCGTGAGCGCCGTGTGGATGGGCATGCTGAACGCTCAGCAGCGCTACCTCGCGCCGGCCTACGCGCCCGCCATGTTCAACGTCACCAGCATTGCGTGCGGCGTGATCCTCATGGTCGTTCACTGCTCCGAGCGCACGGGCATGGTGGTGTGGAGTGTGGGCACGGCCACTGCGGGCTTGGTCCAGGCGGTGGTCCAGCTGCCCAGCCTGCATCGCCTTGGCTATCGGGTGCGGCCAACCCTGGCGGGTTTTTTTCGCGATTTGGATGTCCGTCGCATCGGGCGCCTGATGGGGCCAGCGACGGTCGGGCTGGCGGCGATCCAGATCAATGTCTTCGTGAACACCCAATACGCGGCAGCGCTCGGCAGCGGGCCGCTCACGTACCTGCAAAACGCCTTCCGACTGTTCTATCTACCCGTGGGGCTGTTCGGTGTTGCCCTGGCCACGGTCACCACCGCGCGGGCATCGCAGGAAGCGGCCCGCGGTGACAAGAACGCCTTGATCGCTCGCGTCTCCGACGGTGTGCGCGGCGTGTGGCTGCTGGCGCTGCCGTCAGCGGTTGGGCTGGTGGTGCTGGCCAAGCCGGTGGTGCAATTGCTTTTCCAGGGCGGTAAGTTCCTGCCCGCGCACACGGCGGCGACCGTGCCCATTGTCCAGGCCTACATGCTCGGGGTCTTGCCCTACAGCTTGGTTAAGGTTTTTGCCCCGGCCTTCTTTGCCGTGGACCGTTCGCGCGTGCCCATGGTCGCTTCCCTGGCCGCGGTGGCCGCGAACCTGCTGTTCAACAGCTTGACCTACCGGCAGCTAGGCGCGCCAGGGCTGGCGCTGGGGACGACCGTGGCGGCGGTGGTGAATCTCGGCATTCTGCGCCTGTGGTTCGGTCGCGTGGTCGGGCGGCCGCGCAAGGAGGGCTGGTTGCGCGACCTCGCCTTGCTGATGCTCGCCAATGCTGTGCTGGCCGTGGTGGCCATGGGCGTTTGGGACGGCATCGCGCGCGCTCTCGAAACGGTGGCCTGGCCACGGGGCATCTTTCGCGTCGTTCATGGCGTTTCGTTGCTAGCCACCATCGCCCTTTGCTTTGCGACCTACGTTGGCTTGCTTCGCCTGTTCCGCCTGCGCGGCGCCGAGGATCTTTGGGAACTCCCGCGCAAGGTGCTGCGGCGACTACGGCCGCGACCAACGCGCTAGAAAGAGTTCACCACAGAGACCCTGAGAGCGCAGAGTTTGCGGAGAAGGATAAGGTTCGAATCTATTATCCGGAAAACCCTTCTTTTCTTCCGTCTCTGCGCCCTCCGTGCCTCTGTGGTGAACCTCTTACTTGCGCTTCGGCCGGCCGCCGGCGCGGGCGAAGAAGGCCACTTTTTCGAGCGACACGGTCATGTCGATGTTTTCCACATAGATGCGCTCGTGCAGGCGCAAAACGATGGGCGCGAAATTCAAGATGCCGGTGACATCCGCCGCGACCAGTTGCTCGGCCGCGTGTTGAGCCTGTTCCGCGGGCACGGTGATGATGCCGATATCGATGTGCTTTTCGGCCAGGACCTCGGCCATCTGGCGAACCGAGTAGCAGTGGACTTCGCTGAATGTGAGACCGATCTTGTCTAGGTCCACGTCGAACGCGGCGGCCAGGCGGATCTTGTGTGAGCGGTTGGCAAGAAAGGCGGCGATGGCGCGGCCGAGGTAGCCCATGCCCACGATGGCCACCTCGCGGGCTTCTTGCGAATCGAGAAACGTGGCAAGGGAAGAGAGCAGCCGTCTGACGTCGTAGCCGCTGTTGGGGTTTCCGCTGTAGCCGATGGCCATCAGATCGCGGCGCACCTGCGCGGCCGTGAGCTGGCAAGCCAGGGCCAGTTGGTGCGAGTACACACTGGTCCCGAACTCGTGTCTGCTTTGCAGGAGCGCGCGGCGGTAGATGCTCAGGCGTTCGACGCTGCGGGTGGAGATCTTTCGCTTCTTCATGGGTTCTGGATGGTTCCGAATCCTGCCCCGGCGGGCCCGGCACTGGTCGCTTCCGCTCTTGCAGCTGTGACGAAGCGAACGGTCAAATCATACTGACATTCTCCTATTTCACAAGACGGGCCAGCTTGGGTCGGCGAAACACTGGCGTTCGTCACTGCCGCCGTGGGCCAAGAAGGCGGGGCAGCCCGGCCAGGGCCTCTTCGAGGCTCGCGGACTCGTCGCGTTCGCGCACGCGCAGACTCTCCACGTCCTCGATGCGGCTGGCCAGCAGGCGTGCTCGATCCGCCGCCAGACGAACGCCTTGATCGTCTATCCACGTGCTCGGATCGCCTTCTAGTGGCGCATAGACACGTCCACTGGAACTTTCCTGCTTTGGCCGCGGCACCGTTATGGGCACGCCGCTGACTGGGGTGTAGCGTGGTGGCTGGGCCTTGTACGCAAGCAGCCGATCAAGCATGGGTTTGGCATCTGGAGCGACTTGCAGGAACTGCACGCCCATGCCGTGCGCGCGCTGGGGCTCGTCCGGGTTGTAGTCACGTACCCACGACACCTTGCCCGTGCCGTGTAGAAGCAGCGGTCCCTGGGTGAGCGCGACCTCGAACGCGATCACCGTTCCCACCGGGTGGGGGGCGCGGCTGGCGAGAAAGATTCCACCCTTGGTCACGTTGGGCGCGAACCGCTGGATGAAAATCCCCTCATCGGGGTAGCGAAGTTGGATTCGGACGATCGGAACTTCTGGCATCGACACGGGCGGCAGTATCGAATGGCGGAGGGCGAGGGTCAACCCACAGGCTGCGCCAGTTTCAGATTGAACAGCCGAAAAGCGTTGGCCGTGGTTGCCTCCGCGGCCTGGTCTAGCGGTATCCCGCGCACCTGGGCCACGGTTTCAAGGGTCTGAAGCACGAAGGCTGGCTCGTTGCGGCGGCCGCGGTGAGGAACCGGCGCCAGATACGGCGAATCGGTTTCGACCATGATCCTGTCGGCTGGGGCGAACGCCGCGGCTTCGCGCAGTTCCTCGGCTTTCTTGAAGGTGATCACGCCCGAGAACGACAGGTGAAGCCCTAGGTCGAGGTAGCTGCGCGCGTGCTCCACAGTGCCCGAGAAGCAATGAAGGACCCCGCCTGCCGCGGGAATGGGGCCCGCGCGCAGGATCTCGATGGCGTCGTCGTGCGCGTCGCGCACGTGACAAAACACGGGCAGATTGGCCGACGTGGCGAGGACAAGGAAGCGCGTGAAAACCTCGCGCTGCACTTGCCTGGGCGAGTGGTCGTAGAAATAGTCGAGTCCAGTTTCGCCAATTCCCACCACCCTTGGCGTTCGGGCCAGCTTTTCCAGGGCAGGCCAAAAGTCGGGCTGGATCTTGCCCGCATCGTGGGGGTGGATGCCGACGGCGGCGAACACGTCGGGCTCTTGCGTTGCCAGGGCAGCGGCGCGTTCGGCGGTGCCGAGGTCACCACCCGAGCCAACGCACACCATGGCCACGATGCCAGCGGCGCGGGCGCGTTCAAGCACGGCGGGAAGATCTTCGTGAAAATCCTCGAAATCGAGATGACAATGCGAATCCACGACGGGAAGCATGGCGACGCCACGTTAGCGCGAATTCATGCAGGTGCTACTCGACGATTTCGATCCGCCTCGGGACCTTGTGGGGGGCGAGGCGCTTGGCGCAATGGTCGAGCATGGTGTCGGGCTTGCACCGTCCGCCCGGCGTGATGCGCACCACGATGTGGGTGGAGCCAGCGTCGTCATATTCCACGTGGGCTTGCGCGGCCTTCACGTGCGCCAGGCCCTCGAGGCAGCTTTCAATTTCCCCCAGGGCGACGGAGCGGCGATCGACCTTGACGATGTCGTCCTCGCGGTGGCTGAGATGCAGTCGATTCGCGCGGTCGAAGTGGCCCACGTCGCCGGTGCGCAACCAGCCCTCGAGATGGCCGCGTCCCACGGCAATCTTGTCCCCGCGCACGGGCAGCGTCGGCAGGAAGGTGGTGGCCACGCCCGCGCCGCGCACCCAGATGGGGCCCGTTGTGCCCACGCCCAGTCCCGCGCCGTCGCTGGCGGCGATGCGGATCTCGACACCGGGCAGGGGCGTGCCCACGCTGTCGGGCGAGGTTCCATCGAGATCGATGGCCGCTGGGCCCGTTTCGCAGCCGTGGTAACAGGAAAGCACGGGCAACCCAAAGCGCTCTTGGAATGCCCGGGCCACGGGGACAGGCAAGGGCACCCCCGAGCAAATCAAGCGGGTCGCTCGTTCGCGTAAGGGCTTGGCGTTGGTAACCCGTGCGAGCAGGGCGAAGTCGCGGGGAGTTGCCGTGTACAGGTCGATGGCCTGGTCGCCGAGGATCTTGGCCAAGCGCGGTCCGGCGGTCCCGTCGTCGAGATACAGGGTTGCGCCGTGGGGAAGGGCGGCCAGAAAACCAAAATCGAAGCCCTGGCAGTCGAACAGGGGCGCGGCGCCCAGCACATTGGACGTTCGCTCCAGCGCGAAGGCCGCGCCAAGGGTTTGGGCAATGCCGCGCAGCTGCGTCGCGCCCCGCACGACGGCTTTGGGATCGCCGCCAGCATCGAGCGTGAAGAGCACGACCTCGGGACGCTCGTCGCTAGCGAGGCGTGGCTTGGTCCAGGGGTAGAGCGAGCACGTGAGCAGCGTTCCCGAGACGCGGTGGCGGCTCTCCGCGGCCACCCTGGGCGTGTGTGGCAGACTGCCCAGGCGCAAGGTTCCCGACGGGGCAGCCAACGGTTCGATGGCGTTGGGCCGGGTGACGATGGCACGCAAGGGCGCGGCATCGACGATCATGTCCAGGTCGCGCCCGCCCGTGGTTGGGTCGATGGGCACAACCACGGCATCAAGCTTGGACAGCGCGAGGGTCAGCACCGCGAACTCGGGGTCATTGCCCAGCATGAGGCCAACCCAATCCTCGGCCTGAATGCCCATGCCCGCGAGTTCGCGCGCCCGCCGCTCAACCCGATGAAGCAGCCCACGCCAAGACAAATAAGTGTCGTGGTAGATAATTGCGTGCCCCGAGCCGCCAGCGGCGGTTCGGTCTCGTACTGCATTTTCCAGCCACTCGAACAGCAGCGACATGGGAGCCCTCACCCGTGACTCGGGTGAAGCATTGTATCAGTCCACCCAGGAAAGAAATACAGCTACTACGTTAGCGACGTGCGAGGAGCCGGGTGTGCTTGCCGGCGCTGCCTGAGCCTTCGGTGGCAAGGTAGTCGGCGACCATGTGCCGGGCGACCGCGTGGGCCTTGAGTGGCCACGCAACGGGGTTGCCCAGCAGCACAGCGAAGGCGATCTTGGGATGGTCGGCGGGGGCGAAGCCGATGAACCAGCTGTAGCCAAGCTGGCCGGCCTCAAGGGAGGCCGTGGCACTGGGTAAGGCCGGATCGTGGGCACGTCCTCGGTAGAAGAGCGTGCCGGTCTTGCCCGCGACCTCGATGGGCAGGGTGGGGCGGCCGTTGCGATCGCGAAAGCTGTGGCGGGCAGTTCCCATGCTGGTCGTCAGTTGCATCATCCGGCCGACTTGCTCGGCAACCGCGTGGTCGAGAACTCGGCGGGACGCGTTTTTTACCAGCGAAACGGGAGCGCCCTGAGCATCCACAGCCTTCTCGATAAGACGGGCCGCCGGCATCACGCCGCGGTTGGCGATGGTGGCGGCGAGTAAGGCGCCGTGCAAGGGCGAGAGCGAGCTGTGCCAGAAACCAGCCGCGGCACGCGCGAATTCCAGCGGTTCGCGCGGGATCTCCACCTCGGACGGCTCCAACGGGGCATCGAAGCCGAGGTCCTGTCCGAACCCGAAGGCATTGGCCATGTGTTCAAGCTGTTCCGGGCGCAGGTTGCGCGTGGCCAGCTTGGCGATGATGGCGTTTTGGGACTTGCCGATGCCGTAGCTCAAGCTGGCGCAGCTGTGATCGATGCCCGGCATATCGACCAAGTTGTCGCGCAAGACCGACGAGACGCCGGCGTGGTAGCAAACGCGCGTTTCGGGGTCGATGTGTCCTTCTTGTAGCAGCGCTGACGCGGAGACGACCTTGAACACCGAGGCGGCTGGTGCCCATGGACGCAATGCCAGCGTGGCCGCGTCCAAGGTTGGATCGGCTTTCGAATAACCCGCCAGCACCAGCACCTTGCCGTCGGGAATCGAAATGACCGCAGCGGCGGCGTAGGGAAGGTGGTGGGACGCCAGAGCGTCCTCGACGGATTTTTGCAGCGTTGGATGGAGCGTGAGCTGGGCTAGTCCACCGCCCTCGAGATCGGCCATGTAGTGCGCTCCGCGCAGCGCCGCGGTTTCCAGCGCCACGGTCGGGCGCATGGGGCCAGCCTCGTTGCTGATGACGTCTTCTCTTTCGGCTGCAGTCATCTCTTGGGCCGCGGTTGGACTTGCCCAGAGCCCCATGCTCAGCACCGTTGCGAGGACTTTGGAGGGGGTCCCGAGAATGCTGAAAGAGGGTGCCATGAATACAAAGTCATACATGTAGGTGAATGTGTCAAATAACCCTTCTTCTTTACCGCGCAGCATTCCTGCCCTAACCTGGACAGGTACTCTTGGCGCGAAATCCTCCCAAACGAGACGACACCACGCCGGACCTGGACCACGTTCGGGCGAAGACGGTCGTCACCAGCATCAACCGCATCAACGAGCAGCCGCCCACCAAGGAAGCGTGCCTGGTGGTCATTTACGGTCCGGAATTGGGACGTAAATACGGCCTTGAGAGTTCGTCAATGACGCTCGGGCGTTCGAACAAGTGCGACATCCAGATCGACCAAGAATCGGTTTCGCGCGCCCATTCCAAGATCGTCAACGCCAGCCGCTCGGTGCGCATCCGCGATCTGGGTTCGACCAACGGAACTTACGTCAACGACGAACTGGTCGAGGAACGGACGCTGGTTGATGGCGATTTCATCAAGATCGGCCGCACCATCTTCAAGTTCCTGTCGGGCGGAAACATCGAACGCGCGTACCACGAAGAGATCTACCGCCTGACCACCGTCGATGGTCTGACCCAGATCTTCAACAAGCGCTACTTTTCCGAGGCGCTCACGCGAGAGATCGCACGTGCCAGCCGCTACCGCCGCGAACTCTCGTTGGTGATGTTCGACCTCGACCATTTCAAAGACGTCAACGACACCCACGGCCACCTGGCTGGCGATGCCGTGCTCAAGACCCTCTCGCTCACCGTCAAGGCCAAGATTCGCACCGAGGATATTTTCGCGCGCTACGGCGGCGAGGAATTCGCGATCATCCTGCCCGAGATCGACGGTCACAACGCGCACCAGTTCGCGGAGAAGGTCCGTCGCATTGTCGAGACCACCGAGTTCCGCTTCGAGGGAACCAAGATCCCGGTGACCATTTCCATGGGTGTTGCCACCCTCGACCCTGAAGAACCCACGGCAGCGGCGATCATCCGGCGCGCGGACGAACGGCTGTACGAGGCCAAGTCGGCCGGCCGGAACTGCGTCAGGGGCTAGTGCCGCGAGGCTCTTTGATCGCGGCGGAAAGCGTGCTGTAGTCTAGTCCGTGCCCGGAAGGTCAGCGGGTTTCACCCAGCCCAGAATGGAAGGTCGATGAATTTAGGAAGACGTGCAATTTTCGTGGTTGCAACCCTGGCACTGTGCGCGGCTGTTCCGGCCATCGCTCGGGCCGAAAGCGAAGCCGAGAAGAAGCAGCAGGCCAAGGATCACTACGAGATGGCAACCCGCTTCTATGACGTGGGCAAATACGGCGAGGCCATCAACGAATACGAGCAGGCCTATCTCCTCATCGAGGATGCGGCCCTGCTGTTCAACATCGGGCAGGCCTACCGGTTGTGGGATCGGCCGGAAGACGCCAGTCGAGCCTACAAGAACTATCTGCGCCGTCGCCCCGAGGCGAGTAATCGAGGCGACGTCGAGAAGAAGATCGCCGACATGGAGCGGATCGTCGATGAGCGGCGGCGGGGCGTGCCGGGGCAGCCGCCCCAGCAGGTCCTGCCAACCCCGCCGGTCTCGCCGCCGCCGGCTGGCGTATTCCCGGCCAATCAGGGACCAGTAACACCACCGGGTGCGACCGCGCCTCTCTCTCCCACCCCCGAGGCCTTGCCCGCGCCGCCGTCGGGTGCGGTGACGTTCTCTCAGCCAGCCCCATCCGAGCCCGCTTCCCCTAAAAAGAAATGGATCGCCTATGGATTGCTGGGGTTGGGCGGCGTGGGCGTCGTCACCACCGTGATTGCGGCCGCTGTGGGGGCCAGCAAGGCAAGGGCGCTTCGGGACGCCTCGCAGAATCGGCAACCCTTTGATCCGGCGTTGGAAACAAGCGGCAAGTCCGCCAATTCTGTTGCCGCGTTGTCCGCCCTGGTCGCCATTGGCGCGGGCGGCACCGGAGGGTATTTGCTCTGGCGCTGGCGGGGATCCTCAGCATCATCCATCGCCGTTGCCCCCGTGGTCGCGCCCACCTTCGCGGGCGCCGCGGCCTTGCTAACCTTCTAGAAATGGAGCGCCCATGAATAGAACCATCGAATGCGCGCTCGGCCTTTCCGCGCTGCTTGCGCTCGCCGGTTGCTACAACACGAACAACGTCAAGAACGGCGGCTTGGTGTGTGGCACCGGGGGCACATGCCCGGCCGGCTTTCTTTGCAGGAATGACGGTCCGGTTGGATCGGCCGGGCATTGCTGGAAGAACGGCATTGTGCCGGACGCTGGCGTCCCGAGTTCGGATACGTCCAGTCCCAAGGCAGACGCAGATCTGGCTTGCACGACCGCCAACGCCCCCTACGGCCCGTTCGCCACCTGCAGCGCGAACCAACCCATCCCGAACAGCACCTGCGATCCGGTTTGTCAGGGCGGATGTCCGTGCAACCACCGTTGCGTTTTGGATGATCAGACCAACACGACCTTTATCTGCGAAGCCAGCGCGCCCCCGGCGGGCACGGCTTTTACGCAACCTCTCGGTGCTTGCAACGGCACCAGCACCACGCTTTGCGCGCCCGGTTCGGTGTGTATCGGCGACGATAGATGCCAGAACCTTTGCTACAAGACCTGCCGCACCGACGAGGATTGCGGCAGCAACAGCCGGTGCACCGCAAGCACCATCTTGGATACCACCAACCAGGCCGTGAAGAACTTGTTCTTCTGCTCGCCGCCCATCGAGACGTGCAATCCCACGGGAAGCGCGGCTTGTGGCACCGCGAAGTCCAACTTCAACTGCGTGTTTCTGGCGGGACTGACCGGCGTGGCCAACACCGACACCACGGTATGCGACTGCTCCACGCTGCACTCCGTTGGCATCGGCAAGCCGTGTTCCACCTTGCTTGATGACTGCCAACCGGGGTCGGTGTGCGTCGCCACCGCGACCAACACCACGTGCCACTCGGTGTGCAACCTGAAGGCCTCGGGCTCGGCTTGCACCAACGGTGGCGGGTGCACCCCCCTTTACGGATCGCAGAACTACGGCTATTGCCGCTAGCTCCGGACGACTTGCGTACTACCAACTCTCGTCCTACCAGCTCTCGTAGATGATGGCCACGATGGCCACCGCATAGCCCAGCAGATTGATCATGAAGGGGGCATCGCGGAGCATGGAATCCGTGGGGCTTTCCGAGTCAGCCTTTTTCTGGGTGATCCAGATGAACCGGAAGACGCCAAACACGACAAAAGGCACGGTCAGGATCAGTCGACGGGTACCGAAGAAGGTCAGGGCGTGATGCGACTGGGTGTAGCCCGCGTACGCCAGGATGGTCAGGGTGGCGAGCATGGTGATGAGGAAGCGCAGCACCTTGGGGTTGTAGCGGTCGAGGACCTTGCGTTGATCTCCGCCGCGGTTGGCGGCGGTACGAAGCTCGTGCGCGCGTTTGCCAAAGCCTAAAAAGGAAGCCAGAAGCAGGGTGCAGGTAAGCAGCCAGAAGGAGGGTTCGACCGGGATGGCGGCCGCGCCTGCAAGTACCCTCAGGATGAATCCGGTGGCAATGCTTGCCACATCGACAAAAGGAATGTGTTTCAGGCGGAACGAATAGGCCAGGTTCTGCACCAGGTAGGCGGCCGCGATGGCCGCCGGGAGCGGTCCCCGCAGCAGAATGGCCAGCAGGCCCACCAAGGTGAAGAGTGCGGCGGCGAATTTGGCGGTGCGCACCGACAAGGCACCGGACGCGATGGGCCGCAGGCGCTTGAGCGGGTGCGCACGATCCTTGTCCACATCGACCACGTCGTTGATCAAGTAGACGGCGCTCGAAATGAAGCAGAATCCCGCGACCGCGATGGCGGAATGAAGGACCGCGTTGACATCGTCGATCCGGCGGGCAAAGACCAGCGGCGCGGCCACGAAGATATTCTTGACCCACTGGTGGGGACGGGAGGATTTCAGGATTGCTGCGACCATGGGCCCGAGTGCGGGCCAGTGTACCGCAAACCGATCCAAGGTCTAGCCGTCGCGAGCGCTCCCAGGCAGATTGCCATTGCTTAGAGACGCGGTTGCGATCTTGTGGTATTTCGCACTTGGACCCAATGAACGACCGGGACGGCAAGTCTAACCCACGCGCACAGGCGGCGGCTCCAGGCGCCGAGGTTTCCGACGAGGCGCTGGTCGAACGCGCGCGCGCCAAGGACGAGGCTGCTTTCGAGGAGCTGGTCAATCGCTACGAGACCAAGCTCTACCGGCTGGCCATGCGTTTCGTGCGCAACGAGACCGACGCTCAGGAAATCCTCCAGGACGCATTTCTCTCGGCCTGGCGCAATCTGCCCAGCTTCGAGGGCAGGGCTCAATTTGGCAGCTGGATGTACCGGGTCACGGTGAATGCGGCGCTCATGCTTTTGCGCAGCCGCAACCGCCACCCCGAGGTGACGGTGGATGACATCGAACCCACGGTTCTGAACGACGCCGTGGCCGAGAGCGGCCAGACCATGCGGGCCAACGCCGATTGGTCGCAAAGGCCGGACGACCAGCTGCAATCCGCGGAAATGCGCAAGCATATCCAGACCTCGGTCGATGCCCTGCCGGATGGTCTGCGCACGGTTTTTCTCTTGCGCGACGTCGAAGAGCTATCGACGGAGGACACCGCCGAGATGCTGGGTTTATCGGTGCCTGCCGTCAAGACCCGCTTGCATCGCGCGCGGCT
>Ga0302323_100002875_pt1 | contig 13987 bp, 14 predicted proteins | sample Fen_T0_3_FD_201950 | JGI IMG/M metagenome (GOLD analysis project Ga0302323, IMG submission 201950) | Peat permafrost microbial communities from Stordalen Mire near Abisko, Sweden - Fen_T0_3 | ecosystem: Environmental > Terrestrial > Soil > Wetlands > Permafrost | place: Sweden: Abisko... | reverse complement strand
AGTTTGCACCCGTGGATGGTGTGGAACTTTCTTATGCGTTCCGTCTACAACCAGACCCGACTCCGGTTATGATTGACGAGTCCCCGTTGCGCCTGGGACCAATATTGCAAGATATTTCTACTCGTGTGATTTTTGAATACATAATTGAGCCAAAAGCGGTAAAATCAGATGTACTTACATTTTTGGATGGCACATTAAAGGTTTTGATTGCATCGCTTCCAATACCTGTGCCACCTTTTCGTATGCAACTTCAGCGATCGGTAACTAAGGAGACTGAAACGGTTTCTCCGCCGCCAGAAGTTGTAAAAGCATTATCACGCTTGATGTTATATCGTATGCAGGAACGCGCGCGCAAAGAGATTGCCAAAGGTAATATCGATACTGCCACTCGCCAGCTTCAATCACTGGCCGCCAATTTATTATCGCAGGGCGAACGCAGCTTGGCGCAGACGATTGCCCTTGAAGTGGAACACCTACAACAAAAGAATACTCTCTCAGATGAGGGCAGTAAAAAAATCAATTATGGCACGCGCGCTTTATTCCTTGCGCCGTCAAAGAAGGAGATTGCTTCATGATCATTTGTTCAAATTGTCAGCATTCCAACGTGTCGGGCACTTTTTTTTGCGTTGAATGTGGGGCGCAATTGGATGGTGTTGATACTCTGACCACCCAAGCGATTACCCAGGATCAGATCGCGGATGAACTTAAGAAGAAGGGTCCACGACCTGAACCTCCTTCGTCGCCCATCAATAGTTGGATTTCCCTACACTTGATGGATAGTGGAAAGATTTTGCCCCTGGCTTCGCGCAATGAGTTTACATTAGGCCGTTTGAGCGAAGGTCAACCGATTATGCCCGATATTGACCTGACCCCCTATCAGGCATACGCCTCGGGCGTTTCACGTCTACATGTTGTTGTGAAACGTGACGCTAATCGCATCATCATTATGGATTTGGGTTCATCGAATGGTACCTATCTCAATGGTCGTCGCCTGAATCCGCATGTTGAAGAGACCTTAAATCATGGCGACGTGGTGGCATTGGGCAAGCTTAAGATTCAGGTCCTGCTTCGTAACATCTAAGCGAAAGGTGAATGCTCATGGCGCATGCTGTTATTCTCCATATCAACGGTGAACCGTCTGTACTTGGCGAGGTTGAAGAGATACCAAAGCTTACAGACACCATCATCATTATCAGCAATCCGCGTTTGCGCGATGGCAAGGACATTCACTATCTTGAACACAATGTTGTCAAGGTGATCTGGCCCATGAGCCAAGTTGCATTGATCGAAATTCTTGAAAGTGATGAGGAAGAAAGCCTGATCGGCTTTGTAAGGGAATAAAATACATGCCAGAAGATTTTGACCGCCGGCGCATCCTTGTGGTGGATGATGAGGAACGTATGGTGCGCTTTATACGTATGAATTTAGAACATGATGGCTTTCAAGTTTCTGAAGCTTTCAATGGCAAACAGGCGATCCAAAGATTACGCGATGTAACCCCCGATCTAATTTTGCTCGATGTAATGATGCCCGATCTTGATGGCTTTGAAGTACTTGAGACCATCCGTGAAGGCAGCAATGTACCCGTTATCATGCTCACAGCTAAAGGCGAGGAGGATGACCGTGTGCGTGGTCTCGAGCTTGGCGCCGATGATTACATTACGAAACCGTTCAGCCCGCGCGAGCTTGTGAGTCGTGTAAAGGCCGTCATTCGACGTACTGAAAGTGCGGGTGGTTCGATGCACGATATCATCGAAGTGGATGAACGCCTCAAAGTTGATTTTGATCGTCGTGAAGTATGGCTTGAAGGCAAACTTGTTAAATTGCGCCCCACTGAATATCGTTTACTATATCACCTTGTTCAAAATGCAGGCTGGGTCGTAACCCACGATCAAATCCTCGTAAAAGTTTGGGGCTACGAATATCGCGACGAGCCGCACTATGTACGTCTCTATATCAACTACCTGAGACAAAAACTTGAGAAAGATCCTGCAAACCCGAAATATATTTTAACGGAACGCGGTGTAGGCTATCGCTTTGTGGATTTTAAAAGACAAAAAGTGTAGTGAAAATTTCATACGAATTTTTTATAGAGAGCTTGTGTTTTTCTAACACAGGCTTTTTATATTAAGGTCATAAATTTCAACCATAAAGGAGGTTGTTATGTCAAACTTAATTCGTTGGGAGCCTGCTCGTGAGATGATGACCTTGCGGGAGGCGATGGATCACCTGTTCGATGACGCGTTCACACGCCCGCTCACCCTTAGGGATGGCTGGTCGGCACCTGCGATCGACATGTATCAGACTGATGATGAGATCGTTGTGAAGGCTTCTCTGCCGGGTGTCAAAGCCGATGAGGTGCAGATCAATGTCACTGGCGAGATATTGACCATCAAAGGCGAGACGAGACAAGTGGAGGAGAAAAAGGAAAAAGCCTGGCACATGCGTGAGCAACGCTGGGGCACGTTCGAGCGCGCAGTGGCGCTACCGACTGAGGTAGTCTCAGACAAGGCGAAGGCTGAGTTTGAGAATGGCATCCTGACCATTACTCTGCCGAAAGCGGAAGAGGTCAAGCCTAAAGTTATTAGTATCAAGGCAAAGTAATCTGAGACAGGGGCGGAGCATTGCTCTGCCCCTGTAATATTTAATGCAGAGGGGCAAAAGGCATATAAAGTAGATGCAAATTTCTAATGAGGGCAAGATGCGGCACTTTATCCCATATTACGGGTCATCTTGGGGTAAAATCAACATATGCCAAAGCAACCTCCAAAACAACGTATTCTCCTGGTGGATGACCACGAAGTGGTACGCCTCGGATTGAAGTCTTTATTGGAACGTCATCCACAATTCGATGTGATAGGCGAAGCGGGTTCGGCACGCGAAGCCATCGAAAAAGTAGAATCGTTAAAGCCGGATGTGGTGGTAATGGATATTCGTTTGCCGGGGACATCGGGTATTGAAGCTTGTGAACAAATTATCAATAATCATCCAAATGTGAAAGTGATCATGCTTACCTCATATGCTGAGGATGAGATGTTGTTCTCTGCCATCCGCGCTGGGGCTTCGGGTTATATTTTGAAACAGATTGGTAGTGATGATCTGGTTAAAGCGTTGGAAGCAGTGGGGCGCGGCGAGGCATTGCTCGACCCGGCTGTGACTCAGCGGGTGTTCCAGGAAGTGCGCCGGGCAGTGAAAGAGGAAGAGGCTTCGGCGTTCGCACATTTGAGTCAGCAGGAGAAGCATGTGTTATTGCTGGTCTCGGAGGGTAAGACAAATCGCGAGATCGCCAAGCAATTATTCTTAGGTGAAGGCACAGTGCGGAACTATGTTTCGAGCATTCTCTCGAAGTTGAATGTGAATAATCGTGCTGAAGCCGCGGCATATGCAGTGGAACATAGTTTGCGTGAATATATAACAATGTAGTGGCTAAAAATATATTATAACCACGGAGTTGCTATTGGCAGCTCCGTTTTTGTTTAAGGGTCAGGATATTGTGCTTAACCATAACCAATCACTTTTAAATTTATTAACAGAGAAACATGAAGACCAACTAGTAATTAAATTTTCAATCGTACAGGGTGAATTTCAAAATGATTACTTAATTATCTGTAAGTCTGGTTGTCGTCTTGCTAAGAGTATAATCATAGTACCAAATTCCTATTTTGTTGTGAGGTATTATGTTGAAGAAAACCGATGCAAAAAATATAAAAAATGAAACTGAAGTTTCTATGCCTTCGGATGAAATTTCATCTCATCCAGAGAACATGACCTCCGACGAACTGGGGCGTCTGCGTGATATTCTCTTTGGTTCGCAATCGCGTACTATGGAGAAGCGCTTGGGCGATTTGGAGTCCGAACTGAAGAAAGCGCGTCAGGAAATGACCGACCTCTTGAATGACAAAGTCGGCACATTGACCGATTCCACGTCTACCCAATTTTCTGATACCCGCCGCGAGTTCAATGAAAAAATGGATAAGCAGGGTGCAGACCAATCTGCTCAATTGCGCGCCGCACAAAAAGAACTGGCAGAAAGATTGGATCGACAATCTCTCGAACAGTCATCTCAATTGCAGGTTGCTCAAAAACAATTAAGCGATAATCTTGAGAACCTAGCCGCCGACCTGTTACGCCAAATCCGTGAATCGCATAAGGACTTGAGCGATCGTCTCGATAAATTCGGTACGGAGCAGACAGAGCGCACACGCAATTTGCAAGCGGAAACTCGCCAGCGTGATGATAATTTACGGCAGGAACTTCTTTCCATGACGGCAGCTTTGGATAACAAAAAAGCATCGCGTCAAGATCTGGGACAAATGCTGGTGGAATTGGGGCTTCGTTTACGGCAGGAATCGGAAAAACCCTGATAAGCATAGATGTTCCGCAAGACATTTGAATTTCATCAAGTTTGTTGATCATAACAAACCTGCCGGGCGGTGCATTATCTCCAGTATCTAAACATTCATGAAGCCTATCCAGCCAGATAATGAAACACCCGCAGGATCCACTGACGAGAATTCAGATCCGTTAATTTCCATTCGCTCCATCCTGCTGTCAGATGTTCGTGACCGCCTGCGCGAAATCGAACATCAAATTGATGCATCCCAAACTCAAGCACAATCAGATGACGACAATCTCCGCCAACAGTTGAACGAACTACTGATGGAGCTTGACCGTTTACGGCAACTTGCGCGTGAAGCGGATGAACGTTCGCGCGATCTAAAAACTGAAATTGAAATATTGCGCCGCAGGGCACAGGCTGATTCAGAGGGTTTGATCGCACGTGTCACGCCGGTTTTGGGCGATATGATCAGCCGCACCATTCGCGATTCGCGTGATGAGATGGCTGAAGCGTTGGGACCCATCATGGGTGAAGCGATCCGTGTCCAGATCCGCGATTCACGTAAGGACATGGTTGAAGCGTTATATCCCGTGATCGGTGAATCAGTTCAACGCGCAGTCGGTGAATTCACAAAAGAATTTCAACGTAACATTGATGCTCGCTTGAAGGCGGCTTTCGGTCCACGTGGTATGTTGCGGACAGCCTCTGCTCGTCTGCGCGGTATTTCGCCGGCGCAACTTGCCATGCGTGACGCACTGCCATTTTCCATTCGCGAGATCTTTCTTATTCAGCACGGATCGGGTCTATTGCTGGCGCACAGCCATCCTGGTAGCACTGAGGTTGCTGATTCAGACCTCATCAGTGGAATGCTCACAGCCATTCGTGATTTTGTCCGCGACTCGTTTGGATACGGCGATAAAGATAAAGAACTCGATGAAGTGCAATATGGTGATCAGCGTATCATCATTCAGAGTGGGCGCGCCGCATATTTAGCTGTTGTTTCAACCGGTACAGAACCGGAGGGCTTCCGTGCCAAACTGCATGAGTTTGTATCAGAATTGCACGTAAAATACGAAAAAGTGCTGGCGCAATATAACGGTGATCCGACCATCCTGCCAAATTTACAACCAAAGATCGCGCGCCTGGTGGCTGAGACCACAGGCGGTGAAACTGGTCCAAGAAAGATGAGCCGCAACACCAAGCTAGCCTGGGTAATTGGAATCTTGGTTTCTGTTCTTCTCATTGCTCTGGGTTGTTTCTATCTTCAATTCACTGTGGCTTTATATCCGATTGCTTTTCCGAGTCCAACGGCTACAGCCACCGGTACACCTACTGCAACACCAACCCTCACAGCGACCTCTACAGCTACAGCTACGTTTACTCCTACATCAACTTCCACACCTACACAAACTTTCACGCCTACTTCGACGCCTACGTTTACGCCCACCTTTACACCTACATTTACGCCTACACCCTATAAAGCGTACGCTGACGGAAATGTATGGACTCGGGATTTTCCGGATGCCATCAAGCCGCATGTTGAGGTATTATTCATAAAAACGCCTGTGACCGTCTTATCTGTTTATGGACGATGGTTGAAAGTTGAATGGTTTGCAGGCGATGGTCGTCATCAAGGTTGGGTACCGGCAATTTGGATCACTGTAGTTGAGCCGATCAGTCCTATTCTCATCACGCCGACCTTTATACCGTGACCAGGAAAGATGAAGGCATGAATAATACTATTGTTCAAAAAAAGATCTGTTTGCTAGGTGATTTTGGAGTTGGCAAAACCAGTCTGGTGCGCCGCTTCGTGGAAGACCGTTTTGAAGATAAATACCTCACTACGATCGGAGTGAAGATTTCACGTAAGACCATCGAACGTCCTTATGGTTCAATGAACATGCTTATTTGGGATCTGGCGGGCAGTACCGGTTTTGACTCATTTACAAATCCATCCTATATGCAGGGCACAGCGGGTGCGGCGATCGTTTGCGATATCACTCGTCGTGAAACACTTACGATCGTTGCAGAATATGCCCGTCAGGCGCGGATTATGAATCCGAAGATCCATTTGGTCTTCGTGTGCAATAAAGCGGACCTGGCTGGCACACGTGTCATTTCTGACCCTGAGATTGCTTCTGTTTCTTCAACCTTTGGCGACGGGACATTTTTTCTAACCAGTGCGAGAACTGGGGAACGTGTGGAGGATGTATTCTTCACACTTGCGGAAAAGATCGACGCGAGACCCTAACGTATGCCCAAACAAAAGTTCGATTCGATACAATTACTTTCGCGCGTAGTGCAGGCTACCAGTGATTTGTATCAACTGGCATACGCACAGGTGGATAACAACTTGCGTATTTTGCATGTCTCACCGAATTTCCCGTCAGAGTTGGCAGACGCGGATGTAACCGAACCAAATATCCTGTTGGATGAAGCGTTCAGTGAATTTGTCGGGATGGAGAATGTGCTTAATTCCATCCTGCGCGGGGAATTGCCGTCCTTTCAGATCGAACGTGTCAACCGCATCCAGCCGGATGGCTCAGTCAGATACCTTTCATTTCGAGTCGTGCCTTTAGATGCGGAAAAATCCGATGCGGGGTTATTGGTGATCGTGGAAGATGTCACCCGTTTTGGTTTGATCGAACATAGCCTGCTGCAAAATCGCAATGAACTACGCCTTGTGCAGGATGCGTTTGCCCGCACAAATGCTGAATTGGATAAACGCGTTGAGCAGCGCACTGCGGAACTGGCGGAGGCGAAACAACATATTGAACAACAACTTTTCCGTCTCCAGGCATTGCGGGTTAATGATATTGCGATACTTGGAACCACCGATCTGCGTGTGGCTTTAAAAACGATCGCTGAACAGACCAGAAAACAACTAAACGTAGATCTGATCTCCATTCTGCTTTTCAATTCTCATTTGCTTATGCTTGAAACCGCCGTGGTAGTCGGCGCTCAAACATCCGACCTGCTGACTGCACGTGTGCGTCTCGGAGAAACACTGATCGGACGCGCTGCATTGGAACGTCGTATGCTGGCATTTCCTGATCTGACAACAAACTCAAGTCAGGATCGATGGGTGCAGGATGAAAACCTTCAGGCTTGTTATGTTATTCCGCTGATCGCCAAAGGGAATAGTGTCGGTGTGCTCTTTCTGGGACATCGCTCAAAACTCCAACCCGATAGCGAATGGCTAGATTTTCTGGAAACTCTGGCAGGGCAGGCGGCCATGGCAATCGAAAGCATCAGAGCATTTGAAGACCTACAACGCTCAAACTATGAATTGGCTCTAGCTTATAACCGCACGATCGAAGGCTGGTCACATGCATTGGATTTGCGCGATAAAGAAACCAAGGAACATACAACACGTGTGACCGAGATGACCATTAAGCTTGCGCAGTTGGCAGGCATGAGCCCCATCGAAATATTGCATGTGCGGCATGGCGCGCTCCTGCATGATATCGGCAAGATGGGGATTCCAGATGCAGTGCTCTTGAAAGAAGATCACCTTAATGATGAAGAGTGGGATGTAATGCGTAAACATCCTACCTATGCGTATGAAATGTTGTTTCCCATTGAATATCTGCGACCTGCGCTCGATATTCCCTATTGCCATCACGAAAAATGGGATGGCACCGGCTATCCGCGCAGATTGCGTGGCGAGGAGATTCCCCTGTCAGCGCGGCTCTTTACAGTGGTAGATGTATGGGACGCGCTGCGTTCTGATCGTCCGTATCGCAAAGGCTGGGACGAGGACAGAGTCCGCGAATACATCCGTGCGCAATCAGGAACGCACTTTGACCCACAAGCCGTTGAACTCTTTTTGCGTGCAGTGGATAGTACTGATTAGAAATTAATTATTCGTTAGTATGCTTGGTGAATCAACAGCAGGGGATATGAAAATGGAAAGCAGACATCCGCCTCTTTCCCAGCTAAAACTTGTTCAGTGACAATAAACAGTTTCTTCCCCCTGATCATTCTTATGGCGTGGGTGTATCGCTTGGCGTCTCAGTATCTGTGGGCGGTGGCGTGCTTGTTGACGTTTGAGTTGGTGTATCAGTGGGTGTAGGTGTGAAGGTCGCTGTAATTGTGGGCGTCATGGAAGGTGTTGGTGTTGAAGTCAGTGTGACAACTGGCAGATCGATCGAACCCGTCAACCCCAGACCAAGCAATTCGCGATAGATCCAGCCGCCTTCATATTGTTGAAGCGTTGAGTCAGTTTGGTCGGGCGCTATGAGCAGCCAAGTCTCATTTTCGTTATGTGCTCTGAAAGTGAGGCAGGTTCCCATTGTCAATGGCTCGCCCAGCCTTGCATAATTAGTGCCTGGACCGGAACGAACATTAATCGTATTGGCATACAGTGAGTTGACGCAATAACGCAACACCTCAAAGGGTTGGTTGGTTGGCGATGATGTTAGTGTTGGGGTGGACGTCAATGTCACTGTTGCTGAGGGTGTGTTCGTGACTGTGACGCTGGCAGTTGAAGTGACAGCGTCTACAGTTAGGGTTGCTGTTAGGGTTTTTGAAAGAGCGCTCTCAACAGTTGGCGTTTGAGTAACTGGAAGCATCGAACTCGAAAGCCAAAGAAACGCCAATAAAAGAATGACTACTCCAATAATAATGGGAACGATATATTTGCGAAGCGGGGATCGAACAAACCACAACGTTTGCTCGGCAGGTGGTGCGACCGGTGGCTCACCGGTATATTCCAATGCGCCAAGCAGGTTCTTAAGATTGTCTGTGTAATTTCCTGATGAAAAATTAACGAAGTTGATCGTGTTTAACGCAAAAGGTATATTTGCCCCAGCCAGCATGATCGGAATGATCTTCTTGTGTAGGGTGAGTGCCTGGGTATATTCTTTTTCCACCCATTCAGATTGAACAGAATTTGGTGAAAGTACAACTAGTACATATTGGCTTGTTTCAATCGCTGCCGGGATCATGCGCACCCAATCGTCGCCGCCATGGAGGTCAGTGATATCCCACCAAACATCGTATCCAACCTTTTCGAGACTGCCAGCAAGTTTGCGGGCGAAGTCCATATCCTTGCGCGAATAGCTGATGAAGATCTTTTGCATATTTTCCCAACGTTCGAAATCTCAATTGTTTTCCGCGCCCCATTACCAATGTTATGAAGTGCTACAAATTGAGCTTGGATTAACTATAGCATAATACCATTTCAACACAGATTTGGGGCTACGGAATTTTGAGTATCTCGCGCACAATGGGGCGCAGACCGCTAAAGAAAAATTCCACGGCGATCACCATGACGATCAAACCCATCAGGCGCAGCATGACTTTGTTTCCATTTTCGCCGATTAGGTGTGTCACCTGGTTTGATCCCAATAGTAGCAGGCAGGTCGTTGCGATGATTAAAAAAATAGTTCCGAGCACAATCCCGACTTCGAGCGGGGATTTTGTCTGGTTCATTAAGATTATGACTGTAGTAATGGCGCCGGGACCGCAGATCACGGGAATTCCTAAAGGTGTCAGGGCAATATCGTTCATGTATTCGTGCGTGGGTTCATCATCATATTGTGTGCGTGTCAGGCGGGCTTGTAACATCTCATAACCCATGAGAAAGAAGATTACTCCGCCTACGATCCGTAAACTGTTCGTGGATATTCCAAAGAAGCGAAATATCCATTGACCAGTTAATGCGAACGCCAGCAAAATCATAAAAGCTAGTACGGAAGCACGCACTGCTACTCGTTGCGACTGCTGTGGGGTGAGGGTGGCGGTCATGGAAGTGAACACAGGGATCACACCAATGGGGTTGACCATGGTAAATAGTGAAACAAAACTAAATAGGGCAAATTGAAAAAGCGGGGATGCGGACATATTTCTCCTTATAAAGGTTACTGCAATTCGATTCTACGGGATTATTTTGTACCCGGACAATGGAAATTTACGGATAAAAATTCTTACAAATCTCTTATTTCCAAGCTCTTGACCAAAACTTAACTTGCGTATAAAGTTAAGCGCGCTTAACTAAGAAGAAGGCTTAACTATGACGAAATCAATCCAAATTACTCAACCTCTCCGCGAATGGATGGATGTATTCATGCACCGCTCCATGCGAGGCTGGAATCGATTTGCCAAGTCCACAGGGCTTTCGATGCCCCAGTTTAGTATCCTGATGCAACTGCACTACAAAGGTCTATGTGGCATGTCAGAGATCAGTGAACGTTTTGATGTCACTGCAGCTGCTGCCAGTCAGCTGGTAGATAAACTCGTTCAATCCGGATACATCGAACGGACGGAAGATCCGAGTGACCGTCGTGCCAAGTTGCTGAAACTTTCCACCAATGGCGCAAAACTTGTAGATGATGGCATTCAGGAACGTTATCGTTGGATGGATGATTTAGTTTCCAAACTCAGCGCAACAGACCAAACCAAAATCAGTGAGGCGCTGTCCATTTTGACTGAAGCAGCACGACAAATGGATCAACAGAAAACTGCATAACTATTTCTCCAATCTATCCATACTCAATTCACAATTCATTCTTATAAATACCCAAAGGAAATCTCGAAAGGAACTCTATGCAAGCAACCACATCTCGACCCACTGCCCGCGCAAATGCGCGCGGACGCGGCGGTCCACGCCCCTCTTTCAAAGGGATTGGACGCGCTATTCGCTACTTGATGAATTACAAACGTCAGGCAGCTTTACCCTATATCTTTCTTGTCATTGCCACACTAGCGCAACTCGCCGTACCACGTTTGGTGCGCAACGTGATTGACGCAGTAACGAACGGCTATATTGGCAACCAGGTTTTGGGCGCACTCGATAAAATCCCGGCGGCATTTGTCAGCCAGGCCTTACCGAAGATTCTCGAACTCACAGGGATGGACAAGTCCTTAACGCTGGACCAACTCAAAGTCAAGTTGGAAGCGAATGTGAATAATGGACCGAGCCTACTCATCAACGCGCTGATCTTTATCGTCATCTTCGCGGCAGTGCGTGGTATTTTCGCTTTCTTACAAGCCTATTGGGGCGAGCGAAATTCGCAAGCAGTCGCTTATGACATCCGCAATGAATTGTATGCCAAGATCCAATCGCTGTCTTTTTCGTATCACGATAAAAATCAAACTGGACAGTTGATGATCCGCGCGACCGATGATGTAGAGAAAGTGCGTTTGTTTATCGGACAAGGTTTGCTGCAACTCGTGGGTGCTGTGATCTTGTTGACCGGCACCATCATCATTTTGTTCAGCACCAACACCACGCTCGCGTGGACGGCGATGCCGATCCTGCCGATTGCATTTGTGCTGTTCATGATCTTCGGCGCTGCCAGTCAGCCGCTGTTCGTGAAGGTGCAACAAAAACTTTCCGCGCTCAATACGATCTTGCAGGAAAACCTGGCGGGCGTGAAAGTGATCAAAGCCTTTACGCGCGAGAAGGAACAACAGACAAAATTTCGCAACGCAGCAGATAACACCATGAGTCAGGCGATTACAGTTGCGCGCTTGTTCACGTTCCTGTTCCCGTTGATCTTCATGATCGCGAACTTTGGTCAAGCCGCCATTTTATATGTCGGTGGCAAACAGATCATTATGGGTCTGCTCACGCTCGGTGCCTGGCAGGAATTCTCGTTGTATTTGATCTATTTATTCTTCCCGATCGCACAGCTTGGATTCATTATCACGCAACTGGGACAAGCCTCCGCATCGGCTGAACGCATCTTTGAAATTCTCGATGCCAAGAACGATATTGTGGATCGTCCCAATGCGATCAATCTGCCCGATGTAACTGGCACCGTGAAATTTGATAACGTCACCTTCCGTTATTTTGGCGGCGGTGACCCGGTTTTAAAGAATGTTACTTTCACCGCGAATCCCGGCGAGACGATCGCCTTGCTTGGTGCCACTGGTTCAGGCAAGACCACCATCATCAACTTATTGCCGCGCTTCTATGATCCCAGCGAAGGCAAGATCACCATTGATGATCACGATCTGCGTGATGTGAAACTCGAATCACTGCGCTCGAAGATCGGCATTGTGTTGCAGGAAACCACGTTGTTCAGCGGCAGTGTCCGCGATAACATCGCCTTCGGCAAACCCGATGCCTCGCAGGATGAAATCGAAACTGCTGCAAAAGCTGCGCAGGCACACGATTTCATTCTTTCGTTCCCTGAGGGCTACGACACGCATGTTGGTGAACGCGGCACCACATTATCTGGTGGACAAAAACAACGTGTCGCCATTGCCCGCGCCCTGCTGCTCAACCCACGCATACTCATCCTCGATGACTCCACATCCAGCGTTGACCTCAACACGGAAGCGCAATTGCAAAAAGCGCTTGATATTCTCATGAAGGGTCGCACGTCCTTTGTCATTGCGCAACGCATCAGCACCGTGATGAATGCCGACAAAATACTTGTTTTGGATAAAGGCGAAGTTGTCGCCGAAGGTAAGCACAACGATCTAATGGAAGATAGCGCGATCTATGCAGAGATTTACAACTCACAGATCCTCGCTCACGAAAAGGAAGGTGCCCTATGATGGGTAATAACCGCGAGCTCTTTAGACAGGAAACCCTCAAACCTAAAAACCTAAGCAATACCCTGGCGCGTTTAGGTAGTTATTTCGGCCGCTTCTGGTACATGATCATTTTTGTATTGGCGCTCATTACCATTTCAACCTGGACTCAGGTGATCACACCTGAATTAACCGGACAGGCAACCGATTGTTTTCTCGTCCCGCTTGGAAATCAATTCGCTTCATTCGGACCTCAAGCGCAGGCGCAATCTGCGAACTCTGCTTCAGCCTGTTGGCTTGGAACGACCGACACAACCTCGTTGACATGGACTCGTCAACTGATCCACAAAGCCTATACGTGGAACAATTACCCCGCGCCCGTCAACATGACTTCCATGACGAACGCTCAACGCATCGATGGTTTGCTCCGACTCATTATGATCGTGGTCGCGTTGTTCGTGCTGGGTGCCATTGTCACCGGCATGACCTTCTTCTCGATGTCGTGGACAGGTCAACACGTGCTGCGTGAATTGCGTCTCGATGTATTTCATCATTTACATGAACTCTCGCTCAGTTACTACTCTGAACATGAAGCGGGCGACTTGATGAGTCGTATCACCAATGACACATCCGCGATCGAGCAGGCAGTTTCGTTTGCTCTGATCAATGTGTTAAGCGGTATTCTGTTATTAGTCTGGGTGGCATACAACATGCTTACCGCCAGTCTGCCGTTCGCGTTGCTTTCGCTTTCGATCGCGCCGGTGATGTTCATCGTCACTTTATATTTCTCGGCGCAGGCACGTAAAGCCTTCCGCAAGAGCCGTAAAGAGATCGGCAACGTCAATGCCGAATTGCAGGAATCCATTGCCGCTGTCCGTGAAGTGCAGGCATTCAACCGCGCCGATGAAAACATCGAAAAGTTCAAGGAAGTCAACGCTGCGAACCGCGATGCGAATGTGCTCGCTGTTTCCTACACATCAGCATTGGCACCAGCACTCGAAGCCTTATCCTATGTGGCGCTTGCCATCGTTGTGGGTTCGGGCGGCTGGGCATTGCTCAAGGGTCAAACGCTCTTTGGCGCAACAGTCACATTTGGTTTGGTGATCACCTTCCTCGCATACGTCCAACGTTTCAATCAGCCGATCCAACAGATCGCCGTCT
>Ga0302323_100002874_pt1 | contig 13987 bp, 8 predicted proteins | sample Fen_T0_3_FD_201950 | JGI IMG/M metagenome (GOLD analysis project Ga0302323, IMG submission 201950) | Peat permafrost microbial communities from Stordalen Mire near Abisko, Sweden - Fen_T0_3 | ecosystem: Environmental > Terrestrial > Soil > Wetlands > Permafrost | place: Sweden: Abisko... | reverse complement strand
GTTCGGGCTCGCACAGCTTGCCGTTCACGGTCAGCAAGTCCTGCACCTTGATACCGAACAAGCGTTCGTTCTCTTCCAGATAGGTACGAATCAGCCGCCAGTCGGCGCCGGTGAAGGGCGCGAACACGCCACCGTTGAGCTGCTGTTCGACCAGCTTCTTGTGTGGATCGCGCACGTAAATGGCGCCACCCGAGGCCAGCGAGAACAGATTGCTGCCGGGATAGGGATGGGCCTGCGGCACCAACTTGGCGTGGCCATCGAATTCCACACCATTGAGGATGACGAAACCGCCGCCATTGAGCGGGTCGCCGGCCATGAACGATTCGCCTAAGAAGTCGAGGCAGGTACCGTTGATGACCACGCGCGGGCGGCCCACGGCGTTGATGAGCGGACGGCCAGCGCCGTTGCCCATGATGAACACGTCGCAGCCTTTGGCGCCGTACATGAACGTCTGGCCCACGTCGCCGAAGATGACCAGCTTGCCCCGCTTGGCGATTTGGCCGACCTGATCCTGAGCATTGCCGTGGACGTAGATCTCTTCGCCATCCATGCCGCTGGCCAGGTAGTCGCCACTCGATCCGTAGGTGTCGATGCGTACGCCTTCCGTGTTGGGCCCCAGGCCGACCCCGGTGAACCGCTGGCCACGCATGCGGTAGACGATGAATCGTTTCCAGCCGGCCTGATAGGCCTTGCGCAGGTACACGGCATCACAGTCGTCGCCTTCGGGTGGGAATTTCTCGGCATCAATAACCAAGACTTCTTCGCCGGGCAGCGGCCCGACAATCTTGCCCCTGCTGTCCCAATGGAAGCGGCGGAAGCTGCCTTCACCGGGTTCACCGAGCAGCGGCGTGGCGTCGAACAGGCGCATGAGCGTCTCTTCGAGCACCGGCAGTACGGTGGCACGGCGCTTGTCACCGGTATCGAAGCGGCGATCGTACAGCATGGAAAGCGCCTCAATGGCGGTTGCCTTGGCGCGGCCATTGTCCACGCCGTCCACAATCTGGTTGCACAGCTCGCGCAAACCGCCCGCCGGCCACTTCGGCAGGCTTTGCACCACATGGGTGTAGAGATCCTGCGCCCGCCCCTGCTTGAGGGAATCGACCACGGCCTTGCGAATCCCGGCCGAGACGATCTCGATGAGCGGTGCCGACTTTGCTTGATCGCAACGAACCTTACCAACGTCTAGATTCACCGGCTTGCCGAACTTGTCGGCGCAGGTCAGCTTCTTCTTTCCATCGTCACCCGTGACCGTGAAGATGAAAGCACCACCGTCGGTGCTGCTGCCGCCGCGCGCATTCCAGTAGCGATCAGCCACAGGTGAGAAGCGCGGATCTTCACGCGAAAGGCCGCGCAAGGTGGCGTCGATGGCCTGCTTCTCCGAGCAAATCAAACCGATCTGCACCTCGCCGCTGTCCGAAAGCGCGAACACCTGCGGCCGCAGCATGGCGGTGTCGGTAATGCCGAGCAGCTGCATGCGGTTCAGGTCGGGATGGTTGCGTGCGATGATGAAGAACCACGGACCGTCGGGCGAGGCGTGGATATGCGTGGCCTGGATCTCGCGGTAGATGCGCTGCTTTTCCTTGGGCAACTGATCGAAATCCAGCTCCGTCGTGGGTGCGAAGGCCTCGATGATGTACTCGAGGGGGTACTTGTAGACCCGATCCCACAGGTCGAAGAGCTGCGCCGACACCTCCGTGTCGGTAAGGAACTGCTGCTTGATGTTGCGCTGGCGCAGGTACTCGCCCACCGAGTGGTAGTTGGCGAAGTCGCCGTTGTGGACCAGGGCCTCGTTCATGCCCACGAACGGGTGGGCGCCACCGGGGTGCCACACGCGCCCTTTTGTGGGGTAGCGCTGGTGGGCAATCCACAGGTGGGCTTTGAAATCTTCAAGCTTGTAGTAATCGACATTCTGCTCGGCATAGCCAACCAGCTTGAACACCAGTTGATCGCGGCCGTGCGAAAGCACGAAGGCGCGCTTCTCGCCAAGAGATGCGTACAGGGTGTCGTTGAGGCGGAACGAGTTGCGCCACACGAACTCGTCCTCCAGTTCGCGTGGAGGCATGGCCGTCAGGCCGTTCGATTCGCCGAAGGCTTTCAGTACCGAGGGTTTGACCCGCACCACGTAGCGGTGAATGTCGGGCGGTCGCACGTCCAGCCCGGGGATGTCGCGATGGTCGCCGATGTGCTCTTGCCGGGTCGATAGCGCCACATCGAAGTGGGGCAGCACGAACTTCTGTTCGACTTCACTTTCGGCCGACGGCTCAAGCAGCGCGATTTGCAACAGGTAGTGCGAGTTGAGCACCTCCCGCGAGACGCCGATCTGCTCGGGCACCAGGCCGGCCGCAGCGATGCCACCGCCCTTGCCGTTGCCGCGGTTCTGCATCTGGATCGACGGTTCGTGGATGAACTTTCCACGCACGGGAATGTTGCAGGCAAACCCGGTGACGCCACAGCCGCCTTCTTCCGAGCGAGCGGCGCCGTCTGAGTCATTCGGCTCGTCCTCGCGATAGACCTCGGAGCGCGTGGCCAATAGACGATCGGAATCATCATCGCCGCTCATGACTGAGCCTCCTTGGCATAGTAAAGAACGTCGCTGCGACCGCGTAGCTCGCGCGTGCTCGGGATGCCGAGCTTGACCAGGATCTCGACCATCTGCTCGCGCCAGGCGGACATGAGGTTGATCAAACGTTGCGTGGCCCAGTCCAGACTCATGAGCATCATCAATTCGGGGTCGGTACTGGCGATGCCGCGCGGGCAGCCGCGGCCGCTCTCGCAGCAGGCGCAACGCACGCAGCCGAGCGCCACCATTTCGGCCGTTCCAATCACAACGCCGTCGGCGCCGAGCGCGATGGCCTTCATCACATCCCAGGCCGTGCGCGCGCCGCCGCTGACAATCAACGTGACGGAATCGCGGATGCCTTCCGCCACCAGGAACTTGTGCACCTTGGCGATGGCGTATTCGAGCGGCATGGCGATGTTCTTCTTGGCGATGTCAGGCGCGGCGCCAGTGCCGCCGTAGCTGCCGTCGAGGTGGATGATGTGCGCGCCAGCGTAGTAGCTGCCAACCGCGACCATGTCCACGTCCGTCGGGGTGGACACCTTGACCGAAACCAGCGTGCGCGGATTCACTTCCTTGATCCAATCGAGGTGCTTCTTGTGATCCTCGACGCTGTACACGCTATGGAACGGGAAGGGCGAAAACAGGGCGTTGCCCGCCACGGCTTCGCGCATGCGCGCCACCGCCGGTGTGTTCTTGTCGCCCAGCAAGTGGCCACCGAGACCAGGCTTGGCCCCCTGGGCGTACTTGAACTCGACGATGCGCACGCGCTGGATGGTGTCTTCGCGCACGCCAAACAGGCCCGTGGCGACCTGGGTAATGACGTGATCGTCGTAGGGCTTCAGGCGATCGTGGTAGCCACCCTCGCCCGTGCACGTGAAAATGTTCCAGGCGGCGGCGGTACGCGCCTTGGCCACGATGGTGTGGATGCTGACCGAGCCGAATGACATACCACCGCCGTACACCGGCAGATCGATGTGCACCTGCGGCCGGCCGTCGCCCCTGCGGTTGAGGTCCAGGCCCGTGTCGATTTTGGCGGGATCCACTTTGGCTGGCGATTCCGGAAAGATGAAGCCGATGCGGTCGAAACCACCGCCCGATTCGCCGGTGCGGTGTTCGAGCCCGGCTTTGGGCGCATGCCCCGTCTCGGCCATGTGCCAGGTGGAAAGGATCAGATCCGAGGTCCAGCGCGGATCGCCCATGGCGTCCACGGTTGGATTGCGTGCCATCGACAGCGCCTTCTTGGTGCACTTGGCGATGCAGTAGTGCTCGGTCTTGGCGCACTCGGGGCCCAGGCACAGGTGATCGCGTGGCCGCAGCGCGAAGGTGTAGCCGTCGGGCTTGACGTGCACACCGGTCGGGCACAACTTGGCGCAATCGCCGCAGCCCACGCAGTCGGCAGAACGACCGATGCTGTATTTGCCGAGGGCATTGCGGTAGCGATCCGGCATGGGACGCACCTTGCGTTCCACGGTCACCTGGGGCTCGCCCCCGGCCGAGATCGCTGGCTCGGCCACGCCCGTCATTGCTTGAGTGCTACTTGCTGGCAAGGTCACCGAAAGCCTCCCGTTCGATATCTTCCATGAAGATGGCGCGCCCAACTTCGCCGCGCAGACGCCGCACCTCGCGGATGCCCATGGCGCCCAACACTTCAATCAATTGCGAGTGCCATGCGCTCATCAGATTGACCATGCGCTGGGCCGCGTACGCCGTGTCCAGATCGCCAGCCTCGGCGGCGCAGTGATCTTCGTGGGTCTTGCCCGTGGCCCCTCGGCACACGCGGCACCCCAGCGCCACCAACAAGGTCGTGTCCACCGCTACCAGATCGGCGCCGCAGATGATGGCCTTGGCCATATGCTCGGCCAGGGCAATGCCGCCCGACACGATCAGCGTGACCTCGTCGCGCATGCCTTCCTTGACCAGGCGCGTGTGGATCTCGCGCAAGGCATCCTTGATGTGGCGGGGTTTCTCGGAGCCGATCTCTTGGCCGTGCAAATCCGCACACAGATGAAACACCTTAACGCCAGCCTTGCTTGCCGCCAGGATGCGATCGGCGGCGTAGGCTTGCATGGGCAAGCGGAGCGCACAGATCAGGCCAGAATTCAAGGCCTTGGCCTGCCCAATCAGGTCCAGCGCCTTCGACCAGTCGATAAACTCCGCCATGCGCACCTGGCGCAAGATGGGCTCCGCCGCGCCGAGCCCCTCACTGCCCACCAGCGGTACGAAATGTGGAAGTTGATCGGCGGGAACGCCTGCGACCTCGGCGGCTGGCGCGACGGTCAGGGTCTTGAGCGCTTTGCCCGCAGCCAACCGCGCCTTGCTCAGGGCGTGACCCGCGATGGTCCAGGGCGGAACGTCCAAAATCAGCGGAATGGGTAAATCAATGAGCACGCTGGGCTCGCCCACCATCTTGCCATCCGCAGTGAACGACATGCGCATGGGCTTGGAGCCAATGTCCACGCTGGTGCTGATGTACTCGCGGCCGTGGATGCCGTCGCGGGTGGGACGAACGATCTCGGACATGTCGGTCCAGATGGAATCGAATCCGGGACCGTGGAAGCGACCGCGGTAGCCGGCGCCGGACACCGGAATGCGCCCGCTGTCGGCTTGGTTCCAGGTGGTGGCCATGATGTCCGGCTTCCAGTACTCGTCCCCCATGGACAGATATTCTGGATTCAGAGCAATGCCCAAGAGCCCCTTGGTGCAGCCTTGCACGCATGAAAGGCATCCCCGGCATTCGTACAGGGGCACCACCGAGGTCGAGGGATCGCGGTTGTAGGCCGATTCCTTCTTATAGGTGTCGTAGATGCAGCGGGGTTTCACACAGTTCGTGCAGCGGGAGCAGTCCTCGCGCCAATCGACGCTGCCAAACTTGCCCACGCGCCGGAAGCGACCCGGGGTCGCCGCGGCCTTGATGTGATACTTGTCGGGCATGTGAAGTTGCGCTCGGCTTACGCCAGGCGCGCCTCCTGGATGATCTTGGCCACGGACTGTTCGCAGCCGTCGCTGAGAATGTGGATGCCGCGCACCCCAGCGATAGATTTCACCTTGGCGGCGATCTCCGCCACGATAGCGATGCCCATCTGGGCGGGGTCGCTGGCGCCTTTCAGTCGGCTGATGACGTCATTGCCAATGGGGGCGAAACCCGAGCGCGCCTTCAGGAACTCGGCCTGGACCAGACTCTGCAAAGGCAGCAGGCTGGCGATGATCGCGGCCTTCTTGTCCAGACCGGCAGCGACAACTGCCTGCATCCATTGCTCGAACCCGGCCACGTCGAAGATCGGATCGGTCAGCAGCACCTGCGCGCCAGCTGCAATCTTCTTCTTGGCCTGCAGAACCGACATTTCAATGGGGCGCAGATAGGGGTGAACAGCAACCGCAATGCCGAAATTGGGAGTAAAAGAAAGCCTGTTACCGTCAAAGTCGATCCCTTGCGCAGTCATTTTGGACAGGGCCTGGCAAAGTTGAGTCGAGTCGATGTCAAACGCGCCGGCAGCCTGCGCTCCAGCGCCGAGCGATTGGTGCGCACCGGTCAGACATAGAAAGTTTCTGATGCCAAGCGCGGTGGCGCCGAGGACGTCGGACTCAAGCGCGATGCGGTTGCGGTCGCGCGTGATGAGAGAGAGCATGGGCTCGACTTTCTCGGCCGCCAGCAAGGCCGCGCAGGCCAGGGCCGACCCCCGCACCTTGCCCGGATTGTCGGCAACGACCACGCCATCGAGCGTGGCCGGGAAATAGCCCGCCAGCTTCTTCACCGAGGCTGCATCTGCATCATGGGGTGGCAGGCAAGCGGCGGTCAGCGCCATTTTTCCGCTGCCCAATTTCTCGGCCAGTTTATTCGTCGCTTTCATCTTCGCTGTCCACTTCGTAGGGGGATTCGTCGGGCAGAGTGCCCTTGCACAAGGGGTTCCTGGGAATGGTCGCCAAGCGCGCGATGAATTGCTCACGCACGTCCGCGATCTTGCGTTTCACGACTGGGTCGATGTCGAGGATGGGACTAGGACTCGCGCCTGAGGTGAGCCCCAGTGCCATGTCCTCGGCTGCGGATCCTGGCAAATGGAAGACCATGAGCCGATTCGCGCCCAGCCCGACCTGATCGAGCAAACCACTGACGTAGTCGAGCCGCCGGCCACATCGGCGGTTGCCCTCGAGGTGATGGCAGTTGCCTTCCTCGCAGCAGATGACGCCGATGGCATCCGCGCCATCCTCGAAAGCCTTGAGGAAATGCTCTGGCTGAAGGCGACCCGCACAGGGCACAACCACCTCTCCGACGGGAAAGGGCCAGGCAAAATCGGGCGTAGTCGGGCGGCGGCGGATCCCGGAACTCGGAACGAGTGCCGGCCGGGCGCAGTTTTCGCAGATGAACGCGACCAGGACACGATCTCCGCACGCGCTGTTTCCCGTGCGCACATTCCCATCGCTGGACGGAGCGGCAGCAGCCCCGGAATTACTCATGGATAGCGCCCCTTTCAAACTGACATGCGCGATATCCCGCGAAGAATGCCTTGGAAGTCCGGCCAACAGGACCGAACACCTGATCTCCACGGCCGTCTTGCTTCTCCATTGACGTCTTCACGTAAAATACGGTGTCAGAATTGCTGGTCACGGTACCCAACTTGGCTATCGATTGTCCACTATGGAGACGCGGCAAGAACGATTTCAGCTAAGTCGCATTCATGCGTAGAATCAATTGATTAACCAAATAGCAATGATTTATTAACAAGACTAACGACAAACAGAAACTTCCGAGAAACATAAAAGTTACCCGACAGAAACCACTCCATGGGTTAACGCTTCAACCTGTGGTTTCCTGCGAATTAACGCAAACTTCACTTTCCCTGTTTAATGACACGCGTCATGCCAGTCTGATCGCACAAAATAGGATCGCGACCGCAACGCAGATGACCGGGAGAATCTTCGACAAGACCCTGGACTTTTCCCAAATGCCGCCTCATCCTCTTCCCCCTAGACTTAACTCACCATGGTCGAAATGACCTGGGAACCGGTTCGTATGATGCGCGAGGGGTGACGACGCGTCGGGGTTCCGCCCCCGACGAGAAGAAACAACGAAGCGAAGCGTAGCGGATCGCGCTCCGAGCGATTCCAATCTTGTTGAGTTAAATCGGCTGATCGTCTCCCGTCTGAGGCTCCTCCAAGGCCACTGCTGGGTAGTCGACGGAAAACGAAACCTGGCAGAACGAACGAAGGAGATTCCGATGGGAAGAAGACTGTATGTTGGCAATTTGTCCTACTCGACAACCGAGGCGGATCTACGCGATGCATTCGTAGCAACCGGCCATGATGTGGCCGAGGTGAAGCTGGTTCTTGATCGCGACACGGGCCGTCCCCGTGGTTTTGCCTTCGTCGAGATGGCGACCGATGCCGGCGCACTCAACGCCATCGAGAATCTCAACGGTAAGGATCTGCAGGGTCGTTCGATTGCCGTCAGCGAGGCGCGCGAGCGTACGGGCGGCGGCGGTGGTGGCGGCGGTGGCCGTGGCGGCTTCGGCGGCGGCGGTGGTGGCGGCGGCGGCCGTGGCGGCTTCGGCGGTGGCGGCGGCGGCGGTGGCGGCGGCGGCGATCGCGGTGGCTTCGGCGGCGGACGCAAGCAGCGTTGGTAGAACTGGCGTGAGACCGGGCACGAAAAACGCAGCCGAGAAACGGAAGAAGGAAGTTCTTCGGCAGAAGCGGCAAAAGGAGAAGGCCGAGCGCCGTCTACAGCGGCAGTCGGGTCATACGGATCGAGGTTCGCTCGACCCAGACGAGGATCCTGACCTCGCCGGCATCGTGCCCGGGCCTCAGCCCATTGAAGGCGTCACAGAAGACACGCCTCCCGAATCCGTTGAACCTGGTGCAGCCACCGACTCTGTCGATTCGGCTCAGTAGGTAGGCGGAGACGGTCGTACGGAAGCAGCCTAGGGCGGTCTGCTTCCGTTTCGCGTGGGAGTTCCGTCTGTTCTGCGCGGGAAGAAATGACTTCTCCGTGACACTACCCTGACAGGGTACGTGGGTTAATGTCGGCATGAAGGTTCTGTGTGTCTCGCCCGTGTTTCCGGAAACTTACTGGGGACATGAGCGAACGCTTCAGTTCATCGGCAAACGCTCGATCCTGCCGCCGCTTGGTCTTCTGACCGTGGCGGCCATGCTTCCCCAGGACTGGGAAGTTCGGCTTTGCGATATGAACGTGCGCCCGCTTGAAGATGCCGATCTGAGCTGGTCAGATGTGATCTTCCTGTCCGGCATGCTGGTTCAGCGGCCGTCGATGCTCGAGGTGGCGACGCGCGCCCGCGCCCTGGGCAAGACCATCGTGGCCGGCGGTCCGCATGCTACGGCCACCCCCGATGCGCTGGCCCCCTATGTGGATTCCATCGTCGTCGGCGAAGCCGAGGATCTGATCGCGCCCTTGTGTGAAGCCCTGCTCGCCGACCGCACGGCACTGCCCGCGCGTTTTGTCGGCGCCGAGCGCCCTGACCTCAAGCGAACGCCCGCCCCCCGCTACGACTTGCTCGACATCAAGGCCTACCACGCCATGGGCGTGCAATGGGGCCGGGGCTGTCCCTTCAGTTGCGAGTTCTGCGACATCGTCGAGCTCTTTGGCCGCCACCCACGCACCAAAGGGCCCGCCCAGTTCTGCCGCGAGCTCGAAGCCATTGCCGCCACCGGGTTTCGCGGGTCGGTTTTCGTCGTCGATGACAATTTCGTCGGCAACCGCAAGGAAACGCTGGGACTGCTCGGCCCACTGGGCGAGTGGATGAGGGCGCACAAGTTTCCCTTCCAATTCTTCACCGAGGCCAGCGTGGATCTAGCGGCGTGCAAGGATCTCATGGCCGGCATGGTCGCGGCTGGCTTCGACTGCGTGTTCGTCGGCATCGAGACGCCATCACCAGCGGCCCTGCGCGAAACCCACAAGGGACAGAATTTGAAGGTGGATCTGAACGCGGCCATCGAAACGCTGATCCGCTCCGGGCTCGACGTGACCGCAGGCTTCATCATGGGCTTCGACGCCGACGACAAAGCCGCCCTGAATCGGCAGCGCGAGTGGATTCTGCGCTCGCCCATCCCACAAGCCATGATCGGCATCCTGACCGCGTTGCCGGGAACACAACTGGAACGCAGACTCACGCGCGAGGGACGGCTCATCGAAAGCGCAAGCGGCGAAACCTTCGGGCGGGCCAACTTCAAGACCAAGGTGCCTGAGTCCACCTTGCTCGAAACCTATCGGGCCACCTTGGAACAGATCTACTCGCCGAAGGAGTACTTCGCGCGCTGCCTACGCGCCCTGCGCTTGCGGCCGCGTCCCGATGGACACTTCAGCTTGCCCTGGACCTACGCCCTTCGTTGCGTGGTGAGTTCGCTCTGGCGTCAGGGCGTGACGGGCAAGTACCGCAAGGCGTACTGGCGATTCCTGGGACAGACCGTGCGCTATACGCCCAAGCGTCTGGCCCGGGCCATCGCCCTGGCGTGCGCGGGTGAGCACATGATTCGCTACACCGAGGAGGCGGTCTTGCCCCGTCTCACGAACGCCATCGAGGAAGTGCGCCAAGAAGACGCCGAGGCCGCTCGAAAAGTCGGCAAGGCGATGGGGCCGCTTCCGCGACCGAACCTGGCGGTCATCCCCGCCATCATCGACATCGACATCGACATCGTTCAAGCCGCCGTCTAGCCCCTATCAATCGGGTACGAAACGATAGCCACTGCCCCGCACGGTCAGCAGATGGCGAGGACGTTCTGGATCTACCTCCAGCTTCGAGCGCAGCTGGGCCATGAAATTATCGACGGTGCGCGCCTGTCCCGCTTGCCGTAGTCCCCACACCTCGCGCAAAAGATGCTCGCGTGAATACACGCGGCGCGAACTACGGCAGAAGAAACTAAGCAGTTCGAATTCTAGATGGGTCAGGCGCACGGACTTACCCGAACGGCTGACGGTGCGCGTGTCCAGATCCACGACCACATTGCCAAAGTTCAGAACCGGCCCAGAATCCGAGGCCGGAAGCTCCGCCGGCTCCCCAGTCTTGGCCTCGGCCGCCTCCTCCGCCTGCCTTGCTCCGATGCGCGCGCGGCGAAGGACAGCCGCGATCCGGGCTAGCAACTCGGCCAGGGCGAAGGGCTTGGTCACATAGTCGTCAGCCCCGAGTTGCAGCGCGGCCACTTTGTCGAATTCATCCTGGCGCGCCGAGAGCACGATGACGGGCACGTGATCCTCCGCTTCGCGTAGCCGCTCAAGCACCCATAGACCGCTTTGTTTGGGCAGCGTGATATCCAGCAATACCAAATCCGGTGAGCCCGCCTCGATGCGACTGCGCGCGGTTTCTCCGTCGCCCATCACTTCGGTCCGGTAGCCCTGCAACTTGAGATTCAGAGCCAGCCCTTCCGCGATGGCCGCGTCGTCCTCGACAATGGCAACCAAAGGCCCAGGCGTAAGCTCGCTCACGCGGCCTCCTTCCGGCGAGGAAGAACAATGCGGAATCGCGCCCCCTGGCCGTCGTCCGACTTGACATCGACCTTGCCGTGATGGGCCTCGACCACGGCACGCACGATGGCAAGGCCCAACCCCGAGCCTTGTCTTCCGCCTTGTTTGGCCGCCGAGCCGCGACTGAATTTCTCGAAGATCGCCTCGGCTTCGGAATTCCTGATTCCGTCGCCGTTATCACCCACCATGATGGTGATGTGTTTCGCATCCGAGGAGGTCACGAGGTCGATCTTCTTTCCTTGGGAAGGTGTGTATTTCCAGGCATTGCCGAGCAAGTTGCCCACGGCTTGGGCCAGCGCCGCGCGGTCGCCGAAAACCACCAGATTGGGTTCCAGTTTCACACGCAGATCCACCTCGCTCCCCACGTGGACGGCCTCGAACGAGGCCAGCGCGTCGGACACGATGTCGGCCACGGTCACCAACCGCCGATCGAAAGCCGCGTGCCGATGCTCAATCTTGGAAAGCTCGATGAGCTTGCCCACCAGACCGTCGAGGCGTTTCAGCTCTTGGTTGATGACGGTAAGGCAGCGCTGCTTCTCCGCGGCGTCGTGGACGCGTTCCTCGCGAAGCGTATCGATGAACATGCGGATCGACGTGAGCGGTGTGCGCAGCTCGTGTGAAACCTGGGCCAGAAACTCGTTCTGAACCGCCGCCAGGCTCGCGCCGCGCGTGACGAAGATGGTCCCGATGATGTAACCCGCTATCGCCACCGCGCAGAAAAAGAGCAGCAGGATTCCACCCACCACGGCCATGGACTTCGACTCGCCGATGGCCAGCAGAACGATCCCGATGGCGGTGATCAGAATGGCCGGAACCAGCGCCGTCAACGTGAAGACAAGGCGCGCGCGGTTTAGAAAGCGGGTCGTTGGAGAACGGAGTCGCAAGCAGCGGTATTGTGGCAGAGATTCGCCTCTTGCGCCGCGCCGGGAACAGCAAAACCGCAAGAATCTCGGGCGTCCCGCACCAACCTTCCGCGCGGCGTCTGCTACCACGGAACAGGTCAGCACGGTTGCCTCCAGACCTGTTGATTCCTCACCACGTGCGTTCGAAATCGGACTTCCCAAGCGGACTTTCCGCGAGGGGTTCCCGGTTTTGCGGCGTGGATCCCCTAGCCGGCAACCATGGAATGGCCATTGCAATCGTAGACGGCGATGCCAAAGCTCAAAGCAATTGCGGGTGCGCTGGCCCTGTTGGCCGTGCTGGATGGGGAGCCTGCCCGGGGCGACAACGCGGCCGTGCCTTTGGTCTTTGGCGTGGACATCGGCGCCAGCGCAGACGACCTCTCCGCGGTCCTACAGGCCAGCGGCATCTCGTGCCAGAGGGCTCAGAAGGACGCGGTCATTTGTCCCACAGGCTTGACCGCACTCAGCAACCAGCCCGGAACTGCTACGACCTTCTGGATCGCGGACGGCAGGGTCTCGCGCATCTATCAAGTGGGCGACATGGCTTCACTTGGCCTGGCCAACTATTCGGGACTGGCCACGCTATTCCAGGATCGACAAATGCACATCCAGGGTTTCCTGGGCGACGTTCCCGTACGCGAAACCGGCCGCGAACCCAGCTGGATCGCCGGCCTCGATGACGCATCGAAGCTTGGATGGCTGAGCGCTGGCATGTTCTGGCGCGAGGTGGTCTGGGAAAGCGGGGGACGCAAGATCAGCCTCACCCTGCGCGGCGAGAAGGGCAAGATCCGGCTCGTACTCGGCCTGGAGCCAGTCTCGCTTGCGCCGCCCACGGCCCCGTCACAGACGGGTGCGCAGGCCAAGCCGTGCTCCAGCGCCGAGGTGGCAGCATGGATGATGGACCTGTTTCCCCCGGCCACGCCCGCGGCCCGCGCTGCCGCCGCCAAGGGCCTCGCCGGCTGCAAGATCGAACGCAGCTCGGGAGCACTGGCCGCCGCGCTGGATCGCGATCAAGACGAATCGGTTCGCAGCGCCACCGTGGACGCGCTGGGCGCCCTTGGCCGAACCGAACCGCTGCGCGAGCTGCTGGCCGATGCTGGGGAAAGCGACCGCTTGCGCGCGGAAGCGGCGCGCGCCCTGGTCAGTCGCGGCGAGGTTCCAAGCCCGGAAGAACGCAAGCACCTGCGCAAAGGCGCGGGAGCCCTGCTGGCGCAAGCTCTCAAAGAGATCCCGGCGCCCCCACCGCCAGCCGTCGCCACCAAGGCAGAAGTTTCGCCGACGCCCGTCGTTGCACCGCGATCAAGCGAGAAGGCGCGGACGCCCATGGCCGTGGAAGAATCGGCAAAGCCCAAGACGCCGGAAAAACTGCCGCCCGCGCCATCTCGCCTGGCTGAGGTGAAAACAGCGAAGCCAGCCACGCCAGCCATGCCAGCACCCACCGCGCCCCTGGCCGCCGCCCCCGCGCCCGCAGCGCCGGCGGTCGTCGCGCCTGCGACAAGCTACACAACCATTGCACAGGCCGAAACCGAGACTCCGGAGCCAGCACCAGCGCCAGTTCCCGAAACGCCGCCCACTCCACCCAAACCCTCGGACGGCGCGGCCCTGGCCGTCACCACCTCCACGCTGGCAGGCGGCTTGTGGGGCGCGGGCCTATCCAAGCTGGCTTTGCAGAACGACGGCCTCGTCATCACCCTGGCCGGCTCGGCGGGCGCCATCATCGGCGGCGGCACGGCCCTTGGCCTGGTTCACTTCGGCAAGACACCCTCGCCCGAACAAGCCCTCTTCTACACCAACAGCACCGCCTGGGGCTCGCTGGCGGGTCTCATGGCTTGGGCAGGCAGCGGCTCGGATAACGTGAAGCTGCAATATGGGTTGCTCGTCGGTGGCGAGATCACCGGCATGGCCGCGGGCGTGTACGGGGCGCGGCGCTGGCAGTGGACGGCCTCACAAGTTCTCCTGTCCGACAGCTTGGTGCTGGCCGCTGGCATCGGGGGCATGGGCGTCGAGCGCATGGTGAAGGATTCGATGAGCCTGCGCGTGCCCGCCTGGATCGGGTAC
>Ga0302323_100002872_pt1 | contig 13994 bp, 9 predicted proteins | sample Fen_T0_3_FD_201950 | JGI IMG/M metagenome (GOLD analysis project Ga0302323, IMG submission 201950) | Peat permafrost microbial communities from Stordalen Mire near Abisko, Sweden - Fen_T0_3 | ecosystem: Environmental > Terrestrial > Soil > Wetlands > Permafrost | place: Sweden: Abisko... | reverse complement strand
ATGGTCGATTACGTCAACCCGGGGGTCAATGAGCAGGCGCCTGACTTCAACTGGACCAAACAGTACTCGGCCCGCATCAAGACGGACACTGCCGGTTTCGAGTCCACGACCGAGCAAGCCCTCTACAATCGAATCAAGGTCGTGATTTCCGACGAAGCCGGCCTTGGTTCGTTCGGAGACGATATGGCGAGCGATGCCAGTATCCGAGACGCCGTCGCCGTCGCCGGCTACCACTACAACACAGACGACGATGCCGCCGGCAGCTTCAAGAAGCTCGCGGAACAGCTAGACAAGGAAATATGGAACAGCGAGGCTCAGGCCACGTTCAGCAACACCACGTTCCGCCCGGCTTCGGGTGCCGGCATAGGCGGACCGAACGGACCCCTGGAAATGGGCAACACCGTCATCAAGGGTTTCGTCAATTCCCGTCGGACTCACTTCATCTACCAACCGGCCATCGGTTCGTTCTACGAAGGCGGCCAGTACTCGTTCAAGGAATTGCTCAGCGCACGCGACCCATGGTCGGGTTGGATTCACTACGACGCGGGCCTCCATGTTCTTCAGCATTTCAGTTGGTTCGCGAAAGCGGGCTGGGAGGACCAAGACAACAAGGCCGGCATCTGGAGGGCAGTGCCACAGGCCAGCTACACTGGAGCGACAGGCACAAATCCTGTCAACGGTCGCAACGGGACCCCCAGCTACATGACGCTCGCCGCGCCCGACAAGCGGGATTTCTCGGTCATCTTCGTGAATGACAGTGAGCGCTCACAACTCTACAAGCTCAAGACCGTGAACATGGCCTACGCATCCGCCCCTTCACTGGATCTATGGGAAACGCGCGCGGCGGATCCGGGGATGGCCTTCAATAGCCACTACATGAAGTACCTGTGCACCATGCCTGCCGACGGCAGCGGCGCGTACAGCATCTCGGTCGCCCCCAACTCCGTGGTAACCGCGACCTCGCTGGCGCAGCGAGGGAGGGCGGAATACCAGACGCCGCTGCCGGTGGAAGGCCCCCGGACGGTCCTCGATACCGATGCAACAAGCGTCGCACAAGACAAGTCGGACAAGATCCTTTATGCCGATTCCTTCGATTACACCTCCCGAACTGTCCCTGTCATCGGGGCGAGTGGGAATATCACGGGAACCGAAAGCTACGTCGCGGCCCGTGGCGGCTCCAAGAGCGTGATTCCTCGCTACACAAGCGACCGCAATGGTGCATTCGAAGCCTACCTTCCGAGCGACTCGGAAAACTATCTTCTGCGCCAACAGGTTGACCAGGCCGGCGTCGGACTTGGCGGGACCTGGAACAACGGCAACCCCATCACGGGCATCGGCGACAACCGCTGGCTCAACTACAGGGTCAGCGTGGACGTTTCGTTCGAGAACAACAGTACCCAGAGCGGCAACAACTACGCCGCGATCGGCGCCCGCCAGCAGGGTGGAAGCAACTCCCACCTTATGAATGGAACCCCCTATTTCCTCAAGTTCACCTTCGACGGAGGCTGGCAGCTGCTGGTCGATGGAACTTCTGTAGCCAGCGGCAGCGTCGTCAGTGGCTCCGGTGGCGTCACGATCGCTGGATTCAAAGCGGTTTACAGCGAGTGGCATAACCTCGCCCTTCAGGTCGTCGAAAACAAAGTGACCGCTTACCTCGACGGCACCTTGCTTGCCACCTACAGCGATGCGAATCCTAGGTTGTCAGGCCGCGTGGATCTGGCCAGCGGCTACTACTACACCCGCTTCGATAACCTGAAGGTGGAAACCGTGGATGGGGCGCCCCCGTACTACTCCGAGCTTCTCGACGATCTCGAGACCACCGATCTCGCTGCAGTGCCGGCCACCAAGCTAGTCTACGGTGGCTCCTGGTCCCACAAGAACGGGCAGAGTATGTACACCTACCAGCGTTCGCTGTCGACCGGGGGGACCGGTGCCACACTGAAGTACACTTTCACAGGGACCGGGCTCGACATCCTTGGGCTCAACGACGGCTCAGCGAAGCTCGAGGTGACGGTGGACGGACAGGTCACGACTGCCTCGGCCAGCACTGCCGCCGCAAAGGAGTTCTATCAAGCTTTCACACTCCGCGGTCTTAGCAATGGCTCTCACACCGTCCAGCTCAAGGTGCTAGGCGGCACCCTGGCAGTGGATGCCGTAGCGATCGTCTCTGCGCCCATCTAGCCCTCCGTCAGCTGTGGCCCCGCGCCGATCTTGAACTTCCCACGGAAGTAGCGCTTGCGGATCTCGCCTACCTCGGCGGCCCAGGCTTCGATGCCGCGGTTCTTGATCGCCATCAAGTTGTAGACCTTCAGGTTGTGGGGGAATCGCTCGGCGCCTTCGGCGAGGGGCTGCAGGCGGCGGCACGGAAAGTCCTGGCACTCGAAGCAGAAATCCACCTTGTGCTCGTTCGCGCACTCGAGGGTCTCGCACTTGCCGTTGATGGTGGTGCAGCCGCTGACCCGGCAGCCCTGGCAGCGCAGCTTCTCGAGGGTCATGCCACGGGCATCGAAGGCGGCTTTGCGCTCGGGCGAGATGCTGGCAAAGAAGCCGTCGATGTTGGTGTGGAAGAACTCGCAGTTAAAGCAGTCGATCCCGCAGATGGCGGTCAGGGCCTTCAGTTGCTCGGCGTCCATGAACTTCCTTTCGCGACTCTCGCCGCGAGAGTATCAGAAATCCCGGGCCGCGAGCTACAGCCCCAGCTCGGCGATGCTGCTCTTGAGAACCCCCGCCGAACGCGTGAGCTTGTCGCGTTCGTCGTCGGCCAATTCCAGCTCGAGGACGCGTGCAATGCCACGGCGGTTGATCACGCTGGGCAAACTGACGCAGACGTCGGACAGGCCGTACTGCCCGGTCAGCATGCTGGTCGCGGATAGCACCGTGCTCTGATCACGCACGATGGCCTCGACGATGCGAAGCAGGCCGGCGGCCACGGCGTAGTAGGTGGCGCCCTTGCGCTCGATGATATGGTAGGCGGCGTCGCGAGTCTTGCGGAAGATCTCCTCCATCGAGGCTTCGTCGTGGCGCGCCCAGCCCTCGCCGCGCAGATCAGCCAGCCTGACGCCGGCGATGTTGGCCAGCGACCACACCGGCACTTCGCTGTCGCCGTGCTCGCCAATGATGTGCGCGTGCAGGCTGCGCGCGTCCACGTCGAAGTGGTTGGCCAGCAACGTGCGGAACCGCGCGGTGTCCAAGATGGTGCCCGATCCGAACACGCGCCGCCGGCTGAGCCCCGAGATCTTGTAGGCCGCATAGGTCAGCACGTCGACGGGGTTGGTCGCCACCAGGATGATACCTTCCTGGTTCACCGCCGCGATCTCCGAGATCACGCTGCGAAACACCGCTACGTTGCGCTTGAGCAAGTCCATGCGGTTCTCGCCGGGCTTCTGGTTGGCGCCGGCCGAAATCATCGTCACGAGCGCGCTCTTGCAATCTTCGTAGGTGCCGGCCCAAACCCGGGCCGGGTGGCTGAAGGGAACCGCGTGCTCGAGGTCCATGGCTTGGCCCTCGGCGCGCGCGCGATCGGCATCGATGAGGACGATCTCGCTGGCCAGGCCGCTGAGCACGAGAGAATAGGCAAACGTCGCGCCGACATTTCCGGCGCCGACGACGGCGATACGAACAGGTTGATTCATGGTTCGAAATTCTACGTGCTAGGTTTCCGTCGGGCAGGCACCATTTTTGTCGGCCCTCACTTTTCGAGGAGTCATCAGATGTTCGCTGGAATCGCCATCTTGCTGGCCTGTCAGGCCGTGGGCCAATGGCTTGCGGCTGCGCTGCACATCGCGGTGCCGGGCCCGGTGTTGGGCATGGCGCTGTTGGCCGCCGTGCTGGCTGTCGCGCGGCGCATACCGGCGGGACTTGCGCAGGTAGCAGACGGCTTGCTCAAGGCGATGCCGCTATTTTTCATCCCCGCGGGTGTGGGCGTGCTGGTCCTGTCCGATACGCTTCGCGATGCGTGGCTACCTATCACGGTCGCGCTGCTGGTCAGCACGCTGCTTGCGATCATGGCGACGGCGCTGGTGATGAGGATGGCGTTACGGATGGTCGCGCGACGATCGAAGGATGCGCAATGACCGCGCTGTGGTCCACGCCGCTACCCGGACTGCTCGTCACCGTCCTTGCGTACCTGCTCTTCGGTCATCTCCAGGGCAAGCTGGACGGGCATGCGCTGGCCAATCCGGTAGCCTGGTCCATCGTCGCGTTGGTCGCCTTCGTGAAGCTGACCGGCGTCACGTATGCGACATATTTCAGCAGCGCCCACTTTCTGCACTTTCTTCTGGGACCGGCGACGGTCGCCCTGGCCATCCCGCTGGCGCGCGAGCTGCCACGATTGCGCGTGCTCGCGCTGCCCATCACAGCGGGACTTGTCGCAGGGAACCTGACCGCTATCCTCAGCGCGATCTTTCTCGGCAAGGTGCTCGGCGCAAACGCCGCCGTCACGCTTAGCCTCGCGCCCAAATCGGTCACCACGCCCATCGCCATGGGCATCTCCGACAAGATCGGAGGCGCCCCATCGCTGACCGCCGTGTTCGTGATCGCCACCGGCGTGATCGGCGCCATGCTGGGGCCGTTGGTCCTCACCCGCATGCGCGCCCTGGATCCTGCCGTGCGCGGCACCGCCATGGGCGTGGGCTGCCACGGCCTCGGTACCGCCCGCATCTACCAGGAATCCAGCGAGGCCGGCGCCTTCTCGGGCCTCGCCATGGGGCTCTCGGGCCTGCTGACCTCACTGTTCTTGCCGTTTCTGGTCAGGCTGCTGGGTTTGCGCTGATTGGACCGCTACCACGACCTGGTCGCCCTCTGCATTGCGGGCGCTGCTCGCCTCGCTGGTGCGGCCTTCTGTCATGCCTTGAGAAGGCCTGAGCCATCCGTGCTCAATTGAGCAAGAACTGCGAACGTGCCCAACGCGCCAGCCTAGGATGTACTTCGGGCGTGGAAGCTACAGGCCCAGTTGATTGCTCTGACCATAGTAGGTCTTCCAGAAGTTCGCTTGCGCGGGTTCCGTGCTGGCGAGTGGCTGCACGGTGTCGCCCAGCTCTTGCAACTGAATCTCTCCGCCATAGGAGGCCCAGGTGGGCAGATCGGCCCCGTTGGGATCACCGGTCGTGGCGAAGTTCGACCAATAGGACGACATCGTCGCCCCGAGGTCGTAGTCCGTTTGCGCCCACGGCCGCAGCTTCTGCGGATCGGAAGGTTTATAGAAATAGCTTAGCGAGTAAGGAACGTCGGACGTGTGAAACGATCCTGTGCTGGCCGGCGTGTTGGGGGGCGGCGGCATCGAATGATCGAAATAGTAGAGATAGGTCTTGGATTGGCCGTGCAGTGCCCGTGCACGAGCTAGGAAGTATTGCAGGGCATTTTGCTTGTCGACTCCGCTCGCGGCGTATTGAGCCGCCGCGGTAGAATCGTCGGCGGCGGGGTAGGCGGCCAGAAAGGCAGTCGCTTGGGCGCCGTAGACCGTGTTCGCCCAGCTCTGGTAGCCGGTCAGATTGGTGACCACAGTACCGTCGCCGAAGAACGCCCCATCAGCGTTGACCGTTCCCGAGATCAGCGGCACGTCATTCTGCGTCCCCGCTTTGAGCGTGGTCAGAAGGTCGGCGGTGAGCGCATACCCGTCGATGATGGGCTCAGGGCTCCAGTTCACGGCCATGACCTCGGTAGCTGACATGGCCCGCATCTCGTCCAGTGTCTTGCCGCTGAATGCGTTGCTACCCTGCGCCTCCTTTGAGGCAAGGTCGGCCGTGTTGCCCGGGGTGATGAGGTTGAAACTCTCCGTGATCGCGCGATGGATCAGGCCCTTCGCCAGCGGCGACATAGTAAGCACATGGACGGCGGAAGAACCGGCGGATTGCCCCTGAATTGTCACGTTGCCAGGATCGCCACCAAACGCCGCGATGTTGTGCTTCACCCATTGCAAGGCGGCGATCATGTCGAGGAAGGCATAGTTGCTCGACGCGTGATTGGGAGACTCCGCCGTCAAGGCGGGATGGGCGAGAAAGCCAAAAATGCCGAGCCTGTAGTTGATGGTGACGACGACGACGCCCTTCTTGGCGAGCGCCTCCCCGTCATAGACGGGGCACGATCCCGAACCGCTTCTGTAACCTCCGCCATGAATGAAGACGAGAACTGGTCTCCTGCCGTTCGTCGAGGTCTTGTCAGTCCAAAGGTTGAGGGTCAGGCAGTCTTCGCTGGACGCGAGCTCGGGGCGGGCGATGAACTCTTCCGTCCACCACTGGTGGGGGGCCGGTGGCGCCTGCATGGCGTTGTTGCCAAACGTGTCCACCTCGCGCACGCCGGTCCACGGAACGACCGGTTGCGGCGCCTTCCAGCGCAGTTGGCCGATCGGCGGAGCCGCGTAAGGGATCCCTTTGAAGATGATGACCGCCGGGTCGGTCCCCACTGTCCCCTTGATGAGCCCCGAGTCGATGCAGACCTGATCCGCAAGGTGAAAAGGGCCGACGGAGTCGCTACCTGCGCTGTCGCAGCCCGCGGGAACGGCCGCTTTGTTGCTACATGCGACGGCCGTAGCGACGAGTGCGAGGACGAAGGCGTCGCACACTAGGTCGTGAAAAGTTCTATGGGTCATGGGGGCTCCTAGGTTTTCTTGTCCCGGTATGGGGTCTCAGCAAGGCGCGAGCCAAAGGATCGCGATTGAAAACGTCGAATAGACGACGGAAAAGCGCGCCCGCACTCCTTGCCATGGCCGATCTCGCTGCGAGCCTTGAGCCCTCTCTGCTCAGGTGAGCAAGTACTGCGCAGGTGCCTATCGCGCGCGCGCGGCTATACTCCGGGTGTGGCGTCATCGGAGCGGGGCTATCAACGAGTCGTTTTGGGTTTGGTCATGGCCGCATTGAACACCGGTTGCAACTCCCTCTTCGGCATCCACGAGGGAACGCCGCGGCCCATGTGTGCCGACCCTCTGATGATCGACGACATGGAGGACGGCGACGGATCGATTTGCCCCACGGAGGGTCGGACGGGCGGGTGGTACGACTTCGGGGACGGCTCGCCAGGCGAGTTGACGCCAAAGTCGGACGTCAGCGTCGGACTCGCCCCAACAAGGATCGAGGACGGATCGCGGGGATCGAGCCGCTATGCGGCCCGCTTTGCCGGCTCCGGATTCACGAACTGGGGCGCCATCATGGGCTTCAATCTCCTGTATCCGACGCGAGCCTACGACGCGGGTAGCATCGCCGCCGGCATCACCTTCTGGATGAAGAGCAATGTCTCTGTCTCCGTCAATCTTCCCACGTCGGAAACGATACCCATCACGGAAGGGGGCCAGTGCGTAGATGGATGCAATCGGCACTTCACGTTTCAGATTACGGCTCCTGCCCCTGGGTGGTCCCTTTACCAAATCCCGTTCAACGCTCTCAGCGGCGGGGGTGGTTCTGCCATTTGGAATCCGAGCCACCTCCTGAGGGTCGACTTCCGCGTTCCGCAGAACACGGCGTTCGAAGTGTGGATCGACGACGTTGCTTTCTATTCGTGCGCGGGACCGGAGTGCCAGCCGACTTGCACCGATCCCTTTCCCGTGTCTTGTCGCATAGGCAGCGGTCCTCGTTCGTCCTGCCAACCCACCGGAACCGATTGCGCCGCCGTCGCCGGCTATTGCGCGGATCCCCTGCTGATTGACGACATGGAGGACGGAGATTCAGCCATCTGTCAATGGAGGGGGCGGCAGGGGTCGTGGTTCACCGCGGGAGATGGAACCAGCGCGGCCCTGACACCACCAAGCAGTACATTTTTTGTCCAGACCATGATTCCAGGAGGCCGAGGCACCAGCCGCTATGCCGCGCGCCTGACCGGTTCCGGCTTTACCGATTGGGGCGCGCTGATGGGCTTTGGATTGTGGCCGCAACCCTGGGACGCTAGCCAGGCCGGCGGCATCAAGTTCTGGATGAAGAACAGTGTACCGACCATGGTCCTTTTTCCCACGGTAGAGACAGCCCCGCCGGACCAGGGAGGTCAGTGCGCAGACCGAGCGGGTGAGCACAACTGCGGCAATTGGTTCTCGTTCAAGATCACCGCGCCGAGTAACGACTGGGTGGAATACGAAGTGCCCTTCTCTGCCCTCCGTCAAACGGCTGGCTCGGCAACGTGGAATCCGTCCCACCTGCTAGGTGTCTCCTTCGCCCCCCGCAGGGACACGCCGTTCGACATTTGGGTCGACGACATTCAGTTCTACGATTGCTCGGCTTCCGGATGCCTTCCGACGTGTGCCGATCGGGCCGCCTTTCCTGTGCGTTGCCCGGCCATTGGAGGTTCTCCCGCCGGCTGCCGCCCCCCGGGGACCGATTGCGCCACCTTCGTCCTCGGCTGCGGCGCAGCCAACACAACCCTCGCACCGAGGGACGGGGGCATCACCACGTTCATGGGCGCGGACGCTGGAACCGACATCGTGGGCGATGTCTTGGCGGTGGGTGATCCTGCAGCGACGTATACCACCAACGGGTCGCTGCACATCACCCTGAACGCGGCCGCGGCGCCGACGTCGCAGACCTTGCTGGTCGTCGACCGTTTCAATAGCTGCGTCGATGCGACCGCCTTTACGGGTGTGCAGTTCTCGATCAGCGGTTCCATCGCGGGCTGCACACTCCGCTACTTTACCGAGGACAGTGTGCACCTCTTTGATGACGGCGACCCGACCTCCCACAGTAGCCATGGCATCGGTCGTCCGGGCGCCTACCCTCCGTTTGCCATGTTGACGGCCGGCCAGGTCACGTCGATGCCGCAGACGCTGTTGGTGCCTTTCTCTGCCGTATTGGGCGGTATTCCCGCGAGGCCCATCGACCAGGCGAGCCTCACCGGCCTGGGGTGGGCGTTCTTCGTCGATGCGTCCACCGGCGCCGGAACGCCTCCGCCTCCCTGTGTCGCCGACCTGACCATCGACGACGTTAGGTTCTACTAGGCCAATTCAAGGAGCTCGCGTGGCAGGCACACGCCGCCTGCAGCCCAAGGGCCGCGAGCGGCGCAAGGATTGTTACCAAGTTTTCCGAATCTCCGCGACCATCAGGTCGGCTTGGGCCTTGATTCCCGCCGCATTGAGGTCCGGTGGCCCACCACGTGGGATCGGCGGGAGAGTGCCAAGCACTCTCCCGCTCCTCACGCTCACTCCAACTCACCCAGCTCGCGCTCGATTTGTTCCACGCTGGGTAGGTTCGCCTCCAGGTTCTTCGGCAGCGCCTCGGTGCGAGCCTCGATATGGTGAAGCAGAACCGCGCGCGACCAACCGTGTTCGAGGGCACTGGCGGCGTAGGCGAGTCGCGTCCTTTGCTCCTTCAGCTTGGTCAGGAGGACCAGGTTGTGGCCCCAGGGAATTTGTCCAACAGGCTGTTGGACTTTCACGTCCGCCAGCCACTCGGCATAGCCAGTCGGCCGGCGAGCCAGGCTCGGCGCTGACGCCTTGGCGATGGGCGGTTTGCCCAGCTCCTTGGTCACAGTATCGCCTCCCGTTCACCCAGGTCTTTGGCGATCTCCGCGTCCGGGGTGGGCACCTTGGCGGAGACCTTGAAGTGCCTTTGCTGGCACGCCACTGGGTTGAATGCGGCGCGTGTGTTGAAGTCTACTGCACCCAATCGCTGGTCGCCTTGGCAGCCAGCCAGCTATTGACGAGCTTGCCGAAATCGGTGAGCGGCGAGATGGCGCTGTCGGAGAACATGTTGGGCGTCCAACTGTTGTCGGCCACCCACGCGGTCCAGCTGCCACCATTGCCGTTGACCAGGGTCTGAAAGTCGCTACCCCAGGTGGTGCTGGATGTGCCGAGGTTCGCGTCGGAACCATTGAGCACATACCCCCACTCGGTGAAGAAGACGGGGGCCTTGGCGACGGCAGTCGAGACCTGCGTCTTGAACGCGTCCTTCCAGTTGCCCGGATACACGTGCGCGGTGAACATCAGATTGGACTTCGGATCCTTCGGCGGATCACTGGCGGCGTCGCCTGGTTTCTGACAGTAGCTCATCGACGGAATGATGATCACGTTGTCGGGCGCGCCCTTGCGAATGGTGTCGACCCACCCTTGTGCGACCGGCTTCAACGCAGACCAAGTCGCCGACGAGTCGATGGGCTCGTTGAAGGCTTCGAAGATGACGTTGGTGTAACTGGCGAAGATCGGCGCCACCGTGGTCCAGAAGGTGTTCGCGTCCGCAGCCGATTGACCCTTGGTTGCGTCGTCGATCTGATGGAAGTCGATGATGACGTACAGGTTCTTGCCGGTGGCGTAGTCGACCGCCGGCTTGAGCACCTTCGAGATGTAGTCGTCGGAGGTCATGTCGATCACCGTGTTGCCGGAGGTCGCCTTGTTGTTCGGGGCGGTGGCGCCCACGGGGTAGGGAAGCTCGGAATAGAACGGGTATCCGGCGTTGACGTTGTTCCTTGGGTACACGGGAAAGCGAACGACGTGCCCTTGCACACCGGCGGCCATCACCTTGTCGATGCGGTCGGTGATGCCCTTGACGCTCTTTCCGCCACCGACATAGAGGGTTCCGAGGTCCAGCAACGACGAGCCGCGCAGGACGATGGTCTTGCCGCTCGGATCCTGAAGCTTGGTGCCGTTCACCTGCAAGCGAGGCAAGCCGCCCGTGCTACCACCGGCCGCGGCGCCACCCGAGCCGGATCCGCTCGCGCCAGCAGTCGCAGTGCCGCCCATTCCCCCGCTGCCGCCGCTCGACCCGGCGGAGCTTTCCCCGGCCGCGCCGCCGATCGAGCCCCCGCCGCCGCCGCTACCGCCGCCGCCGCTACCGCCGCCGCCGCTACCGCCGCTGCCGTTACCGCTGCTGCTGCCCACCGTCACACTTTGGATGTACAAGGTGACCACGCTGCCGTTGGTATCGTCGATGGCGTCGCTGTTCTGGACCGTGATGCCGATGGCGTGCAGGCCTGAGGCGCACAGCGTCCTCGTCGGGGCCCAGCTTGGCACGCTGGCGTCCACGACCTTGAAGGTCAAGGCATGCCAGCCGGAAGCCGCGTCGAGCGAGGAAGCGCCGCCCAGATCGTAGATCCACAGGTTGTCCACGCCAGTGCTGCTCGTGGTTGGGTCCTGCCCGAACAGGCTGACAGAAATGGGTACGTCCTTGTTGGCACCGCTCGCTCGCTTGAGCGCCAACGCGACCTTGACCGTGATGGTCTCGTTCAGAAGATTCGTCACCGAATCCGTGGACGTCCCGAAGAACTCGACGAACGAGCCAGCCGAGTACTGCTTGGTGCCGCTCGAAAAGTCGATGGTCAACGCGGCACAACCCGAGCCGCAGTCGAGACCGCTCGGTCCCGTCGCGGTTTGACTCAGGGTGGGCTCTGTCGCGTCGCCCCAGGTTCCCCACTTGTTCAGCATGTAAGGTGCCGTCGTCCCCGAGGTCTTGAAGGTCGTGCTCTCCTGGTAGGTGCCGTCCGCGGTGTCGCAGGCAGCTGATGAGGTCGTGCTCCCGCCGCTTCCACCGCTCGAGGACCCACCGGAGCCTCCCAAGCCACCCGTGGAAGAGCCGCCAGAGCCCGCGTTGCCACCACTACCGGCGCTGCCTCCCTTGCCGCCGCTGCCGGCACTGCCGCCCTTGCCTCCGGTACCCGATGGCTGGCTGCCGTTGCTACCGCATCCCGCAGATACGAATACGACCCCGGCAAATGCGGCCAAACCAAACATGATGGCTTTCGTCATGGTCTTCCTTCTTCGGTTGTTCTGTCCAAGGTCGCGCCGCGCCTTTCGGTCCGCGCCTTTCGAGCTGCGGACGATATCGGGATGTTGGTCCCGATTCAACCCAAGCGGGTGAAGGAGAGCGCGCGTGAGTCGAGAACGATAGGCGCGGGCGAGGCTGCCGGCGCGGCGCGATCACTGCCTTCCGTCGTCGCACGTCAGCTGCGAGGCGACGACGCTGCACAAAGGAAAGCCCGCGGTCGTGCAGAGGCCGGAGGCGCAACCACACGAGGCTGTGACGTTGTTGCATGGATTGCTCTGGCACTCGCGTTTCGTCGAGGTCGTGGCGCCCACGTGGCTGACGTAGGCCACGCAGACTCGCCCGGGACAATCCGCGTCGGTCGTGCACGAGGCGCCTGCGGTGGTCACGACACTGGTACACCGGTTCAGCTGGCAGCGCGCGACGAACGACGAGCCCACCGTGCCAACTTGACCGCCATCCTCGGCCACGTCGACGTGAAAGCATCCGGTTGGGCGCGTGCAGGCGCACGCCTGAAAAGCCTGCTCGGCGGCGGTGAAGGATGCGGTCGTTCCAGTGCGAATTCCCATGACCACGTTGCCACAACAGTCGCCGTGCTTCGCGAGTGTGCAATCCGCGTCGCTGGCACAGTCTTTCGTCAACGCGCTCGTGAAGTCGCCTGAGCACGACCCGGCCTCCAGCGCGGAGCTGCCGTCGCTATCCACGCTTGCAGACGCGTCCGCGGCAGCAGCGATCGCGCATTCGGTCGGTAGGACGCATCCCTCGTAACAGAGCGTGGTGTAGGACACGACGTAGGGGCTCTCGCAATGCGGGGTGGGCCTGGCGCAGGCAAGCGTCGACGGCTGGGTACAAAGGGTCTTGCCAACGTCGGCGCAGGCACTGAAGCGCGCGCAGCAGCCCGACGTGGCGCAACCGCAGGTGCCGGGATCGGAGAAGACCGCGTGGCAGTCGCTGCGGGCTTCACAGGCAGCTTGCGTGGTCAGTTGCGAGCACGAACCGGAGGCCACGTCGATCTTGCCGGCGTCGGCCAGGCACGCGGTCCCGGTACACGTCACGCCACAGTCTGCCCCACAGTCGACGGCGCCGTCCGGCGCGATCGACAGATCGGGCGTGCCGGCATCCGACAATCCCGAAGCGCCCGAAGCGCCTCCCGACTGGGAGCCGCCCGCGCCGACAGAGGTCGCCCCGCCGGTGTTGCGCCCGCCTGCGCCTGCACCTGCGACTCCGCCACTCGCCCCGCCGCGGGCCGTGATCCCGCCCACGCCGACGGAAGCTCCGCCCACGCCAGCAGTCGCTCCGCCCACGCCAGCAGTCGCTCCGCCCACGCCCGCGAACGATCCGCCGGAGCCGGAACCTGCTCCACCGGCGTCCTTCTGGTCTCGGCCGAGAGTGGTATCGGTGGTACAGGCTGCGCCCAGCACGGTGAGCATTGCGATTTCCATGAACAGTGCGTGGCGTTCCGACATCGGTGTTCTCCTTCGTGCCCTGCGAGCCAAGCTCGGCTCTCCTTCTGCATAGTGGCCGGGCCGGACGAAATCCGTTATGGCGTGCCCCGTTCACGCGCAGCCTTTGCAATCCCAGCCGCCGCGCAGGAGGTCGACGCGGAAGGCGCTATGTGCTGCGGCGAGGTCATGAGGTTTTGGCTTCACCTACTCTGTGGGGCCGACCAACTCCGCCACGTGGCCCACCAAATCTCCCGGCCGGCTGCGCCCGAAGGTCGATTCCTCGATGGTTTGCGACGGCCTCCCACGGTACGGTTGGCGCATGCAGCGCTGGCGCGCAAAGACCGCAGAGCGGAAGCGATGGGCACTCGACTGGCCGGCCGCCAGCGAGCCAACTGCGCGCACGGGCGAGCCGCTTCAGGGCTCTCGCTGTCCCGGATTTGCGCTCGCGGTCGTGCTCGCACTGTGCAGTTGTAGAAGTGGCAATCCCACGGGCACTCAGGGCCGAGGAGGATCTCCAACTGTATCGGGCAGTGGTGGCGAGATAGCAACGACCGCCGCGGCGGGCGGGAACATCTCGAGCGCGACAGGCGGAACGTCGAGCGCTGCAGGTGGGTCCGGGCCGACCGGCGGCAGCGCGGGAACCGGCGACACTTCGGCGGCGACGGGAGGCGCGCCGGCCGTGGGCGGAAGCTCAGGCGGCGCGACCGGTGGCACGTCCGGGAGCAGTACGTTACCCGGCACTGGCGGCGCGCGCCCGTCGCTCCCGGCGAGCTACCGCCCCACCGGTCGCGCGGCTGCCGGCGATGTGTTCGTGCACCTCTTCGAATGGCCCTGGCCCGACATCGCCGCCGAGTGCGAGAACGTGCTCGGGCCCGCGGGCTTT
>Ga0302323_100002871_pt1 | contig 13996 bp, 14 predicted proteins | sample Fen_T0_3_FD_201950 | JGI IMG/M metagenome (GOLD analysis project Ga0302323, IMG submission 201950) | Peat permafrost microbial communities from Stordalen Mire near Abisko, Sweden - Fen_T0_3 | ecosystem: Environmental > Terrestrial > Soil > Wetlands > Permafrost | place: Sweden: Abisko... | reverse complement strand
AGTGCGTCGAGGTGACGCCCGTGTCGATCCGGTTGCGCAAGGTCGAGCTCGCCGCCGGCAAGCGGCAGCAGGCGTCGAGCCGCAAAGCGCGCCTGGCGACACCGCGATAGAAAAGCGTATCGCGGCGCCGCCAGGCGAATGCCTGCTGCCGCGCTGCGCGCGGATCCTGAAGCCAGGAACCTGCGCTTCCCCGTGACCCCTCCCCTTTTCAGCTGACACTGGCGACTCGCCGGTCACTACGCTTGGCTGATGGAGCCGACAGCTGTAGGTGAGCCCGCGGCGGGGCTCGTCGACGAGGCCGACCGCCGCTACGTCGAGAGCCTGCCGCCGGGGGCCGAGCGCGAGACGGTGGTCGCGAGCCTCGCCCGCGACCCCGCGCCGGAGGCGCGGCGGGCGGGCGCTGCGCTGCCGGGCGTGACCGTGCGGCGGGCGGATGACCACGAGCGGGTCGCGCTCGCGGACAGCGTCGAAGGGCGCCCGCTGCTGCTCGTCTTCGGCAGCTTCACCTGACCGCCGTTTCGTCGCCGGTCGGGCGACGTCGAGAGCCTCTACCGGGACTTCCGCGACCGGGCAGGCTTTGCCTTCGTGTACGTGGCCGAGGCGCACGCGGCGGACGAGTGGCAGCTCCCCGCCAATCTCGAGGACGACGCCGTCCTGACGCAGCAGACGACGCTCGAGGAACGGCGCGCGCAGGCCGTCGAGACAGCGGCGCGCCTCGCACTCGGCCTGCCGCTCTTCCTCGACGAGATGGACAATCGCGCGAGCGCCGCCTTCGCGGCCTGGCCCGAGCGGCTCGTCCTCGTCGGCGCCGACCGGCGCATCCTCTACCCCGGCAGCCCCGGCCCGTGGGGCTTCTCGCCCGAGGAGGCCCGGGAGCGCCTCGCCGCATGTACTTCATCCTGACCGTCGGCTTCTTCGTCCTCCTGCTCGGCCTCGGCTGGTGGCTGCTGCGACGCGCGCTCAACTCCGACGAGCCGCCGACGGCGGGCGGCTCCTTCGGCGACCTGGCACTCGGTGAGAAGAACACGCGCCGCCGGCGCAGACGCGGGGCACACAGCCGGAGCGCCGGGACCGACGTCGAGCCGGCTCATCGCGACTCCATCTCGACCGATCGCACGGATCGTGACTGACCGGACAGACAGGCACTTCCGGCGGCGCCTGCTCGATGCAATCGCCTGACGTACTACGCTGCGCTCATGCGCAACTCCCGGGTCTTCGCGATGGTGCTCGCCGGAGGGGAAGGGAAGCGCCTTGCACCGCTGACGGCCGACCGGGCGAAGCCGGCCGTGCCGTTTGGGGGCAACTACCGGCTGATCGACTTCGCGCTCTCGAACCTCGTCAACGCCGGCCAGCTCCGGATCGCGGTGCTGACGCAGTACAAGAGCGAGAGCCTCGGCCGCCATATTGCCACCACGTGGCGCCTGTCACCGCTGCTCGGGAACTACGTCACGCCCGTGCCCGCGCAGATGCGCCGTGGCCCGAGCTGGTACGCAGGCTCGGCGGACGCGATCTACCAGAACCTGAACCTCATCTACGACGAGCGCCCGCGCTACATCTGCGTCTTCGGCGCCGACCACGTCTTCCGGATGGACCCGCGCCAGATGCTCGAGCAGCACATCGCCCTCGGTGCGGGCATCACGGTCGCCGGGATCCGGATCCCGATCGAGAGCGCCTCCGAGTTCGGCGTGATCGAGACCGACGGCGACTCGCGCACGATCCGCGCCTTCCGTGAGAAGCCGAAGGACCCGGCCGGAATGCCCGAGGCGCCCGGGCACGTGCTCGCCTCGATGGGCAACTACGTCTTCTCGGCCGACGTGCTGATCGACGCCATCACCCGCGACGCCGCGGATGCGACCTCGGCCCACGACCTCGGCGGCAACATCATCCCCGACCTCGTCGAGCGCGGTCAGGCGTGCGTCTGGGACTTCGCGAACAGCCGCATCCAGGGGGCGAGCGAGCGGGATCTCGCCTACTGGCGAGACGTGGGGACGCTCGACGCCTACTACGACGCGCACATGGACCTCATCTCCGTCGATCCGATGTTCAACCTCTACAACGAGGACTGGCCGATCCTGACCTGGCCGGAGCAGCTGCCACCGGCCAAGTTCGTGTTCGAGGAGGAGGGGCGCACCGGCTCCGCGATGAACTCGATGGTCTGCGCCGGCGTGGTCGTGTCGGGCAGCACGGTGCGCCGTTCCATACTCTCGCCCGGCGTCCACGTGCACTCGAACGCGCTGATCGAGAGCTCGGTCGTGATGCACGGCGCCGACATCGGCCGCGGCGCGATCGTGCGGAACGCGATCATCGACAAGGGCGTGCGCATCGAGCCGGGCGCCCGGATCGGGGTCGACTCCGAGGCAGACCGCGCGCGGTTCCCGGTCTCGGCGAACGGGATCGTCGTGATCAAGAAGGGCGCCACGGTCTCGGCCGGATGAGGCTCGCGCTCCTCACGCGCGAGTACCCACCCGACGTGTACGGCGGGGCCGGCGTCCACGTCGAGTACATGGCGCGCGAGCTCGCCCGCAGCGTCGACGTAACGGTGCACTGCTGGGGCGACCCGCGGCCGGCGGTGCCGGCCGGGCCGACGGTGGTGGCCCACCAGGCCTGGGTTGCGCTCGCCGGGCAGGAGCCGTACGACGCCGCGCTCCGGGCGCTCTCGATCGACCTGACGATGGCCGCCGGCGCCGCCGGCGCCGACCTCGTCCACAGCCACACCTGGTACACGAACCTCGGCGGCCACCTGGCGAAGCTCGTGCACGGGATCCCGCATGTGGCGACGGTGCACAGCCTCGAGCCGATGCGTCCCTGGAAGCGCGAGCAGCTCGGCGGCGGCTACGCCCTCTCGAGCTTCGCCGAACAGACGGCGCTCGAGGCGGCGGACGCCATCGTGGCCGTCTCGGCGGCGCATCTCGCCGAGATCCTCGCCTGCTATCCGGCGATCGATCCGGCCCGCGCGAGCGTGATCTACAACGGCATCGACGCGGACGAGTACCGGCCCGATCCCGGCACCGACGTGCTGGAGCGCCACGGGATCGACCCGGCGCGGTCGTCGGTCGTCTTCGTGGGGCGCATCACCCGGCAGAAGGGCCTCGCCCACCTGCTTGATGCGGCGCCTGCGATCGACCCGCAGGCCCAGCTCGTGCTCTGCGCCGGCGCGCCCGACACGCCCGAGCTGGCGGCGGAGATCGCGGAGAGGATGGAGGAGGTGGAGGCGGCCCGCGGCGGCGTGATCTGGATCGAGGAGATGCTGCCCAAGCAGGACCTGATCCAGGTCATCAGCCATGCGACGGTGTTCGCGTGCCCCTCGGTCTACGAGCCGATGGGGATCGTCAACCTCGAGGCGATGGCATGCGAGGCAGCAGTCGTCGCAACGGCGGTGGGTGGGATCCCCGAGGTCGTCGAGGACGGTGTCACCGGTCTGCTCGTCCCCTACGAAGCGCGGGCCGACGGCACCGGGACGCCCCTCGATCCGGCGGGCCTGGCCGCGGACCTCGCCGCCCGCGTGAACGAGCTGCTCGCCGACCCGGCGCGGGCGGGGGCGATGGGGCGCGCGGGCCGCGCGCGTGCGGTCGAGCGCTTCGGCTGGGACGTCGCCGCCGTGCAGACGCTCGCGCTCTACGAGCAGCTGCTCGACGTCACATGAGCTCGATGCCGGCCCGGGCCAGGCGCCTGTCGCACGTGAGCAGCGACGCATCGAGGAGCTCGGCGAGGGCGATGTAGCCGGAGCCGGATAGCCAGGCTCGGCGGCAGGGCGACTCTTCCGTCCGACTGAAGTCCGACCCACGGGTCAAGTTGCGTAAGCTCGCGCCATGAGAATCCGCGCAGCAGTCCTCGAGGCGTTCGGCAGTCCGCTCGTCGTCCAGGAGGTCGACCTCGCCGAGCCGAAGGCGGGCGAGGTGCTCGTCCGGCTCGCCGCCTGCGGTGTCTGCCACACCGACCTGTACACCGCCTCCGGCGCCGACCCGACCGGGTATGCGCCCTGCGTGCTCGGCCACGAGGGAGCGGGCGTCGTCGAGCGGGTGGGCGAGGGCGTCTCCCTCGTCGCCCCGGGCGACCACGTGATCACCCTCTTCGCGCCCGAGTGCGGGACGTGCGTCCACTGCCTCAGCGACCGCACCAACCGCTGCGTCGCGATCCGCGATCAGCAGGGCCTCGGCTACCTGCCCGACGGCACCGCGCGCCTCTCGCGCGGCGGCGAGCCGCTGCGCCACTTCATGGGCACGTCGACCTTCGCGGAGTACACGGTGATGCCCGAGATCGCGCTCGCAAGGGTAAGCCCCGAGGCGCCGCTCGACGGCTGCGCGCCGTTCGCCTGCGGCCTCTCGACGGGCATCGGTGCCGCGCTCTACACGGCCCGCGTCGAGCCGGGCTCGACGTGCGTCGTCTTCGGCTGCGGCCTCGTCGGTCTCGGCGCCGTGATCGGCTGCCGGCTCGCGGGCGCCGAGCGGATCGTCGCGATCGACCTCTCGGAGGAGCGGCTCGCGCAGGCCCGCCACCACGGCGCCACCGACACCCGCGTGGCGGGGGATGACAGCGTCGACTGGATCAAGGCCGAGACAGGCGGCTTCGGCGCCGACTACACCTTCGAGGCGACGGGCCTGGTTTCCGTCATGCGCCAGGCGGTCGAGTCGGCGCGCGAGGCGTGGGGGCTCGCCACGATGTGTGGCGTCGCCGGCAAGGGCGAGTTGCTCGAGATCGTGCCGCGCTTCTTGATCACGGGCCGTCGCGTCACCGGCTCGTCGTTCGGCGGCGTCAAGGGCCGCACGCAGGTGCCGCTGCTCGTCGACCGCTGGCTCGCCGGCGAGATCGACGTCGACTCGCTGCTCTCGCACCGGATCACGCTGGACGAAGTCAACCACGGCTTCGAGCTGATGCACGCGCAGGACGGCATCCGCAGCGTGATCTCGTTCGGCTGACCTACGACGCCGGCTCGGGCGCCGTCACCCGTGCGCCGGACACGCGGAGCGAGCGGACGGAGGGGACGAGCACGATGCCGATGCAGACGGCGATGTTGAGGATCCCCGCGATCAGGAGCATCTCGGACGTCCCGAACGCGGCGGCGAGTGGGCCGATCAGCACGTAGCCGATCGGGTTCAGCGCCACGGAGCCGAGCCAGTCGAAGGAGCTGATCCGCGAGAGGGCGTGCTCCGGCACGTAGCGCTGCAGCGCCGTCATCCAGAGCGTGTCGCCGAACGAGAACCCGATCCCGGTGACGAAGCTCGTCGCGGCGATGACGGCGAGCGGGAGCGGGACGGCGATCGTGGCGAGGAGGACGCCCGAGGGCAAGACGAGCAGCTGGCAGGCGACGAGCGGGCGGTCGAACTTCACCCGCAGTGCGAACAGCCCTCCCAGCACGGCGCCGGCGGACTCGACCGCCAGAATCGTGCCCCAGGCCCCGGCGCCGCCGAGCTCCTCCTTCGCGACCAGCGGGCCGAGCACGAGCAGCGCCGGGAAGTAGGTGAGCTGGAAGAGCCCGAACGAGATCACCATCGCGACGACCCAGGAGCGCTCGATGAACTCCTGCCAGCCTTCCCTGAGGTCGCCGACGATTGACTTCGAGACCATCCGCACCGTCGGCGCGAGGTGCATTGAGGCGATCAGGGCCGCGGAGGCGAAGAAGCTGACCGAGTCCGCCGCGAGCGCCCAGGCTGCGCCGCCGGCGGCGACGATCAGCGCCCCGAGAGCGGGACCGGCGATCGAGAGGACGCTGCGCGAGAGCGACAGGAGCGCGTTGCCCTCCTGGAGCCGCTCGTCGCTGACCGCCTCCTTCACGATCCCGGTCGTCGCGGGCCGCGAGAACGCCGCGGCGACGCCGAAGGCCGCCTGAAGGAGGCCGACGTTCCACACGTTGACCGTTCCCGCGAAGAGCAGCGCGGCCGTGGCCGCCTGCGCCGACCCCTTCAGCAGGTCGCAGCCGACGAGGATCGACCGGCGCGGGAGTCGGTCGGCAAAGACCCCGCCGAGCAGGAGGAAGACGATGATCGGGATCTCGCGTGCGAGCAGCACGATCCCGAGGTCGGTCGCCCCGCCGAAGTCGAGCACGGCGAAGGCGAGCGCGACGATCGCCATCCCCGACCCGAGCGTCGAGACGGTGACGGAGGCGAGGTAGCGGGCGAAGCTCCGCTCGTGGATGACCTCGAGGCTGCGCGGAAAGCGCACGGCTGGAGTCTAGTGTCGAGCCTGAAGGGGTGGGGCTTCAGCCTCACCCGCCTGTGACCGCCTCCCGTGACGAACGGGTGAGGCTGAAGCCTCCACCCCAGCGAGTCGGCGGGAGGCGCTGCGTGCGGCAGGCCGCCGCGTCGGTGCCCGCAGGCGGTGCCCTGGACGACCGCCTCGCGCGCGCCCCTCCCGGGGGCGCGGGCGACCGTTCAGCCGACGGTGAGCAGGAAGAACGAGGCGAGCAGGACGACGGCGTTGCGCATCGGCTTCACGATCCGCTCGGGCATCGGGCTCCTCGCGTCGAGGTTCGGCCTTCGTCGGCCGACGGTAGCATTGGCGGGTCGTGCCCGAGACCCCCGAAGAGCTGTACGCCCGCGCCGTCGGGGCGCTGCGGATGCCGCCGGTCGAGGAGTGGGAGACGTTCCCGTTCGACGGCGACCTGCGGACCCGGGCGCTCCTGCCGCCGGTCGCGAAGGAGGCGCCGCGGCGTGGCGAGGACGGCGTCGACTGTGGGCGCTGCGGCGCGCCGGACAGCGCGTTCGCGTGGGTGGGCGAGCGGTGGCGACTGCGGGCGCTCGACGAGCCGGCGGGCCTCCCCGTCGTCGTGCTGCTCGAGCCGCGGGCGCACTACGGCGAGCCGGGCGAGCTGCCCGACGAGCTCGCCTCCGAGCTCGGGCTGATGATCGCGCGCATCGAGCGTGCGATCCGCGCGATCGGAGAGATCGGCCGCGTGCACGTGTGCCGCTGGGGCGACGGCGGCGAGCACCTGCACTGGTGGTTCATGGCCCGGCCCGCTCGGCTGCCTCAGCTGATCGGCAGCTTCGCCGCCATCTGGGACGACATTCTGCCGCCGACGCCCGAGGACGTCTGGAAGGCGAACGTGGCCGCCGTCGTGGAGGCACTCGAGCAGCAGGAGTGACCGGCTTCAGCCGGCCGCCGGGGTTCCGCCCAGCACCCGCTGCAGTGCCTCGTTGAGCTCGTCCAGCATCCGCTCGTACTCGGCGCGTGGCCGCGGCAGCCGCCGCTCGAGCTCCAGGTAGGCGTCGTGCAGCGCCTCGCCCGCAGCGTGGGCCACGGCCGTGCCGTGCAGCGTCGGCACGAGCAGATACGAGCGGCCGTCCTCCGAATTGGGCACCCGCTCGACGAGCCCTCGCTCGACGAGGCGCTGGATGTTGTCCCGCAGTGTCGTCGCCGGCATCCCCGAGGCGCGCGAGACCACGCTGGGGCTGACGGGAGCCAGGTCACGGACGTGGGTGAGGAGCGCGAGCAGGAAGCCGGGAATCCCGACCGGCTCGAGCCTGTCGTCGACGATGCGTCCGACGAGCTGCGCCGTCGTGCCGGCCTCGAGAAGGAGTCGCCTGTTCGCCACCATCACCGTCCGCTCGTTGCGTCGCCGTCGAGGGCGCGCTAGTTTTACTGCGTCGACGCAGTATCTACCAGGGAGATCGGATGAGCCGGCTGCTCGTGGGTGTCGGAGTGCTCCTCGTCCTCGCCGCCGCGGGCGGCGCAGCTGCGGGCGAGCGGGCGCCGACCGGCACCTGGGTGGGCCGCTACACGCTGGGCGGGACGGGTGAGCTCGCGCTGACGGTGAGCGGCAACCGCGCGTTCGTCGCCCTTGGAGTCGGCCATGCCGGCCTGCAGCCGGTTCGGCTTGTCACGTCCGGAGCGAGGCTGCGGTTCCAGGTGCCCGGCCGGCCCTCGGCGCTCGTCTTCGACGGCGCCGTCTCCGGCGTCCGTCTCGCCGGAACCGTGCGCCAGGGATCGCTGCGCGGCACGTTCACCGCCCGGCCGGGCACCGCGCCGGGGCTCGTCGCCCGCGGCCTCTACCGGGCGGGCGGAGGGCTCGACGCGGTCGTCGACGATCCGTACGGCCCCGCCCGGCTCGGCGATCTCGACACCGGGAAGGTGCGCGCGCTCTAACCAGCGGGCGCGGCGTTCTCGATAGGCTCCGGGTTCGCGACCCGCACGCCCGTCACGGCCGGCGCTCGGTTCGGCACCGGGGCCGCCCTGATCGACGGTCGACAGGCGCCGCGGCTCGCAGTGCGACAGCTCGAGGTCCAGTTCGAGAGCGGCGGCACGAGGCTCGCCGGGACGCTCTCGATCCCGCCGGGCGCCGGCAGGCATGCCGCTGCGGTCTTCGTCCACGGCTCCGGCCCGACGCAGCGGGCCTACCTGCCCGAGTTGGCGGCGCTGCTGCTCCGCCACGGGGTCGCCGTGCTCGTGTACGACAAGCGCGGCATCGGCCAGTCGGCCGGCACCTATCCGGGTGAGTCACCGACCGCCGGCTCGATTGACACGCTGGCGCGTGACGCGGCCGCTGCCGCCCGCTTCCTCGTCGCCCAGCCGGAGATCGACCGTGCCCGGGTCGGCCTCACCGGCCACAGCCAGGCGGGGTGGATTGCCCCTCTCGCCGCCTCGCGCGAGCCGGCGATTCGCTTCCTCCTGCTCTTCTCGGGGCCGGCGGTGACGGCGGACGAGAACGACCTCTACCAGGATCTGGCAGGTCAGGGAGAGCGCCAGGCGACGCTCTCGGATGCTGCGATCGACGCCCAGGTCCTGAAGCGCGGGCCGGGCGGAGTCGACCCGATCCCGTCGATCCGGAAGCTGACGATCCCGGTGCTGTGGGTGTACGGCGGCAAGGACACCTTCGTGCCGCCACGCCTCTCGGAGCGCCGCCTGGCGCCGATCGCCGCGGAGCCCGCCCGCGACTTCACGGTCGTCGACTTCCCGCACGCGAACCACGCCCTCGTGGAGACGACGACGGGGCTCACCTCGGAGATGCTCCGCTCCGACACGTTCGCTCCGGGCCTCTTCGCCTCAGTCGGCGCATGGCTCAGGAGCCGTCACCTGGCTGCGCCCGTCCGATAGGGCCGAATTGGCCGGTAATCAGCATCTCTGTATTTTCTCTCCAACTGCCGGAAGTCGCTGTCGCATCTCGTCGTAGATCGTGAGATGAATTCCTTGCATTCCGCTGCGGCCTGCCCTATACTCCGCCGAACATGATGATCTCATTCACCCACTTCGCCGCCTCCGGCGCCGACTCGACCCTCTCCGCTGCGGTGCTGCCGTGCCGGTCGGGCTTCGATCGGAAGCTCCGCACGGAGAACGGCTTCGTCCTCGCTGGGAGGGTTGCGCGCTAGATCCCTAGCCGCATACCAGGCCAGCCGAGGGCGATCCGAACAGGGTCGCCCTTTTTCGTTTCCCGACAGGTTCCACGATCTCAGAACGAAGGTGATGCTCGACATGACGAATCCGTAGATCTCCACGTGAGCGCCTCGACCGAGGCGGATCCTCCCGTTCCATAACCGTAATTACCCGTGCTCAATTAGCGCGTGCTTTCGCGTTCTTATTTTCGACCCCTACACCGCGACTCGAAGGAGGTGAGCGTTGTCGCAGCCCACGTGCCGGAGCCCGGCACAGCCAATCACCCGTAGAGAGGAGACGAGATGCATCCGCATATCGTCAGGGTCGCGCCGCCGCGCCTCGAAACGGCGCGCCCCGCGAAGGTGATCCAGCTCGAGACCCGCCGCAAGGCGCGGCTCGAGGCCGAGCGGCTCGCACGGTCGCGTCCACGGCCGGCCGCGTGAGCCGCGGACATCGCACAGCAGGCGACCAGCTGAGGGCCGCGAGGGCGGCCCTCAGCCGTTCCCGGCCCCGCTCGACCAGGCGGAGGGATGCAGCAGCGGCGGTTCGCCGTGGCGGCCGGCAGCCAGCACGGCCACGAGCGAGGGCGGGGTAAGCACCGTCGCCGTGCCACCCGGGCGCGGCCGAGAGCCGTCATAGCCGGTGGGCGTCCAGCGGAGGATCCGGTCGCCGAGGATCAGGAACGGCACGTCGCCGATCGCGACGAAGGCCCCATCCGGGAGCGCTGCGAAGGGGGCTGCGTGTCGGAGCTGCCCGCGGGAGTTGGGCTCGACGCGCTCGGCGTGGAGTCGGGCGTCGATCACGCCCGCCCGCAGTTCGTCCCCCGGGTGAGCCTCGTGCCAGAGTCTCACGAAGTCCCGGTAGTCCCGGTAGCGGCACTCCCGGCAGGGGCGATGGCCCGCGGCGAGCGCCGTGGCCTCGTCCAGGAAGAAGAGCTCGGTGTACCGGCCGGGCAGCAGCAGCTCGCGCCTGCGGCCCCTGAAGTCGAGCCGGCAGGCGATCCAGCGGGTGCCCTGGAACGGCCGCACGATCTCGCCGGCCGCGTCGTGCAGGCAGCCCCGGTTCCCGAACACGAGGCCCCGGCCGGTGTCGACGAGCTCGCGGAACGGGGTCACCCGGTTGCGTCGCGGCATCCGCTCAACGTACCGCGCGGTCGGTGCCGCGCAGGGCGTGCACGCCTCGGTAGCGTGGGGTCGGAACCTTGCGACGGAGGAGAGCAGCAGCATGAGCGAGCACGAGGAGAACGGCACGGAGCGGCTGGCGGCCCACGAGCGGCTGGCGACGGGGGCGCTGGCGCGGTGGATGCGGGCTTGCGCCAACAACCCCTGGCGGGTCGTCGTCTCGTGGGTCGGCATCGTCGCCCTCCTGATCGTCCTCGTCGCCACGATCGGCGGCTCGCTGCGTGACGAGTTCTCGATCCCCGGCTCCGACACGCAGAAGGCGACCGACCTGATCAAGGCGGAGTTCGCCTCCGAGCAGGGCGCCGTCCTCAACATCGTCATGGCGGCGCCGAAGGGCGAGCGGCTCGACACGCCTGCGCGGAAGGCGGCGATCACGAAGGCGATGGCAGACCTGCGGTCGCCCACCTTCAAGCCGCGCGACGGCAAGGCCGGCCTCACGAGCGTCGGCGACCCGTTCAGCGACCGCACTTTCTCGAAGAGCGGCCGCATCGCCTACGCCGAGGCGCAGTTCAACGACACGATCACCGACAAGGACAGGCCCCAGGTCGTTGCGGTCCAGGACGCCGTCCGCCAGGCGGTCGAGCCGGTCGGGGTCACGGTCGAGTACAACGGCGAGGCCGAGGTGCCGCCGATCAAGCAGGGAGCCTCCGAGGCGCTCGGCCTGCTCGCGGCGATCATCGTGCTCCTGTTCGTCTTCCGCACGTTCGTGGCGATGCTGATCCCGATCGCGCTCGCGCTCGTGGCGCTGATGACGGCGTTCCTGCTGCTCTTCATCCTCGCCGGCCAGACCGACATCAACACGGTCACCCCGATCCTCGTCTCGATGATCGGCCTCGGCGTCGGGATCGACTACTCGCTCTTCATCGTGACGCGCTTCAGGCAGCTGCTGCACGAGGGCCTCGCGCCGCGTGACGCTGCGGCCGAGGCCGGCGCCTCCGCCGGGCGTGCCGTGCTCTTCGCGGGCCTGACAGTCGCGATCTCGGTGTCGGGTCTCGCGCTGATCGGGCTCGACTTCGTCACGAAGCTCGGCATCGGCAGCTCGCTCGGCGTCCTCACGACCGTGCTGATCGCGAACTCGCTCCTGATCGCGGTGCTCGCCCTGCTCGGCCACAAGGTCGACCGGCTGAAGGTGCCCTTCATCCCCCCGGTCGAGGACTCGGAAGAAGCGCGCGAAAAGACGCTCGTCGCCCGCTGGGGCCGCTTCGTCACGCGGAGGGCGAAGATCCTCTTCCCCGCGCTGCTCCTGGCGGGCTTCCTGCTCGCCGGGACGTCGGCCGCGGTGCAGCTCGGTGCGGCCGACCAGGGGACGGAGTCGACCCAGCAGACGAGCCGCCGCGCGTACGACCTCCTCGCGGAGGGCTTCGGGCCCGGCTTCAACGGCCCGATCCCAATCGTCGTCGACGTGAAGGGCGACAAGCAGGCTCCGCAGCGCATCTATGACGGCGTCGTCGGCACGAAAGACGTCGCCTCGGTCTCGAAGCCGCAGTTCAACAAGGAGAAGACGGTCGCGATCGTCTTCGTCACGCCCGCGTCCTCCCCGCAGGCGTCGGCCACCGGCAGCCTCGTCACCCGCCTTCGTAACGAGGTCGTGCCGGAGGCGACGCGCGGCGGCCCTGCTCTCGCCTACGTCTCGGGTCAGACGGCGGCGTTCAAGGACATTGCCGACCAGATCGTGAGCCGGATGCCCGTCTTCCTGCTCTACATCATCGGCGTCACCTTCCTGCTCCTGACGATGGCCTTCCGCTCGGTGGTGATCGCGGTCACGGCGGCCCTGACGACGATCCTGTCCGCCTTCGTCGGCTTCGGCGTGCTCGGTCTCGTCGTCCAGCAGGGCTACCTGCTCGGCCTCACAGGCCTGGACAAGACGGGGCCGATCGAGACGTTCGTGCCACCGATCGCGTTCGCGATCCTCTTCGGCCTCTCGATGGACTACATGGTCTTCCTGATGAGCCGGATTCGCGAGGAGCACGTCCACGGCCTCGACACGCGGGCCGCGATCGAGCACGGGATCTCGGCGATCGGCCGCGTGATCGTCGCCGCCGCGGTGATCATGGGCACGGTCTTCGCCGCGTTCATCCTCAGCGCCGACCGGATTCCGAAGGAGTTCGGGCTGCTGCTCGCGATCGCGATCCTGACCGACGCCCTCGTCGTGCGGATGACGCTCGTGCCCGCCTTCTTCACTCTGCTCGGCGAGAAGACGTGGTACATCCCGCGCTGGCTCGACCGGTTGCTCCCGAACCTCACGATCGAGCCGCCGCACGACCGGGACGAGCCGGCGGCTCCGATCCGAGTGGAGCCCGAGCCCGAGACCTCCGGCTGACGCCGCCCCTCGACGGGCCCCGCCCGCGCCGCTAGGGTCAGCTGCCAATGGCCGGTGGGCGTTCACCGCTGCTCGCGCTCGCTGCCGACGGCACGCTGCGCCGTGAGGCGCTCGCGCTGGCGCTCTTCCGGCTGGCGGAGTTCGGCCCCTGGGTGGCGATGCTGGTGTATGCCTACGTTCAGGGGGGTGCGACGGCGACGGGGCTCGTCTCGCTCGGCCTGCTCCTCCCGACGGCGCTCTCGGCTCCCTTCGGCGGGCCGCTGATCGATCGCTTCGGCGCCAGCCGCGTGCTGCTCGCGGTCTACGTGACGCAGGCGCTCGTCATGGGCGCGACCGCGGCTGCCCTCCTGGCGGGAGCACCGCCCCTCCTCGTCTACGCGCTCGGCGCGTTGACCGCGATGGCACTGACCGTCACCCATCCCGCCCACGCCGTCGTCTCGCCAGGGATCGCGCGGACGACCGAGCAGCTCGTCGCACTGAACGCCGTCACCGGCTGGATCCTCAGCCTCGGCCTCGTGCTCGCCCCTGCGCTCGCGGGGTTCGTCCTCGGCATCTCCTCGCCCGGCGCCGTGTACGCGGCCGGCGCCGTCCTCCTGGGCGCGGCGGCGGTGCTGGTGGTGCCGCTGCGCGACCTGGTGCCGCCGCTCGCGGTCGACGACGAGCTGCCGCCGGAAGGAACCCTGCGACAGCTCGAGGAGGGAGCGAAGGCCCTGGCTCGGCCGGGCCCGTCGCGCGAGATCGTGATCGTCCTCGTCGCCACGTTCCTCATGATCGGAGCGTTCGACGTCCTCGCGGTCGCACTCGCAGTCGGCACGCTCGACATCGGCGGCTCCGGGGCCGGCTACCTGACCGCGACGCACGGGGCCGGTGCGGTCGTCGGGGCGATGCTGGCGTTCGTGGTCGTCGGCCGTGCCCGGCTCGTGCCGGTGATGATCGTGGCAGCGCTCGTCGCCGCCGCTGCCTTCCTGCTGCTCGGGATGCAGACCACGCTCGTCGCCGCGTTCGCCGTTGCAGCCGTCTCGGGGATCTCGCGGACCATGCTCGAGGTGACTGGGCAGACGCTGCTGCAGCGGGTCACCTCGACCGCGATGCTCGCCCGCGTGTTCGCCTTCAAGGAGGGCCTGACGATGGCGGCCTGGGGCGTCGGCTCGGTGCTCATACCCGCCGCGATCGCGCTCGCCGGGATCACGGG
>Ga0302323_100002868_pt1 | contig 14004 bp, 9 predicted proteins | sample Fen_T0_3_FD_201950 | JGI IMG/M metagenome (GOLD analysis project Ga0302323, IMG submission 201950) | Peat permafrost microbial communities from Stordalen Mire near Abisko, Sweden - Fen_T0_3 | ecosystem: Environmental > Terrestrial > Soil > Wetlands > Permafrost | place: Sweden: Abisko... | reverse complement strand
AGCACGCGAGCGCATCGATGGGATCGTCTCCGCAACGCAGGCGAATCTGTTCGACCATCGCGTGCAGCGCGTCGGTCATCAGCCGCGGCGTGTAGGCCCGGTTGGTGCGGTCGGAAAAGCCATACCCGGGCAGGTCGAGCGAGAACACGGTGCGCGTCGCGCGGTAATGCTCGTGAAGCGGCCGCACCTCGGCGGCCGAGGCCGCGGCATTCACACTGTGCACGAGCAGCAGCGGCGCGCCGCTTCCGGCGACGTAATAGCTGAGCCTGCCGGCGCGGCTCGCGAATTCGCGGCGGTCGCCGCTGACGGCGGCAGGCAGCGCGGTCGTCATTCTCGGTTGCGGCCGCGGAGGTGGGCAAGCGGGACGTGGCGGCAGGCAGTCATGGTCCGCTGCATTCTAGCCCGAAGGAGTCCGCGCCCGCGGCGCGTATAATTTTCTCCAGCTATGTCGAATGCCAACTACGTTACCCGACGCAATGCGCTGCGCGCGACATCTGCGCTGTTGGTCGCGCTCTCGTGGCCGGCGGTCGGGCGTGCGGCCGATGCGGACCCCGCCGTGGCGCCGATTCGCACGTTCTACGACGCGCTGCTTGCCGCGATGAAGCAGGCCGAGCAGCTGGGCGTGCGCGGACGCTACGACAAGCTGGCACCAGTGATTCGCGCGACGTTCGACCTGCCCGCGATGACGCGCATTGCCGTCGGCCCGGAATGGACGACGATCCCGCCCGAGCAGCAGGCGGCGCTGACCGACAACTTCTCGCGCATGACCATCGCCACCTATGCCAACCGCTTCGATGGCTGGTCCGGGCAGAGTTTCGAAGTCGACCCGGAGGTCATGTCCCGCAACACGGGCCGCGTGGTGCGCACGAAGCTGATCCGCCCCAAAGAGGAGCCGGTGACCCTCAACTACCTGATGCGCGCCAGCGGCGACACCTGGAAGATCGTCGACATTTACCTGAGCGGAACGATCAGCGAGTTGGCGACACAGCGCTCGGAATTCGGCGCGATATTGAAGTCGGGCGGTCCGGCCGCGCTGATCGAGAGCCTGCGCCAGCAGATCGACAAGCTGATGAAGAAGGCGTAACGCCCGGAAGCGCTTTCACTCGGCAGGCGCGCCCGGGTCGGCGAGGTCTTCCGGTTGTTCGGCAAGGCCGCGCGCCGCGCGTATCTGCCCGTCGCGATGTTGCCGCGCGAGGCTGCGGAACTGCGCGTAGTAGTCGAGCGCGTGCTCCTTGATCTGGTCGAGCGTCTCGATGTTGCGCGCGCGCAGGTCGATGCCGCTGACCGCGTACGTACCGGCGGTGATCCACCACCCGGTGGCGCCCGGGACGAAATGCGCCGGCGGCGTCGTGTAGAAATCGACCGCGGAGCCGAACGCGTCGCGGAAGTTCGACGGCCCGACGAGCGGCAGTACCAGGTACGGTCCGCTGTCGATTCCCCACACCGCGAGCGTCTGCCCGAAGTCCCCGGTCTGCCGCGGCAGGCCATGCGCGCTCGCGATGTCGAACAGCCCGGCCAACCCCAGCGTCGAATTGACGTAGAAGCGCGCAAACGTGAAGCCTGCGTCGTTGATGCGCAGCTGCAGCAGGTTGTTGACGAAGATCCGCGGCTCCTGCAGGTTGTCGACGAACGCGCGGATTCGGTCACGGAAGAATTGCGGAACGACCTCGCGGTAGCCTTCGGCAATGGGTTTCATGACCGCGGTGTCGATCGCATCGTTGGCGTCGAACACGGCGCGGTTCATTGGTTCCAGCGGATCATCGTTCAGGCGGTCGCGCGTCCCGGACGTCGTCGCACAGCCGGCCAGCGCAAGGCACAGCAGCAACGCCACCCCGGCGCGCCGACCGGTCACCCGCGCCTGCGTACCGAGGCCAGCAGCGACGGCAGGAAGAGCAGCGACGCCGCCAGCGTGAATGCGAGCGAAAGGGCCAGCAGCTTGCCCATGCTCGCGGTGCCCGGGTGGTGCGAGTACCAGAGGCTGCCGAACGCCGTGCCAGTCGTCAGCGCGCTGAAGAGCACGGCGCGTGCCAGGCTCGATTGCAGGTGGTTTACTGCACCCGACCGCCACGCCATCACGAAATAGATGCTGAATGCCACGCCGATGCCGAACAGCAGCGGCAGCGCGATGATGTTCTCGAAGTTGAGCGGCAGGTCGATCGCGACGCATGTGCCCAGCGTCAACAATCCCGCGAGCGTGAGAGGCGCAAGCGTCAACAGCACGTCCACGACGCGGCGCAGCGCGAACGCCAGCAGGATCGTGATCGACAGCAGCGCCCAGAGCCCCGCTTCCAGGAACGCCCGCACGATCGTGCGGCTCGACTCCTGGATTCCCACGGTGGTTCCAGTGGCATCGGGTGCAACCTGCCGCACCGCGGCCGTGAAGCGCTGCAGCGCCGCGTTGTCGTTGGCGTCGCCCTTGGGAAAGACTTCGACGCGGGCGCGGCCGTCCGGCGCCATCCAGTCGCGCTTCAAGTCTTCGGGCAGGCTCGCCAGGGTGACGGGTTCGGCCTGCAACGCGGCGCGCAGTTGCTCGAGCGTGACGGCAAGCCCCGGGACCAGCGCCTGCCGCAGACGCTCGCGCGCTGCCGGATCCGCGTCGGCGAGCTTTGTCAGCGACTTGGCGAGCCGCGACGCATCGGTTGCCGCGACACCTGCGGGCGAGGACGCCGCCGCCTGTACGAGCGCGTGCGTCGTGCGCCGCATCGCCGCGACGGTTTCTGCATCGGAGGGCGGCGCTTTTACGTCGAGCGGATTGAGCGCGGGATCGAGCAGCATCGCGGCGTCTCCCAGCAATGCGAGTTTGGGCTCCTGTTGTTCCGGAATGAAGCTCGCCAGCGTCAGCGCGCGATTGACGTCCGGCAGCGCGGACAAATTTTTTGAGAGTGCCACGGCGTCGGAGAGCGTTGGCGCCAGGACCTCGATCGTGTTAGGCGTCGTGTCGGGGCTCTTCATCAGGTCCAGAAGCGTGGCCACCGATTCGGCTTGCGAGCTGCGCAGGTTGAGTGGGTTGAAATCGAAGCGAAGCTTCGGTACGAGCAGCAGGCTCGCGGCTGCAAGCACAGCGGCAGCGGCGAGCACGACGAAGCGGCGTTGCGCAAGAAAGTGGTCGAGCGGCGCAAGCGCCGCGTAGCCGACGGCTTCGCGTTCGCCGCCCGGCCGCAACACCGCGAGCAACGCGGGCAGCAGCGTGATGCTGGTCACGAACGCCACGATCATGCCCGTCCCAGCAATGAGGCCCAGTTCCGAAACGCCGCGGTAGGCGGTGGGCAGGAACGCGTAGAAGCCCGCCGCCGTGGACGCGCCGGCGAGTGCCAGCGGCACGCCGACCTCCGCGCCGGCTTCGCATAGCGCGCGTTGCAGGTCGTGGTAGTAGTGGCGCTTGGCGCGATAGCAGATACAGAACTGGATGCCGAAATCGACACCCAGGCCGATGAACAGCACGGCGAAGGCCACGGAGATCAGGTTGAAGGCGCCATAGACGTAGAGGCCGAAAGCGGCGGTGATCGCCATGCCGACCGTGAGGCTCCCAAGGATGGCGACGATGAGGCGACCCGAACGCAGCGCCACCCACAGCAGCGCGACGACGATCAGCATCGTCACGATTGCATTGAGTGCCGCGCCTTCGGCGAGGGTCGCGAATTCCTCGTCGGCGAGCGGCACCGGGCCTGTGAGGCGAACGCGAACGCGCGGGTCCGACGCGAAACCCGTCGCAACGACTGCTTCGCGTATCGCCGCAACGGCGCGGGCGCCGGGCTGGAGCGCGCCGAAGTCGAGCTTAGGCTGCACGAGGATGAAGCGGCGCAGTTCGCGCGGGTCGGCGCTGCGTTCCATGATCAGCGTGCGCCACGAAAAGCGCGGCAATTCCCCGGCATTGATCGACTCGGTCGCGCCCGCGAAAGCCGCGAGGGGAGCCGCCAGGTCGGCAAGTTTGATCTGCTCGCGCCGCACGCCCTCCAGCACCAGCGACAGCGCGTCCATCACGCCGCGCGATGTCGGATCGGCCGCCAGCGTGCCCAGCAGCGGCTGCGCCGCGATCATCTGCTGCGTCGTGCGGGCCACTTCGTCCGTCGGCGCGAACAGCAGGCCCGCCCGGTTGAAGAAGGGCCCGCCGTCGGGACGTCGCAGCGCGACGATGGCCGTCGTGTCGGCCGCGAGCCGCTGCGCCAGCACGGTTGTCACCTGTTCGGCCAGCTCGGGCGTCGCGCCGTCGACGACGACGGCGATCACGGCGACGCGCTGCGGAAACGTCTTCGCGAAGTCGATCTCGCGCTGCCGCCACGGCAGGTCCGGCGAGATCAGCGTCGCGGTGTTGGTGTCGATCGCGATATGCCGCACCGCGTACACGGAGGCAAACACGCCGAGTGCTGCGGCGATGGCGAGCACGAGCCACGCGTGCCCCGCGCAAAAGCCGACGACACGGGTAATCAGCGCTCGCAAAACATCGGCTCCTGTCGGGACGATTTCCCTGCTGCCGGCGGGGTCGTCCAGCTTGTCGCCGAACCCGCAAAGAGGCATGATTGTAGCGATAGCGGATGTCCGCGCGAAAGTTTACCTTGTCGATTCCCCTGCTTCAGAAGGCGCGCATCGGCGCCTACGTTGTCCGGCAGCAGCTGGCCCGCCGCAAGCGGTACCCGCTCGTGTTGATGCTGGAGCCCCTCTTCCGCTGCAACCTGGCGTGCGCCGGCTGCGGCAAGATCGACTATCCGGAAGAAATCCTGAACCAGCGATTGTCCCTCGAGGACTGCCTGAAGGCGGTGGACGAATGTGGCGCGCCGGTGGTGTCGATCGCCGGCGGCGAGCCCCTTCTCCACAAGGAGATCAACAAGGTCGTCGAGGGCATCATCGCGCGGCGCAAGTTCGTCTACCTGTGCACGAACGCGCTGCTGCTGAAGAAGAGGCTGGCGATGTTCAGGCCCAGCCCCTACTTCGTCTGGTCGGTGCACTTAGACGGCGATCGGGAAATGCACGACCGCTCGGTGTGCGAGACGGGCGTCTACGATCGCGCCGTCGCGGCAATTCAGGAAGCCAAGGCGCAGGGCTTTCGTGTCAACATCAACTGCACGCTTTTCAACGACGCCGATCCGGAACGCGTCGCGCGCTTCTTCGACAGCGTCAAGGCGATGGGGGTGGACGGTATCACGGTGTCGCCCGGCTACGCGTATGAGCGCGCGCCGGACCAGGCACATTTTCTCAATCGCGCGAAGACCAAGCAGCTGTTTCGCGACATCTTCAGCCGCGGCCGCGCCGGCAAGGCATGGTCGTTCAGCCAGTCCGGGCTGTTCCTCGATTTCTTGGCCGGCAACCAGGAATACAAATGCACGCCGTGGGGCAACCCGACACGCACGGTCTTCGGATGGCAGCGTCCGTGCTACCTGTTGGGTGAAGGCTACGCGCACACGTTCCAGGAACTGATGGACGAGACCGACTGGGATCTCTACGGGACCGGCAACTACGAGAAATGCGCGGACTGCATGGTCCACAGCGGCTTTGAAGCCACCGCTGTGCAGGATGCCGTGCGGCATCCGCTGAAGGCGTTCGGCGTCAGCCGGCGAGGCGTGCAAATCGAAGGCGCCATGGCGCCGGAAATTCCGCTTGGGAACCAGCGTCCGGCACAGTACGTCTTTTCAAGGCACGTCGACATCAAGCTTTCGGAAATCCGGGTGACCGAGGCCCGGGCCAAGGAGTCGACGACCGTGTGACAACGCGCGCAATGCCCGCCGGGTGTCGGCGGCGTTGCGCAACAATAGCGGAAGCTGGCCCGGTTGCCGCAGCAGGGAAGCGAACACCGCGCGCTGGTCGATGGTTCCGTCGTTCCGCATGCCCTTGCACGATGCCGGCGCGAGCGCCCGGCCCGCCGGGTCGGCGATTACGCGGAATACGGCAAACGGTACGCCATGGGCGGCGGCAAACGCCGCGACGACGTGCGATTCCGTATCCACGGCCAGCGCCCCGGTCGCCGCCCCCAGCGCGTGCTTGTCGGCGGGATCGCCGATGATCGCGTCGGTGCCGACGATGTCCCCGCGAAGCGCTCCCGGCAAACTGAGCGCCAGCACCGCGGCCCATGCGGCGTCGACTGGCCAGCGCGAGGCGCGCGCGATCACCGCGTCGGCGACCAGCCACGTTCCCGGCTCAGCTTGGGTAAGACCGCCAGCAATGCCGAAGCTCAGGAATGCGGTGGCTCCCTGCGTCAACGCGTGCCCTAGCGCTGCGGTGAGAGCATCCGCGTCGCCACCGCCGGCAATCGACCAGACGCCGGGACCGGCGGCGATGCGCCCCTCGAAGCGAAGGCCGGTGACCGCGACGACCGACTTCACATGCCGAGTCGGGCGGCGTAGTCGGCGGCGCCGCGAAGATTCTTATACCGCGCGAGCGCCCACAGCGGAAAGAACTTCGAGTAACCGTGGTAGCGCAGGTAGAACACGCGCGGAAAACCGGTGGCAGTGAAATGAGGCTCGGACCAGTGACCTGTCGCCGCATTGGTGCGCAGCAAATAATCGATGCCGCGGCGAACCACCGGATTGTCGACTTCGCCAGCCGCCATCAACCCGAGCAGCGCCCACGCCGTCTGTGACGCGGTGCTGGGCGCCGGCACGTGTTCGTGATGGTCGAGTTCGTAGCTGCAGCCGTGCTCGCCCCATCCGCCGTCGGGATTGTTCATGAATTCCAGCCACTTCACGGCACGCCTGATTTGCGGCGCCTGCGGGCTCACGCCGGCGGCGTTGAACGCGCACAGCGCCGACCACGTCCCGTAGATGTAGTTCATGCCCCAGCGACCGTGCCACGATCCGTTGGCCTCCTGCGTGCGGCGCAGGAAATCGAGTGCGGCGGCAAGCGCACCGTGGTCGGCGTCGTTGCCCAGTTGCGCCAGCATGCTTGCGCAACGCGCCGTCACGTCGGCCGTCGGCGGATCGAGCAGCGCGCCGTGATCGGCGAACGGGATGTGGTTCAGGTATTCGCTGGTGTTGTCCGCATCGAACGCGCCCCATCCGCCGTTCCGGCTCTGCAGCCCCAGGACCCATTCGCGGCCGCGGTCGATGGCTTCGCTGAAGTCAGCACCCCCGGAGATCTCGAGCCGATGCGCGCCGCGGTCCATCGCCATCACGACGACGGCGGTGTCGTCGAGGTCGGGATAGTGCGGATTGGCATACTGAAAGGCCCAGCCGCCGGGGCGCACGCCGGGGCGCTGGTCGGCCCAGTCGCCGACGGTGTCGAGCACCTGGCGCGGCGCAAGCCACATGAGCCCCTTGCGCGCGCTGGCCAGCGCGTCGTCGCCGCCCACTTCGATCAGCGCGTGGCACGCCAGCACCGTGTCCCAGACCGGCGATACGCAGGGCTGGCAATAGGCTTCGTCGTGCCGTTCGACCAGCAGCTTGTCGATGGCCGCGAGCGCGGTGACAACGTCCGGGTGATCGCGCGGATACCCCAGCACGTCGAACATCATCACAGTGTTCGCCATCGCCGGGAAGATGGCGCCCAACCCGTCTTCGCCATTGAGGCGCTCCGTGACGAACGCCACGGCACGGTCCACCGCCCGCCTGCGTGGCCCGGACGGAAAGTACGGTTCGGTGAAGCGGAGCATCGCGTCGATGGTGGCAAACACGGCGAACCAGGGTCGCGACTGATGCAGCGCGCGCGGCGCGCGGCGTATGCGCGCCGAGCGGCTAGGGAAGAGTTCGTCGAGGGTGACGCCGTGCGGATGGCGCGACGACGGCTTCGTCGCCTGCAGGACCAGGAGAGGCGCGAGAACCGTGCGTCCCCAGTAGGAGATCCGGAACAGGTGGAACGGAAACCAGCGCGGCAGGTACATGATCTCGACCGGGATCGACGGCACGGCCTGCCACGGGATGATGCCATGCAGCGCCAACAACATCCGCGTGAAGACATTGGTCGTTCCGGCGCCACCGTGCGCCAGGATCGCCGCGCGCGCCTTCTGCATGTGCGGCGCTTCGGGTGCATCGCCGATCACCTTCAGTGCGAAGTACGCCTTCACGCTGGCGCTGATGTTGAACGGGCCGTCGTGGAACAGCGGCCAGCCGCCGTGCTCCGCCTGTGTCCGCCGCAGGTAGCTCGCGATCTTCCCCTCGAGCGCCATATCGGGCTCGCCCAGGTAGCGCTTGAGCAGGACGTACTCAGCGGGAATGGTCGCGTCGGCCTCGAGTTCGAATACCCAGTGGCCATCCCGGCGCTGTTCGGCCCGCAGCGCTCCGGCAGAGCGTTCGATGCACGTGTCGAGCGCTGCGCCGTCGCGCGGATCGAAATCGGCGAGCGCCGCCGTACCTGACCGCCTGGCCGGACTCCGCGCGGCCCGCAGCAGCGCGCTTTTCGCACTATGCATGACGCGTGCCATCAACCAGGTGACCAGATAACAACATCAAGCTCCACATTCTCCGCGCGCGGCTAATTCCGCAATCAAGGGGCGGGACAGCATGTAGCCAAACCGGGAAGTATATTACCAACCCACCGGTCTGCGGCGTGGCGGCGCGTTGGGAGCCTTCATCGGCGGTCCGACGCCGGACCGTGGACCCTTCCCTTCCACATGCCACCCCTGCCGCGCCAATGCTGGAGCGCCGAGTCCAGCGTGAACGCAAGATAGGCGCCTCCGATGGCCGGCATGGCCAACCCCCACCATCGCGAGAGGCCGTAGAAGCGAAGCGTCGGTTGCAGCGCCAGCGCCATTTGCGCCCAGGCGGCTGCCGCAAGCCCGCGCGTGATCCCGGCGCCGAACACGACAAGCAACGGCGGCGCCAGGCACGTCACGGCGATGGCTAGCGTCGTGCCAAGCAGCAGCCATGGCGAGTATTGCAACTGCGCGTACGCGGAGCGGCTGACCATCGGGCGAATTTCGCTGAACGAGTGAAATGCGCGGAGGCTGCGCGCGCGATGGGTGAGGCCGAGCCAGATCGGACCCTGCACCTTGAGCAGCCGGCCCAGCGCGCAATCGTCGATCAACTGGCCGCGGACGCTGTCCAGGCCTCCCGCCGCCAGCAATGCGCGGAGACTCACCAGCATGCATCCGCCGGCGGCCGCGGCTGTCGTTTTTTCCGGGTGGTTGACCCAGGCGAACGGGTACAGCAACTGAAAAAAGAAAACGAACGCGGGAATCAACGCCCGTTCCGCAACGCTTTCGCAGTGCAGCTCTGCCATCAGCGACGTCAGCACGAGTCGGTCGCGCCGCGCTCGCGTCACCAGCGCAGCCAGCGCTTCCGCCGAGTAGACGATGTCGGCGTCGGTGAACAGCACGAAGTCCGGTGGCGCCAGCAACGCCGCGACGTGTTCGACGCCGCAATTCATTGCCCACAGCTTGCCGGTCCAGCCGCGAGCAAGCTCCGGCGCGGACAGTACTGTCAGGCGATCCGCGGCGCCAGCGTCGGCTGCGGCGGCGCGAGCGAGCGCGGCGGTGCCGTCCGCGCTGTGGTCATCGACGACGACGATGTCGAAGGCGCCCGGATAGTCCTGCCGCAACAGCGACGTGACGGTGGCGACGATGCCTTCAGCCTCATCGCGCGCCGGCACGATTGCAACGACGCGCGGCCACTCAACCGGTGGCGGGGACGTCGCGCCTGCGACATCGTCGCGTTCAGTGGCGCGCCAAAATCCGCCGCGCGAGAGCAGTGCTACCGACCACGCGGCGCACGCCAACGCCGCGATCACTAGCGCTGCCATATCCGAGGGCATGCCCGTCATTTGAGATGGCCCGCGCCCCGGAACCACGCGACAGCATCCTGCAATCCCTCTCCGTAGGGGCGCGCCTTGTAGCCGAGTTCGCGCACCGCCTTGGCGCTGGAGAAGAACATCCGGTATCGGGCCATGCGCAATCCGTCGAGCGTCAGGAACGGTTCGCGCCCGGTTCGCGACGCGATCATCTCGGCCACCGCAGCGGCCGGAAAAAGCAGTCGGCGCGGCACCTTGAGGCGCGGCGGCCGGCGCTCGACGAGCGTGGCGATGTCGCGCAGCATGTCCGCGAGCAGCACGTCCTGGCCGCCCAGGATGTACCGCTCGCCGATCCTGCCGTGCGTGAGCGCCGCCAGATGTCCGGCGGCCACATCGTCGACGTGGACCAGGTTGAGCCCGGTGTCGACATAGCCGGGCATGCGTCCGGACGCGGCTTCGACGATGATCCGGCCGGTGGGCGTGGGACGTATGTCGCGCGGCCCGATCGGTGTCGATGGATTGACGATCACCGCGGGCAGTGCGTCGCGCGCGATCATCATTTCAACCAGGTCCTGCGCCGCGACCTTGCTGCGCTTGTACGCGCCGATCGCGTGGGCCTCGGCGGGCACGGCGGACTCGTCTGCGGGCGACCCGTCGGCGCGGAGCGCGAGCGCGGCGACGCTGCTGGTGTAGACGATACGCTCCACGCCTTCGCGCAGCGCCGCCTCCATGACTGTGCGCGTACCGGCAATATTGTTGCGCCGGATCTCCTCGCGGTCGGACGACCACAGCCGGTAGTCCGCAGCGACGTGCATGACATGGCGCGCGCCGGCCATCGCGCGGCCGACCGATTCCGCGTCGCGCATGTCGCCTTCGACAATTTCCACGTCCAGCGCGGCCAGGTTGGCGCGCGGGCTTGCGTTACGGACGAGCGCACGCACCGAATAGCCGGCGTCGACCAGCGCGCGCACGACAGCGGAGCCGACGAAGCCGCTGCCGCCGGTCACCAGCACGCGGCCGGACACGCCCACTACATCTTCTCGGTCGTTGCGCGCGACAGGGCCTTGCCGAGCGACGCGGCGTCGCGCGTCCGGATGCGGCTCTTGAGTTCGATGGCGGCGGCCGTTTCCTTCGCCGTCTTCTCTCCCGCTTCGCCCATCAGCCGCTTCTGGTCGGCGATCAGCGCCGCGGCGCGTGACGTTTCGTTGAAGCCCGACGCCGCGCCGGGGAGGAGGTAGGGCCGGCCCCGTTCGGAAGTCTTGCGCGAAAGTGTGTCGAAATTGTCGAGAACGAACGCGTAGGTCAGCGCACCGTGCGTGTAATTGTCGGCGACCATGCCGGGCAGCCACGACACGATCTGCGTCGGCACCGTGTCCCCCAGCGTCAACGCGAGGAACGCTTTCGCGAGCGCCGCGTCCTCCACGTGGGCCAGCGCCGACGCGTACAGCCAGCCGTCCTCGACGCGCGTTGCCGTCGTCATCCGCTTGACGAGCTCGGCATAGATTTCCGCGTCCGCCCGGCGTGCGACGTTCGCCATTACTGCAGGGCGGAGCGACGGGTCGATCGCCGGCCCGCCGGCACGCTCGGCCTTGAACAGCGCTATCGACTTCGACAGCGTCGCAGCATCGCCGAACCTGCCTAGTGTGTCGATCAATTCGTTGCGCAAACCGAGCGCGACCGGCGAGTCGGATGCGGACACGTTCCAGCCCAGCAGCTCCAGCATCGGTCCCAGCTTCCTGCGTGCAAAGGCATGCAGCGCAGTTTGCGCGGGCGTGCCGGCGAGCGCTGCGTTCAGGTTCAGCAGCGCGTAGTCGGCCTGCAGGAACAAGACCTGCGTCGCGGAGTCGGCTGCAGGGCGTAGCTGGCTCAGGAGTTCGAAGTATTCGGTGAGCGGGATGCTGCCCGCCTGCCCCAGCGCCAGCGTGTCCGTCAGCAGCACGAGGCGCGCCGAGGCTGCGAGTTCCGGAAACGCGCGCGCCAGACGGCGCAGATGGTCGGGCGAATACTGGACGCGGAAGAAGCCAGCCGACGAATCGACGAAAAACGGCGCTGCCGTGCACGGTCCGACCGCGAATTTCGCGCTGCGGCCGGCCAGCAGGAATCGCTTGGGCGTAGCCGTGCCGGCCGACACCGCGAACGGCACCTGCCACAGGCTCGTCGCGTCCACGCTGCCGTCCACGCTGAAGCGCTGCTGCGTGACGTCAAGAATCTGCTTGCCGTTGTCGCAGGTCGCGCGCACCTTCAGCAGCGGATGGCCCTGCTGGTCGGTCCAGCTTCGCGCGACGGCCGCGACATCTGTTCCAGACGCCTGCGACAGGTAGTGCCACAGGTCGCCGGCAGTGGCATTGGACAGTTTCTGTCCTTCGAAGTACGCAGCGAGCCCGTGCCGGAACGCGTCGGGCCCGATGTACGATTCGATCATCGCCAGCACCGCGCCGCCCTTGGTGTAGGTGACGCCGTCGAACACGTCGAATACCGCAGTCTCGTAGACGGGCCCGGACCGAATGGCGCGCGTCGCCGGACCGGCGTCGCCGCGCATCACGCGCTGCCGCCAGAGCACGCTGTTGAGCGGGATTTGCCAGTCCGCGTTGAAATTCGCCGTGGCCTTGTCTTGCATCCACGTCGCGAACGCCTCGTTGAGCCAGATCTCGTCCCAGGACGCCGCCGTCACCAGGTCGCCGAACCACTGGTGCGCGACTTCGTGCGCGATCACCTCGAAGGTGCGTTGCTTGGTCTCGATCGAGCTTTGCGCCGGGTCGTAGAGCAGATTGGACTCGTTGTAGATGATGAAGCCCCAGTTTTCCATTGCGCCTTGATAGACGCCCGGGACCGCGATCTGGTCGAGCTTCGGCAGCGTATAAGGAATGGCGAAGTACTCGCGGTAGAACGGCAGCACCTTCTTCGTCACGTCCATCGCGTATCGCGCGTCCGCCTTCCTGCCCTTGGCCGTCAGGATGCGCAGCGGAATGCCGTCGACGCTGTCCTCGAGCGCGTCGAAATCCCCGACCGCGATCGCAACGAGATAGGTCGGCATCGGCGGCGTCGGCGCGAACCGCCAGCGCGTCACCGCGCCTTGCACGTCGCGCGCCTTGACCGGCATGTTGGAGACGACTTCGTAGGCCGACGGCGCCGTGACGGTGATCGCGAAGGTCGCGCGGAACGACGGCTCGTCGAATCCCGGAAATACCGCGCGTGCGGCGATCGGTTCAAGCTGCGTAGCGAGCATCCGCGCGGGCTTGCCCTCCGCCGTGTAGGGAACGGCGAAGAGACCCTCCCCTGCCTTGTTGACGATTCCCGTATAAGCGATTCGCAGCGTATATTCGCCCGGCTCGATGGTCCGGCCGTCCGCGATGCGCCACTGGCGTTTCGTCTTGTCGTCGGTCGCCGTCATCGGTCGAGTGCCCCCGGGACCGGTCAGCGCGATTTCGCTTGCGGTCAATCCGAACGCGTTGAGCACGATGGCCCCGACGGGTTGGCGCACCTTGACCGTGATCTCGGCAACGCCCGTGAATGATTCGCTGGCGGGGTCCAGATCGAGCGCCAGCCGGTATTCCGATGGCACCACGTCCTTCGGCAGCTGGCCCGGTGTCGCGTCGAACGTGAAGCGCGGCTGCGCCGCCGCATCCGCTGCCAAGAACATCGCGGCGACCACCAGGAAGGTTCTCCAGGGCAGGCTCGATTGCATGTTTGCCTCTCGTTTCGTGCCGTGACCCGTTACGGTCGGCGGGAATGCCGAAGGGTGGCGAATTTTAGCCTAGCGGTGGCGTCCGGTCCCCGCTAATGTCAGAGCCTGCCGGCGTAACGGCCTGCGTGCCACCGGAAATCGAAAGGTCTATCATCTGCGGTCCGCCGCGGTCTGCCACTCGCGACCCTCCTGCAAACGAGGAATTGAACCCATGAACCAACAGGGCTATCTGCGCCAACCGTCGCTCATGGGCGGCGCCGTCGTTTTCGTCTGCGACGACGATATATGGCGCGTGGACGCCGCCGGCGGCACGGCGCGGCGATTGACCGCGGGGCTGGGCGAACCTGCGACGCCGGTGCTCTCCCCGGATGGCAAGTGGCTCGCCTATGTCGGCCGCGACGAACAAAACCCTGAAGTCTATTTGATGCCGGCTGAAGGTGGACCTGCGCGGCGCATGACGTGGCTCGGGCCGGACGTCCTCGTGCGCGGGTGGACCCCGGACGGCCGCATCCTGTTCGTGACGACGCACGGACAGCCGTTCTTCCGCAATTATCGCGCATTCACGCTTTCCGTGGATGGCGGACTGCCGGAAATGCTCCCGTACGGCCAGGTCAATCACCTGGCCTTAGGCCCCGGCAAGGCCAGGGTCATCGGTCGCTATACCGCCG
>Ga0302323_100002867_pt1 | contig 14008 bp, 10 predicted proteins | sample Fen_T0_3_FD_201950 | JGI IMG/M metagenome (GOLD analysis project Ga0302323, IMG submission 201950) | Peat permafrost microbial communities from Stordalen Mire near Abisko, Sweden - Fen_T0_3 | ecosystem: Environmental > Terrestrial > Soil > Wetlands > Permafrost | place: Sweden: Abisko... | reverse complement strand
GGCTGGCAGCTGAGGGAGATTCCGGCTCCTGAGCGGGGATGCCTCAGCTGCAGAAGATGAGCGTGAAGCAGGTAGCCAGGGTCACCCGGAAGCGCGGTGGTTCCCGGGAGGGGGATACCGCCGGAATCGTACAGGGGATCCCCCACCAAGGGGTGGCCCGCCCAGGCCAGGTGGATGCGGATCTGATGGGGGCGACCCGTGAGGATTTCCACCTCCACCAGGGAGGCCGCCTCGCGCTGTTCCAGCACCGTGACCCGGCTGATGGAACGGCGCCCCTGCGGGCTGGCCGCGTGCAGAAACCCAAGGGCGGGGTAGGGGACTTCCCCGATGGGGGCGGTGATCTCAAAGGCATCCAGCGTCGGATGCCCACTGCACAGGGCCCGATAGACCTTGCGGGTTTGAGCCTCCTGAAAGGCTGCCTGCAGGGGTTTCCGTCCTTCGGCGGTGGGTGCGAAAAGCACGATGCCTGAGGTGGCTCGCCCCAGTCGATGCATGGGGCTGGCTTCGGAGTGCCTCCTCCGGACCAGGGCCAGCAGCGTATGGTCCAGGAACTCACCTCCCCCAGGCAAGGTGGGCAAGCCACTGGGTTTGGCCACGGCGAGCAGATCCTGATCTTCAAACAGGATTGCGGTGGCCAGGGGAACCTCCGGCTCGATCCAGGGAGGGCGGTTCCAGATCAGCCGTTGTCCAGCCCGAAGGAGGTCATCGCTTTTGGCGGGTCGATCATCGAGGAGTACCTGGCCGAGGCCAATCCGCGCCAACCACTCCTTTTCCGAAGCCAGGGGGTATTTGGCCACGAGGTGGGCAGACACTGTCTGCCCTGACTCGACAGGGCCGATCCGATCCAGGTGAGGAAAGCCTCCATTGGGCAAACGCATGGTTGGTTCCGGGGTCCGCCTGAAGGATGAGGCGGGCCTGAATTATCGCAGCCTGAACCGTTGCACGGTCTCCTTAAGGATTTCCGCCACCCGGGACAATTCATCCGAGGTCTTCGCGACTTCGTGCACGGTGGCCGCAAGCTCGTGTGTGGCGGTGGCGTTCTGATCCAGCCGGGACGCGGTCTGGTTCATCAGGCGGCCCACCTCCTGGCTGGTCTTGGCCTGACCCTGGCTGAGGCTGCCAATCTCATGGATGCTTCCGGAGACCTGGGAGATCCGATCCCGGATGGCCTCGAGGTGATGGAGGGTCACATCCACACTGGAGGCCCCCTCAGTCACGGCATCCTGCATGGCATGGATGGTTTCTTCAATTTCCTTGGCACTTTGCCCACTGCGCTCGGCAAGGATGCGGACCTCCTCGGCCACCACAGCGAAGCCCTTGCCTTGGGAGCCTGCCTTGGCGGCTTCAATGGCGGCATTGAGCGACAGCAGGTTGGTCTGCCGGGCGAGGCCCTGGATCACCTTCACGGCCTGGACAATGCGGGAGGTGGCCTGCTGGATGGCCTGCATGCCGTGGGCGGTACCCCGGCCGGTTTCTGCGCCCCGGTCCGTATCCTGCACGGCTTCATCCGTCTTGGCCCCGGTCTGGTGCGTGTGGTCGGCCATGGATTCCACGTTGGCATCCAGGTTCCGCAAAGCATCGAGCACATCCCGCCCCGCCTGACGCAGTTCCTCACCGACTTTGGCGGTCTCCTGAACGGTGGTGTTCATTTGATCCGCGCTGGCGGCCAGCTGCGTGCTGCCGGAGGCCACCTGTTCGGAGGCCTTCCCCATGTTGCCGAGGGCCAGGTTGAGATCAGCAACCATGCCATTGAAGGTGTGGGCCAGCCGACCGATCTCGTCTTCGCTCTCCACGGGAGCTTTGACGGTCATGTCTCCGCTGGCCACGCTGCCAATGGCTCTGGAGAGGTGGTCCAGGGGCAGGAGGATCGAAGTCTTCACTCGGCGGGTGATGATGGCGCTGATGATGATGAGCAGGGCGATCCCCACCCCGACTGAAAGAATGCGGATGTTCCGCTGCGTTCGGTAGAGTTCCGCGGTGGACATGGAAACCCCAAAGGAAGCCACCAGCTCGCCCGCCTTGCGATCCTTGAAGACCTCGATGCCAAAGGCGCCATGACATTGGATGCAGGAGTCCTTGAGCCGGCCTGGACTCAACACATAGATGTGGGGTTCTCCGCTGGCATCGTCAAGGTGGCCGACCCGATACTCCACCGCTTGATTGCCAGTGAAGTGGCTCATGCTGCTGCGCTCGAAGGCCCCTAAGGCCGCGTCCTTGGAATATTGACCCCCCAGGACCCGATGGAACGTCATGCCACGGGTTCGGCAGTATTCCTCGGCATCCGCATGGAACATGGAGCGCGAGGCAATGGCCAGCGAAGTGAGGTGCTCTTCGAACGCCTTCTCGGTCTGGGAAGTCTGATAGGCGCTGATGCCCCAAATGACGAGACCGAGGAGCACCGCCAGGGACAACGACACAGGCAGAAAGAATTTTAGAGCCAAACCCTTGCTTCTCATTTGATTGCTGCCCCTTGCAAAAAAAACGCAGATGAACAGAAACCCTTCGGCGACTTTCCGGCTGGAGTTGAATTGCGGTTGCCCCCTCATGAGAGAGGTGCTCACAAGGTTTCGTTATTAAAGTATGCGACCCATTCGTCCGCTTATGAGGAGGTGCCCCCTGGTGGGGGCCTATACAGGAGAAAAGATGCGTAAAACATGGGCTTTTCTAACCCTGGCGGCGCTGATGGCGTTTCCTCTGGCAGCCCAATCCCGAGATCAGGCCAAGGCTTTCGTCAAGCAGGCGGTGGAGTTCGCGAAGAAGACCCCCAAGGAGAAATTCCTGGAGGAAGTGTCGGGCGTCAAGGGCCAATTCCACTTTACAAAGGGACAGAACAACGACCTGTATATCTTTGTTTACGACCTTGAAGGCAAGGTGCTCGCCCACGGCGTGCGGCGCGAACTGGTGGGCGTGAACCGCTGGGGTGCCAAGGATCCGGACGGCAAACCCTGGATCCAGGATTGGACCAAGCTGGCCAAGGAGAAGGGCAGTGGCTGGATCGAGTACAAAGAATTGAACCCCGCCCAGGGCAACAAGGTCATGAAGAAGGCTTCCTGGGTTGAACTGCAGAACGGGATGGTGATCGGGGCTGGCATCTACGAGTAAGACCTGCTCTTGTCCTCTGGAGGGGGGCCGATGGGCCCCCCTTTTGCGCCCGGTGTAGGCTGGTTCGTTCCCCATGGAGACACCAGATGCCCCTGCCCGTACCCGCCCCCAGGCGGTTGCCTTCGCTGCCCTATCGAAAGCCCGAGGAGGGACGGGACTACTGGATCGTGGATGGCGTCCTGCCGGAGGCCGAGGCCGTGGTTGCGCGGTTTCAAACCCTGGAGGAATGGGAACTGGGGTTTCCGCACACCCGCGAAACCTGGCCCGGCATGCGATCCCGGAATGCGCTGAGGTCCGATGAACTGGAATCTGTCGAAGCCAAGGTCCGGGAGCTGACAGGCGCTCGGCGCCTGTGGTCGGAGACCGCGCCTGACGGTGCCTACCTGAACCACAACGTGGTGCAGGTGGTCGGGGCGAAGGAATCCGGACCAAGACCCCACACCGATTCAAGAAAACTCTGCCGCTATGCCGCCGTGATCTACCTCACACCCAGGCCTCCCGGTGGTTCGGGCACGACCTTTTATCGGCTGCGCTATCCAAACGGCACGCTCAGTGGAAATGTATGCCCACCGCCCCACGCAAACCTGCGGGAGGCGCTCGGTGTTACGGGGTTGCCGTTGCAGGCCTGGCATCCAGATGTATCGATTCCCAATGTGTTCAACCGCCTGCTGCTCTACCGGGCGGACCTGGTCCATTCCGCCACGGGCTACTTCGGCCACGATCTCGCGACCAAGCGCATGACGGCGCTGTTCTTCTGGATGGCTGAATAGCCCTATTTTTTCACCTTGTTCAGCCGATCCAGCAGCTTCTGATCGATGTAGGCAGTCACTTCGGCCAGAGTCTCTTCAGCCTTTGCCAGAAGGTCCAAGCACTGCGCCTGCATGTCCGCCACATAACCCGGATCCGTGATGTCCTTGAGGTTGATGATCACGTTCCAGATGCCGCCGCGCACGCCGGCATAGGCCATCTGGGCGCCCACGGCCGCATCGGTGATGGAGGCCACCTTGCCCAGACGCGAAGCCTCGCCTGCCAACTCCAGGGCGGCATGGCTGGCCTTGGCCGTGTCCAGAGGCACGTCGATGGCCACCTTCAGGCCCGCCTGCATGGCCTCCTGGCGCGCGAGCTTCTGTTCGGGCGTGGTGTCCGGCAGGCGGCGGGCGTCCATGAAGGCATTGAAGGCGTTGGTGTCGGCGTCCACGGCCACCATGAGCCGGTCCTTCAGCACCTGAGCCTTCTCGGCGAGGGCGATGAGTTTGGTGTCCTTCTCAAGATCTGGTCCGCCCTGGGCCAGGTTGGCCACCATGCTGGCGAGGGCCGCGCCCAGGCTGCCCGCCAGGGCCGCGATGGAGCCGCCGCCAGGGGCCGGCGTATCGCGACTGACTTCATCCGTGAAGGCGTGGACCTGCATGGACACAAGGGCTTTGGGATCGTAGGCGGGCAGGCCCAGGACCTTCTTTTCGATCTCGAAGGGCGCCACATCAGCCAGGCCCATGGAGAACACGGCCGTCTGCAGGATGTCGCCGGTGGGGATGCCCGTGGACTTGCCCATGGCCCTCAGATAGTGCTTGCCGGAGCTGAGCAGGCACTGGAAGGGCACCAGCCCCACGATCTCGCTGCCCGTGACCACCAGCCCGCGCTCATAAGCCAGATGGCGGGCCTCTTCCAACACGATGTGGGGGGCGGTCTGTTTATAGTCTGTGAGGTTCACGCTGATCTGGGCACGGCGGTAGGTGTCCACGTACCAGCCGATGGCCTTGCAGTGGCTGAAGATGCCCCGGCGGCGCACCTTCTGGCCCACGGGATGGGCGGGATCCACGTCGTTCAGGCGCATCAGGGCGGGCAGGTCGTACCCGTGGGCCTTGGCGCAGTGATCCACTGTCTCCTGGAAGGTGACCCCAGTGAATTCGCAGTTGCCGCAGGGAAAGGAGCCCTCGGCATAGAAGATCAGTTCCCCAGCCTGGTAGTAGGGCTTCACGCGTCCGCGACGGGCCACGCGGCCCTTCTCGCGCAGCTCGAAGGCGATATCGGTTGCGTGGTCCTTGCTGCCGGAATTCAGCGTCACGTTGTAGGCCACGAGAAATTCGCGCGCACCGGTGATGGTGGCGCCAGCCTGGGCGTTGTAGGGGGCGACGAAATCCGGCTGCCACTGGGGATCCTGGAGTTTTTTCGCCAGGCCCTCGTACTCGCCCCGGCGCACTTCCGCCAGGTTGCGGCGCTCGGGACGCGACGCCGCGGCCTCGTAGAGGTAGATGGGGATATTCAGTTCGCGGGCCACGCGCTCACCCAGGCGGCGGGCCAGCTCGGCGCACGCCTCCATGGACACGCCTTCCACCGGCACGAAAGGCACCACGTCCGTGGCCCCCATGCGCGGATGGGCGCCGTGGTGATGACTCATGTCGATGACCTTGGCGGCCTCGGCGATGCAGCGGAAAGCACCTTCCAGCACGGCTTCCGGTTCACCGACAAACGTGATGACCGTGCGGTTGGTATCCGCGCCGGGATCCACATCCAGCACCTGCACACCCGCCACCGCGGCGATGGCATCCGTCACCTGCTTGATCTTCGCGGCATTCCGGCCTTCCGAGATGTTGGGCACGCACTCCACCAGCTTGCGGGACATGGCTCCTCCAGATCCAGCAAGTCTAGCAGTGGCGCGGCCTCGAACCGATGAATGCCGGCCTGGACTCCCTGGAATGAGCCCTTGATTGGACACTTCGTCAACCAGGGATCGATCCAGGGTGGATCTGCGACTGGCTCACATCCTTTTCACCGTCCATGGCTGTTCCTCCCCGGTGAAAGGAAAAGGACCGGCGAGGCACAGCGATGAACGGTGAGAAAGCGGAGGTCCGGTTCTAGCGATGGCGCTTGAACCCTTGTCGATCCTTCTTGGTGTCTTGGCGGTGGTGCTGTTTTTGATCGCCCGCCTGCATCAGGCGCGCTCGTTCTTCACGCCGCTCACCACATGCCCCGTGGGCCCCACGCGGGAGGCGGTGTCGCAGTGGCCGGTCTGGTCGTCGAAGAAGAAATCCGGTTCGAATTCCCGGAGGAAATCGGCTTTTTCGAGCCCACCCAGGAACATGGCTTCATCCACCTGGATGTTCCAGGCCATGAGGGTGCGGATGGCGCGCTCATGGGCCGGGGCGCTGCGGGCGGTGACGAGGGCGGTGCGGACCCGCATGGGGGCTCCGGCCGCCATGTCCTGCAGAGGCCGCAGGGCTTCGAGCAGAGGCTTGAAGGGGCCGGGGGGCAATGGTAATGCGGCATGTTTGATTTCATGGGCCTGGAAGGCAGCCAAGCCCTCCGCGGCGTAGACGCGCTCCGCCTCGTCGCTGAACAACACCGCGTCGCCATCGAAGGCGATGCGGATCTCATCCGGATGGCGGTCGGCCGCGATGGCACTGTCTGGATAGACCCGCGCAGCGGCGAATCCCGCGCTGAGGGCGGCACGCACATCCTCTTCCTTTGCCGACAGGAACAGATTCGCTCCCAGGGACGTGAGGTACGGGTATGGATTGCGCCCCCGGGTGAAGACCCCACGTTCCAGCTGGAGATTGGCTTCCTGGGCGCTGCGGAACACCCGCAGGCCGCTCACGGGATCATTGCGGGAAAGGATCACCACGGCCACGCGGCTTTCAGCTTCCGTGTTGAAGGCGAGCAGCTTCTTCACCAGTGGGTAGGCCACGCCGGGCTTGGCGGGAACATCCAGCCGCGAGAGCTGAAGCTCCATGTAGGCGCGGTCATCCGTATCTTCGAAGACCCGGTTTTCCTCCTCGAAATCAAAGAGGGCACGGGAGGAGATGGCGACGACAAGTTTGCCTTCCAGCGATTGGGACATGCCCTCAGGGTAGCTGAGGAGTCCCGCGATGAGCCGTTCCGGTTTTCGGCTCCGTTGCTACTATTCTGCGGTCCTTTATGACATCGTTAGTGGCGTGAATAGCCATTCCAAATTTCAATGTGGTTCATGCTCCCAAACTCCCAGAGTGTGAAAGGGTTACGGCGTGAAAGTCACTCTTACGGTCATCACGGGCCCTTTGAAGGGGCAGGTGGTTGAGTTTGTGGGACCGGGGAGCTTCCTGATCGGGCGAGCGGAGGAAGCTGATTACCGGCTTCCCGAAGATGATCTCTGTGTGTCGCGACGCCACATCCGCCTGGAAATCCGCCCGCCCAAGTGCCGGATTCTGGATATCGGCACCACGGGCTTCCGCAGCCTCAACTCGCCGAAAGTGAATGGGCGCATGGTGGATATCGACGCGATCCTGAATGACGGGGACATCCTGGAGTTGGGTTATTCCCAGTTCAAGATCGCCTTCCACCACCCGCCGGAAACAGCCGGGAAGCGCTGTCCGAAATGCGGCGGACGCCTCGAATGGCTTGAGGGCCAGACGGAACCGTCACGCTGCAAGACCTGCCAACCGCACAAGAGGCGGCGTCATTGGGGAGAGGGAACGACGGTGCTGGCCGTGGAAGACGACCTCCTCACGGCCAAGCTCATTCGCGCCAGCCTGGAATTGGAGGGCCTGGTGGTGCTGGAAGCCGACAATGGCCGGGATGGCCTGGCGCTCCTGAAGAAGCAGGCGGTGGACCTCGTCAGCACGGACTTGATGATGCCCGGCATGGACGGCTTCTGGTTGATCCGTGAGATCCGGGAACTGCAACCCCACCCGCTGGGGAAGCTTCCGATCCTGGTGCTCTCCGTGAACGCCGGCGAGGAGGATATCGTGCGGTGCCTATCCGCCGGTGCCGATGACTACATGACGAAGCCGCTCTCGCCACAAGTCTACGTCGAGAAGCTCTGGCGGCTCTACCTCCGCAGCCGGGGCTGAGCCATGTTCGGCCTGACTCCAGAAGCACGGTTCACCGCGCTGCTGTGGGTGCTGGCCGCCCTGGTCCTCCAGGCCCTGCTGCTCATTCTGGTGGGCGTCTGGGTGCAGATTCGATGGGAGCGGCGGCACCGCCTCCGCGTGGATTGCCAGGCGCTTTGGGAGGAGGGCATTGTCGCCTACCTGTACCGCGGCAACCGCGACCTCTCGGTCTTTGGAACCCTGGGGCCGAGGGAACGGCGCCTCTTCATCCCCTTCCTGCTCCGGGTAATGGGTACCCTGGCAGGTCGAGAGGGGGCTGCGGTGCGAGCCCTTTACCACCGTCTGGAGCTCTTCAAGGGCCTGGGGGGGCGCCTGCACTCCCATCGGCCCAAACTGCGCGCCATGGCGGCGCTGGAGGTGGGCAGCTTCCGGGTGGAAGGCCATTTCCCCAGGATGGTGGAGCTGCTCTCGGATTCCGTGCCGCATGTGGCCCATGCGGCGGCCCGGGGACTGGCAGGTACGGGGCGACTGGATTTCGCCGAGGCGGTCCTGCGATGGGCGCTCAGCCAGGATGTGCTCCAACAGGGACGCCAGCTCGAAATTCTCGAGCGTTTCGGCTCGGATTTCATGCGGTGGATGGAATCGCGGCTCGATACCAGTGAACGGCTCAATCTGCGTGAGTGGATCATCTACGCGCAGCTGGCGGCCTCTGGGCGCAAAGTGGTGGAACCCTCCCGGCTCATCGCCATGCTCGACATGGGCGACCTTGAGGCCCTGGCGGCGGCCATCAGGGCCCTGGGCTCCCTGGGCATGCACGAAGCACTGCCCTTCGTCATGCCCTTCGCCGAGCACAAATCCTGGATCCTCCGCGCCCAGGCCGCCAAGGTCATTGGCTGTCTGGCGGGGGCCGCCGGGGTTCCCAAGCTGCTGGACCTGATCGGTGATCGCGTCTTTGCGGTGCGGCGCAATGCGGCCTGGGGCCTGGTCCAGACGGGTTCCCCGGGCATCACCGCACTGTGGGAACTCTCCGGTGATGCGGCTGCCAATCCCTTCGCCCGCGACCTCGCCCGCGAGTGCCTCCAGTGGCTCGAACCGACGGGGGACGCATGATCGACCGTCTGCTCACCAGCCTGTTCCAGCTGAGCCAATGGGGCATCCTGCTCTACTTCCTGGCCATGAACCTCATCAACCTGATGCTGATCATCCGCGCCTATTTCGCCACGCGGCAGTACCAGGAGGAAGTGGAGGTCGATCAGCTCCTGGACCATTTCGAGACGCTGCACGTCAAGCCGATCACCCTCATCTGTCCCGCCTACAACGAAGGGGCCGGGGTCGTGGCCTCGGTGAAGAGCCTTCTCGGCCTGCGATACCCCAAGTTCCAAGTGGTGGTGGTGAACGATGGTTCGAAGGATGACACCCTCGAGAAGCTCATCGAGGCGTTCCGGCTGCACCGCTCCGACCGGGTGGTTCGATTGGCGCTCCCCACGGCGCGGGTTCGGGGTGTCTACGAAAGCACCTTCGTCCCTCGGCTGGTCGTGGTGGACAAGGAGAACGGCGGGAAGGCCGATGCCCTCAATTGCGGGCTGAACCTCGCCACCTACCCGCTGGTGTGCTGCATGGACGGCGACAGCCTGCTCGAGAATGACGCTCTGCTCAAGATCACCCGCCCCTTCCTGGATCGCCCCCACGTGGTGGCCACCGCCGGGGTGATCCGTCCGCTCAACGGCTGCCAGGTCACACCCATGGGCATCCGCGCCATCTTCATGCCCACGAACTGGCTCGCGCGGATGCAGGTGGTGGAGTATCTGCGCTCGTTCCTCTTCGGCCGCATGGGCTTGTCGAACCTGGGCAGCATGTTCATCGTGAGCGGCGCCTTTGGCGTGTTCCGAAAGGACCTTCTCCTGGAGATGGGCGGCTTCCACAAGACCATCGGCGAGGACTTCGAGCTCGTGGTGCGATTGCACCATCACCTGAAGGCCAAAGGCGGCCCCTACCAGATCGTGATGGTGCCCGACCCGGTGTGCTGGACTGAAGTGCCCGAGGATTCGGGCACCCTGAAGCGCCAGCGGAACCGCTGGCAGCGCGGCCTGCTGGACACCCTCTGGATCCACCGGGAGATGGCCTTCAATCCCGACTTCGGGCTGATCGGGATCTTTTCCATGCCCTACTTCCTTCTCTTCGAGGCCGCGGCGCCGATCATTGAGCTGGTGGGCTATCTCGTTTTCTTCTACACCCTTTTTGCGGGCCGGGTTCAAGGGGCCTTCACGCTCGTCTTCTTCAGCGTGGCGCTGCTCCTGGGTGTCTTCAACAGCCATCTGGCCATCATCCTCGAGCAGATCACCAAGCATCCCTATCAGCGGCGGAAGGATTGGGCTTTGCTGCTGTTCTGCGGCTTCATCGAGAATTTCGGCTTCCGCCAGCGCACCCTCCTATGGCGTCTGGCGGGCACCATCGATTGGTTCCGCGGGAAGGAGGGCTGGGGGCACATGAAGCGGAAGGGGATTCCCTCCTGATGACCCTCGTGCCTTCCTGGAACGGCGCACACAGATCCCATGCCCCGGGCTCCAGCCGTTAGACTGAGCCATGCCGCGCCTCTACTTCGATGCCAACGCCTCTGCTCCACCCCATCCCAAGGCGGTGGAGGCCGTGCGGCGGGCCATGCTGGAGGACTGGGCCAATCCCACCAGCACCCATCGGGAGGGGCAACGGGCGCGATACCGAATCGAAGAAGCACGGCGGGAGATAGGCGCTTCCCTTGGTGTGGCGCCCGGAGAGCTGGTGTTCTGTGCCAGCGCCACCGAAGCCCTTCATCTGCTCCTCCGTGGCCTTCAGGCCGCCCTGGGGGACCGTCCCGCGGCCGTGTTTCCGGGGGAGCACAGTGGCTGTCTGAATCCTTTGCGGGACTGGTCCCGTGTGGCCTGGTTGCCGGACATCCCTGCGGCATGCGCGACCGTGATCCAGATGGCTGCCAACAACGAAACCGGTCTGCTCTACGACATGCCAGCCGTGTTGGATGCCGTGCGAATCAAGGACTGCGCCCAGGCCTGGGGCAAGGTCCCGGTGGACCTGACGGATTGTGACGCTGCTGTCTTCAGTGGGCACAAGATGGGCGGCCCACGGGGCGTTGCTTTGCTCTGGATGAGGTCCGGCCTGCCCTGGGAGGCGATCATGGAGGGTCCCCAGGAACGCCGACGTCGGGGCGGTACTGAGGATCTGCCCGCCATCCTGGGCCTGGCCGCGGCAGTGGGACATATGGCGGAGCGCCAAGCCATGAACGCCTCGCTGACTCACCTGCGGGACGCCTTCGAGACAGAGGTCCTTTCCTGGAACCGAGACATCGAGCTCATCGGCCAGGGTTCGCCGCGCCTGCCGAACACCAGCTGCCTCCTGTTCAAAGGCAGGAATGGCGAGGCCTTGCACGCCTCCCTGGACATGGCCGGGTTCGCCGTCAGCACGGGCAGCGCCTGCCACAGCGGATCGGTGAAGCCCAGCCATGCCATCACGACCCTGGGATATAGTTTGGATGACGCGCGCTCGGTGCTTCGCTTTTCGATGCTTCCGGATGCGCAACCCGACGAGGTGGAGGCCTTGGCGGCCGCCCTCAAGCGGTTGACATGATCTCCATCTGGCCCCGAGCGGAGTGAGCATGATCGAGCAGGTCCTTTTCTTCTTTGCGCACAACCCTCTGCTCATGCTGTTCGCCGTGGTGGCCTTGGGCTATCCCATCAGCAAGATCCGCATTGCAGGCGCCTCGTTCGGCATCGCCAGCATCCTCTTCGCGGGCATCGCCCTGGGTGCGCTGGTGATGGCGCCAGGACTGGATCCGGGGCTCAAGAAGGACATCTCCAAGGAGATGAAGCTGGTCTACGAGTTGGGTCTGGCGGTCTTCGTCTACGCCATGGGCCTGTCCATCTCCCACAGCTTTTGGGCTGCCTTCAGCCGCGAAGGCATGAAGAAGAACGCCGTGGTCTTCCTGGTGATGCTGACTTCCACCGCCTTCGTGGTGCTGCTGGCCAAGGTCATGGGGTTCAATGCCCGCTACGCCGCGGGCCTGCTCACCGGCAGCTTCACCAACATGCCGGCTCTGGCGGGCGTGATCGAGCGCGTAAAGACCATGTCCGGCGTGGGACCGGTGGAACTGGCCCAGCCCACGGTGGCTTCGGCCATCGCCTATCCCATCGGCGTGCTGGTGCCCATGCTGATCATCCTCGTCAGCGCCAAGGTTTTTCGCGTGAACCTGCAGGAAGAGGCGGACAACCTCAAGGACTACCAGACGGGGCACCAGAAGCTCGAGGTCTGGACCGTGCGGGTGACGAAGCCCGAGGCTGAGTCCATGACCAAACACGACATCCGGTCTCCCCAGAGCCTGCACGTGGTGTTCGGCCGCGTATTGCGCAAGGCGGAGCTGCTGATCCCCGGGCCGGATTTCCGGTTGCAGTTGGATGACCTGGTGACGGTGGTGGGTTCGCCGGATGACTTGGCCCGGATGGAGGGCCTCATTGGCGAGCGGAGCCACGTGGAGCTGGATCGGGACCAGAGCGCCCTGGATGCCACCCGTGTTTTCGTGTCCCGCTGGGACGTGGTGGGCGTGCCACTTAAAAAGCTGGACCTCATCAACAAATACGCCGCCATCGTCACCCGCGTGCGCCGCGGCGACCTCTGGTTTGTGCCCGATGAAGACACGGTGCTGGAGTTGGGCGATCGGGTGCGCGTCACCACGCGTCGGGACAACATCGAAGCCATCGAGGAATTCTTTGGTGACAGCTACCGCGATCTCAGCGAAGTGAGCTTCCTCACCTTCGCCATGGGATTGGCGGCGGGCTTGGCTTTGGGGCAGGTGCCCATCCCGCTGGGGCACGGGGTCATCTTCAAGCTGGGCTTCGCAGGAGGCCCTCTGGCCATGGCCTTGATCCTGGGTCGGTTCCACCGCATCGGGCCCCTGGTCTGGAACTTTCCGTACAGCGCCAACCACACCATCCGCCAGTTCGGCCTGGTGCTCTTTGCGGCCGGCATCGGCGTGATCTCCGGCGAGGGCTTCCGCGCGATTGTGTCCAAGGATGCCTCGGTTTTGCCGCTCTTCATGGGCGCAGCCTTCCTCATCTGCTTCGTGGCGGATTCCTTGACCATGCTGCTGGGCTACAAGGTCTTTGGCATCCCGCTCAACGTGATGTTCGGCATTCTTGCCGGCACCCACACTCAGCCCGTGGTTTTGGGCTATGCCAGTCACCACACGGGCAACGAACTGCCCAATGTGGGCTTCGCCACGGTGTATCCCCTGGCCACCATCCTGAAGATCGTCCTCGCCCAGGTGCTCCTGGTTTTGATCAAATAGGGCTAAAGCCACTGCACCTGCATCCGGAGCCGACCACAGGGTCGGGAGGCGTTGTGGGCGGCTTGCGGTGGTGGGGATTGGCGCTGGTGGGTATGGCTGGGCAGGCCGGGATCTGGCGCACCCCCCGCGGGTGCCTGAGGGCCTGGTGTCGGGGGTCCGCGTGCCGCTGCTGGTCTACCTGCTTGGCAGTGGCGATGACGACCGGGGCATGCTCGACCGCAGCCGGGCACCGGAAGGCTGGATCCAACTGGCGCCGTACGGCAGGGGTACGTCGAACTGCTACAGCGCGGACCACGCCCAGGACGATCTGCGCGAGGTCGTGGCCGAGGTGCTGGCCCACTACCCGGTGGACACGACCCGTGTGTTTCTGGCGGTCTTCGCTGGGCAGCCGAATCTGGGTTTCCAGTGGCTGGGCGAGGGGCATCCCGATGTCCTCGAACCCGCGAACCTCACAAGCCTGAAAGGCGAGATTGTCTTCATCACCCATGGCATCGAGGACCGCAACTGTCCCTTTGCCAAAACCGCCCATCTGGCAGAGGGATTGAAAACCGCGGGAGCCCGGGTCACTTTCCTCGCGGAGCCGGGGCGGGGCCACGATGGGCCCAGTGCGAGGGTGAGGCGCGATACCTGGATTGGCTGCGGGTTCTGGCGAAGTAGGACTCAGCGCCCCGCGATCAGAGCCTCCAGCGGCCGTCCATCCGGTTGTCTGGCCCAGCGGATGTCAAGCCAAGCGGCCACGGTGGGGGCCAGATCCCAGAGCGGGACGGATCCG
>Ga0302323_100002866_pt1 | contig 14010 bp, 12 predicted proteins | sample Fen_T0_3_FD_201950 | JGI IMG/M metagenome (GOLD analysis project Ga0302323, IMG submission 201950) | Peat permafrost microbial communities from Stordalen Mire near Abisko, Sweden - Fen_T0_3 | ecosystem: Environmental > Terrestrial > Soil > Wetlands > Permafrost | place: Sweden: Abisko... | reverse complement strand
GTGACGGTGATCACCACGCTGGACCCGGCCGGCGTGCCGGTGGGCCTGACCGCCAACTCCTTCAATTCGCTGTCGCTGGACCCGCCGCTGATCCTCTGGTCGCTGAACCGCAATTCGCCCAGCCTGATCTCCTTCGAGAAGTGCCCCAATTTCGCCATCAACATCCTGGCGCATGGCCAGTCACCCCTGTCGCAGCGCTTCGCCAAGCCGATCCCCGACAAGTTTGCCGGGGTGGACTGGAAGCCCGGCCATTGCGGCGTACCCGTGCTGGGCGGCTGCGCGGCGGTGCTCGAATGCACTACGGTGTCGATGCAGGAGGCCGGCGACCACGTACTGTTCATCGGCCGGGTGGACCGCTTCGAGGGCCTGTCCCACGCGCCGCTGGCTTTTCACGCCGGCAAGTACCGCCTGCTTGGCGACCACATAGAGTAGGAAAACGCATGCCCAGGGAAGCCGCCACGCAGAAGCCTCCGCCGCCCTCCGGGCGTAGCGCCTCCCCGACGAATCTGCCGCACGCCCTCGTGCGCAGCGCCGATTGCGCACGCGCGGCGGAATCGCCCGCGCGTGCCGCGCCAAATTTCCTTGCGCGGCAGATCGCTTGCGCCGGTGCCAAAATCCGCGAAGCCCGTGCTTGCGGGAATCACCGTCACCCCGGAGACCGCCATGCTGCGTGAGCGCATCGAAGGCAAGTGGATCGCCTGCTTCGCCGAAGTGTTCCGCCTGTGCGGGGTCAAGGCGGGCGAGAGCGCGGCGATCCTGTCCGAAACCCAGTCGCGCGAGGTCAACGTGCAACTGGCCGAACTGGCGCTGGCCTCGCTGGGCGCGCGGGCGTTTCACGTCGTGGTGCCCAGCCCAAAATTGTCGGCACCGGCACCGGTGCGCTCCACCGGCGCCTCGGACGCGATCGGCCAGCTGGCCCCGGTGGTCAGTGCACTGGCCGCCTCTTCGTTCGTGGTCGACCTGACGGTCGAAGGCCTGCAGCACGCGGTCGAATTGCCCGCCATACTCAAGGGCGGCGCGCGGGTGCTGGTGGTCTCCAACGAGCACCCGGAAATCCTCGAGCGCTGCATGCCCGACGCGGCCCTGGAAACCCGGGTGCGCGCCGGCATGAAGCGCATGAAGGCGGCCAAGGCGATGCACGTGAAATCGCCCGCCGGCACCGACCTGAATATCCGCCTGGAGGCGGCACGGGTGGGCGGCGTATGGGGCTTTACCGAGCGCCCGGGCAGCCTGACCCACTGGCCGGGCGGCCTGTGCCTGGCCTTTCCGGCGGCGGGCTCAGTGAACGGCAAGCTGGTGCTGGCGGCCGGCGACATGAACCTCACCTTCAAGCGCTACATCGAATCCCCCATTACCTTGGGCGTCGAAAACGACTACGTCACCAGTATCGAAGGCGCCGGCTACGACGCGGCCATGATGCGCGAGTACTACACCTCCTGGGGCGACAGCGAGGCCTACGCGGTTTCGCACGTCGGCTGGGGAATGAACCGGATCGCGCGCTGGGATGCGATGGCCTTTTACGACAAGCGCGATTTCAACGGCACCGAGTCGCGCGCATTCGCCGGCAACTTTCTCTATTCCACCGGCGCCAACGAGGTAGCGGGCCGCCACACGCTGGGCCACTTCGACCTGCCGGTGCGCAATTGCACCATCACCCTGGATGAGCAGATGATCGTCGGCGCCGGGCGCCTGATCGGAGACCTTGCATGAGCCTGCCACAATACATCGCCGCCGGCAGCGGCGCCATCGCGGTGTTCCTGCTGCATGGCGTGGGCGGCGGCAAAGAGGCGTGGAGCACCAATGTGCAGCCGCTGGCCGAGGCCGGCTACCAGGTGATCGCCTGGGACACGCCCGGCTACGGCGGCTCCGCGCCGCTCTCGCCCTACACCACCGCGACAGTGGCCCGCGCGCTGGCACTGTTGATCGAGCACGTGGGCGCGCGGCGCAACGTGGTGCTCGGCCACAGCATGGGCGGGATGATCGCGCAGGAGACGTATGCGCTGTTTCCGGACAACATCGACGGCCTGGTCCTGTCTGCCACAACCGCTGCCTTCGGCAAGCCGGGCGGCGACTGGCAAAAGGAATTCCTGCGCGCGCGTTTCGCGCCCTTGGATGCCGGGCGCAGCATGCAAAGCCTGGCCGACGAACTGGTCGATGGCTTGGTGGCGCCTGGGGCCGGCGCGGAAGTGAAGCGCGCCATGACTTCGGTGATGGCCGGCGTGCCGGAAGCAACCTACCGCCTGGCGGTCACCGCGATCTCCTCTTTTGATCAGCGCATCAACCTGAGCAACATCAAGGTGCCTACCCTGGTGCTGTCGGGCGAGTTCGATACCACCGCCACGCCGGCCGTCATGGAGCGGATGGCCTCGCGCATCCCCAACGTGCAATACCGGCAGCTGCCCGGCGTGGGGCACATCGCCAACATGGAGCGGCCGGCCGATTTCAACCGCGCCGTGGTCGAGTTTTTGCAGCAGCATTTTCCCGTCTGATCCGGAGGCGCCATGTCAGCCCTACCCGTCCCCCCAGTTGCCTCTGCACCCAAGCCCGCCACCCGCTACATGCCGCCTTCGATTGCCGGCAATACGGACAAGCTCACCGTGCAGCAGCGCGAGCTGATCGGCCTGGCCGCGGAACTGGGGCGCAGCAAGTTCGCCCCGCGCGCCGAGAAGATCGACCGCGACGCAGTATTTCCCTTCGAGAACTACGCCGACATGCGCGATGCCGGCCTCTTGAAAATCTGCGTGCCCACGGAATACGGCGGCCACGGCGCCGACTTCAGCACCTACGTGATGGTGGCCGCCGAGATCGGCCGCCACTGCGGCGCCACCGCCCTCACCTACAACATGCATGTGTGCTCCTGCATGTGGTCGGGCTTCATCGCCGACGACCTGGAGATGAGCGCGGAGGCACGCGCCGACCACAACCGCAACCGCGCCATCCATTACGCGCGCATCGTCGACGAAGGCGCGGTATATTCGCAGCCTTTTTCCGAAGGCGGCGCGGCGGCGGCCGGCAAGGCGCCGTGGGGCACCCTGGCGAAAAAAGTGGACGGCGGCTACGTCATCAACGGCAAGAAGATCTTCGCCTCCCTGGCTGGCGCCGCCAACTACTACGGCGCGCTGTGCACCCTGGACAAGCCGGACGCCACGCAAAAGGACTCGATGTACCTGGCCGTCCCCGCTGACGCCGCCGGCGTGACCGTGGTCGGCGACTGGGACCCGCTGGGCATGCGCGGCACGGTCTCGCGCACCCTGCTGTTCAAGGACGTGTTCGTCCCCAACACCGCGCGCCTGATGCCCGAGGGCATGTACTTCCAGGCGGCGATGCGCTGGCCGCACATGTTCGCCACCCTCTCGCCCACCTACATGGGCATCGCCCAGGCGGCCTACGACTTTACCGTGCAATACCTGCGCGGCGAGGTGCCAGGCATGCCGCCGGTCAAGCGCCGCATGTACCCGACCAAGCAGGTGGCCGTGGCGGAAATGAAAATCCGCCTCGAGCAGACCCGGGCGATCTTTTTGCAGAATGCGCGCGACGCGAAGGTGGACCCGGACAAGGAAACCCGCCTGCGCATCTACGCCGCCCACTACACCATCATGGAAAACGCCAACGAAATCGCGCGCCTGGCGGTGCGCACCTGCGGCGGCCAGTCCATGCTCAAGAGCCTGCCGCTGGAGCGCCTGTACCGCGACTCGCGCTGCGGCTCGCTGATGCTGCCCTGGACCGCCGAGCTGTGCGTAGACCGCCTGGGCCGCGAATGCCTGTACGAGCCGGGCGAGCGCGACGAAGAGTCGGTGTAGCGTAGTCCCGGCGGGGTATGGCCCCCGCCGCCATCCCGACCGGCGGGATGTGGGTCGGAGGGATTGGTGCAACAATTTTCGCAGCGTCCGGCCCTGCCCCCGGAAGCATCCCGTCAACCACCGATCCGAGAGTCCCGCTTCGCATGAACTTATCGCGCATCATCGAACATTGGGCGACCATGGCGCCGTCCAAGTGCGCCCTGCGCTTTGAAGCCGCGGAGATCAGCTACGCCGCACTCTGGCAGCGCGTCGAGGCCGCGACCAGCCACCTCCTGGCGCGCGGGGTCGAACCCGGCGACCGGGTCGCCTACCTGGGGCTGAATCATCCGGACTATCTCGCCCTGTTGATGGCCCTGGCGCGCATAGGCGCCATCTCGGTGCCGCTCAACTTCCGCCTCGCCGCCGCCGAACTGGCGACGGTGCTCACCCATGCGGAAGTAAGCCTGCTGTTCACCGACCGCGCGATGGCGGGGCTGGCCAGACAGGCTGTCGACCTGGTCGAAGGCGTGCCCATGGCCGATGCCGCCGAGTTGTGCGCGCCATCGGCGGCAGCCCCCATTCCCGCGGAAGAACTCACCGGCGACGACGACCACGATGTGCTGATCGTCTACACCTCGGGCACTACCGGGCGCCCGAAAGGCGCGGTGCACACCCAGGCCAACCTGCTGTGGAACATTTCCAGCGCGATCGCCGCGCAGGATCTGACTTCCGACGACCACATGCTGTCGGTGCTGCCGATATTCCATGTCGGCGGCCTGTGCATCCTCACCCTGCCGGTGCTGGCCGCCGGCGGCACAGTCACCCTGCATCCGCGCTTCGATGCCGGCGCCTGGCTGCGCGAAGTGGTCAGCGCGCGCCCCTCGGTCTCGCTGCTGGTGCCGGCCACCATCAAGGCAATTTTCGACCATCCGGACTGGCCAAGTGCCGACCTCTCCAGCCTGCGCTTCCTGAACACCGGCTCCTCGGTGATTCCGCTGGCCATGATCGCCGTCTTTCATGCGCGCGGCGTGCCGATGAGCCAGGTGTACGGCGCCACCGAGACCGGGCCGGTGTCCATCGTGTTGCGCCCGCAGGACGGCATAGCCAAGCCCGGCTCGGTCGGCAAGCCCGCGCTGCATGTGGAAGTGCGCCTGACCGACCGCGCGGGCAACCCGGTGAAACCGGGCGAAGTCGGCGAAATCCGGGTGCGCGGCAAGAACGTGATGCGCGGCTACTGGAAGGACCCGCATAACCCGGCCTTCGTCGACGGCTGGTTCGCCACCGGCGACCTGGCCCAGCAGGACGCCGATGGCTACTACACCGTGGTGGGCCGCTCCAAGGACATGATCATCTCCGGCGGCGAGAACATCTACCCGGCGGAGCTGGAAAACCTGCTCGCCGATTGCCCGGACATCCTGGAGGCCGCGGTGGTCGGCCAGCCCGACCCCAAGTGGGGCGAGGTGGCGGTGGCCGCGGTGGTGCTCAAGCCCGGCTCCACTCTCGACACCGCGGGCGTACTGGCGCTGTTCGACGGCAAGCTGGCGCGCTACAAGCACCCGCGCCGCATTCTCTTCCTCGAGAGCCTGCCCAAGACGGCCCTGGGCAAAGTGCAAAAGCCGGAACTGCGAAACCTCTTAGGCAGCCGCTGAAGCAAGCAGCCTGCGCTCGTATCCGGCAATTACCCGCCCGCTGATAAAGGCGATGCCGGCGGCGCCCACCAGCAGGTAGAGGATGTTGTCCCAATGCTTGCCCTCGCCAACCACATAGGCGACAAAAGGCGCGGCGAGGAACTGGCCGATGTTCGAGCCCTGGATGATCATGCCCTGCACCGTGCCGATCTGCGCCGGGGTTTCCGCGTGCAGGGTGGTGGCCGACATCACCGAGCCGGGAATCACCCCGCCGCCCATCGAGAAGGCCAGGCAGCAGGCAAAGCGCAGGCCGTCGGGCAGGCTGGTGGCGAAAGTGCCGATGGCGAAAATGCCCATCAGCGCGCCGCCCAGCGAGACGCAGGCGCCGCGCGAGAGGCCGCGCTTCATCAGCCAGCCACCCAGCAGGTTGCCGAATATGTTGATCCCGACCATCGCTGCGGTCAGGTTGGAGGCCAAGTTGAGCGAGGACTGGCGCTCGCCGGTGAGAAAAGTCGGCAGCCAGTTCATGATGGCGTTGAACTGGAAGGTGTAGCAGCCGAAGCACAGCACGATCCACCACATGCCCGAGCGCTTGAGCGGCCCGGAGATGGCGCTCCATTCCGGCACCGTGCCGGTGTGCACCGCGTAGTCGGGCCGGCCGTAGGCGAGCAGCAGGGCCATCAGCGCGGCCAGGCCGGCAAAGGCGAACCAGAGGCCGTGCCAGCCACCCAGGGTGATCAGGTAGGGCGTGGCCAGCATTGCCAGCGAGGTGCCGGTGGGCATGTAGGCGCCCCAGAAGCCGAAGGCCAGGCTGCGGTCGCGCGGCGCGGTAACCTGGGTGATCAGGGCGGGACCACCGAGCACCACCATCATGAACCCCAGGCCCTCGAAGAAGCGCCCGACCAACAACGCCGGCACGCCGCCGGCAAGGATAGGCAGCAGGCTGCCGGCCACCAGCAAGGCGAGGCCCGATTGGCAATAGCGGTAGGCGCCGACCCGCGCCGCGGTGAGGCCCAGCAGCACCGCGCCCAGCATGCCCATGATGTTGAACATCGAGATCAGCCAGCCGGTGGCCACCAGCGAGAGGCCGAATTCCTGGCGCAGCACCGGGATTGCCGGGGGCAGCTTGCCGATGTAGGTGGCAGCCACCACGCCGAGCAGGATGGCGACGGCGGCGGCGCGCAGTTTGGTTCGATTCATGGTCTATTCATGCTTGTTGTCGTTCCGCTTCAATGCGTCTTTGTGCTGTTGCGCTGGTCCGCCTATCCGAGCGCTTGTTCGTACAGTTGTTGCATGTCCGCTGAGTAGCTGACGAACATCACCTGGACGATGCTCGGTTGCGCGGCACATACCTCGCGCACCGTGGCCACCGCCAGAGGCACCGCTTGCGCGGGCGGATAGCCATAGATGCCGCAACTGATGGCGGGAAAGGCAAGGCTCACCAGGCCGTGGTCCAGCGCCAGTTGCAGGCTGTTGCGGTAGCAGGCAGCCAGCAAGCCAGCTTCGCCCGCGTGGCCGCCCTGCCAGACCGGGCCGACAGTGTGAATTACGTGGCGCGCCGGCAAGCGATAACCCTTGGTGATTTTCGCCTGGCCGGTCTTGCAGCCATGCAGCATGCGGCACTCGAGGACAAGTTCCGGCCCGGCGGCGCGGTGGATCGCGCCATCGACCCCGCCGCCGCCGAGCAGACTGGAATTGGCGGCGTTGACGATGGCGTCCAGCGCGAGTTTGGTGATGTCGCCCTGCCAGGCGGACAGTTCAGTCATCGAATCTGCGGCGTATCGGGAAGCACGAATTATCGCCGCATTTATGCCGGCTGCAGCAATCCCTGCCGCGGGGTCGGATATTGCGGCGCCCAGCCGATGCCAAGGAGTTTGGCGTTGCTGGTGCGAAACGAGCGCATGCGCGCCGGCGCGCCGACGGGCGGCGCCGGCTGGTACTGCGCGCCGAACCGAGCACTGAAGACGGGTAGGTGCTGGCGCAATGCAAGCGGCGCGCAAACGCGATCACAGGGGGCTTGTTGGCGCCGCTGGACGCCACGACCATAGCTGCGGGACAGCAATCGTTGGTGCAATTGGCGGTGAACCCGGCGTGCAAGTAGCCAGGCGCGCCGGGCTCAGCCCCGGTCAGATACCCCGGCCGATTCGAAACTGGCCATGTGGTTGAGAAAATCGCAGGCCGCGCGCACCAGCGGCAGGGCCAAGGCGGCGCCAGTGCCTTCACCCAGGCGCAGGCCGAGCCGCAGCAGTGGCTCGGCATGGAACTCGCGCAGCATCGCCAGGTGCCCCTGCTCATCGGACTGGTGGGCGAACACGCAATAGCCCAGCACCGCCGGATTGATCGCCCGGGCCGCCAGCAGGGCACTGCCGACGATGAAACCGTCGACCAGGATCAGCATGCGCGCCTCGGCGGCGGCCAGCATGGCGCCGGCCATCATGGCGATTTCGAAACCGCCCAGGGCCGCCAGGATGTCCAGCGGCTCGATCGCATTGTGATGACGTTTCAGCGCCAGGCGGATTGCCTCGTGCTTGCGCGCCATCCCTGCGTCGTCCACCCCGGTGCCGCGCCCGACGCAGGTCTCGACGGCCTGGCCGGTGTAGGCGGCCATCAGCGCCGCCGCCGAGGTGGTGTTGGCAATGCCCATTTCACCCAGGGCCAGCGCGTTGCAACCGAGCAGGTTCACGCCGCGCACCACCTGCGCGCCGGCATCAATCGCCGCCACGCATTGCTCGCGAGTCATCGCCGGCTCGTCGATGAAGTTTTTCGTCCCCATCGCGATCTTGTGCTCGATCAGGTGGGGATCGGGTGCGAACACGTGGTTGACGCCCGCATCGATCACCCGCAGTTCGCAACCGCTGGCGCGGGCGAACACGTTCACCGCGGCGCCGCCGCCCAGGTAGTTCATCACCATCTGCCAGGTCACTTCCTGCGGATAGGCCGAAACCCCGGCGTGGGCAACGCCATGATCGCCGGCGAACACCAGCAGGTGCGGCGCGCTGATGCGCGGCGTCTCGGTGCCCTGCATCATGCCGATGCGCAGGGCCAGCCCTTCGAGCATGCCCAGGGCGCCGAGCGGCTTGGTCTTGCGGTCTATCTTGTGTTTTAAGCGTCCCGCCAGTTCAGGGTTGCCGGGCGGCGGGATGTGGAATGCCTGCATGGGTTTGTTCCTCGAGTTCGTTCGTGAGTGCGCGTACCAGACAGGCCGGGCACAGGCAGGTATCGACGCCGGAAATCGCTCTTTGCAGCCGCGGCATGGCGTAACACCAGCACGTGTCGGTGCCGGCGACCACGCCGCAGTTGAACGTCGCGCCGCAGCGCGCGCAGACCGAGCCAGGCGACGGGATGGCGGTGGAGGTGTCCAATGATTTTCCGGTGCTGGCGCGCCGACGGATGGCGGCACGATGAAAAGGTTCTTTGCAAGCTTGCCAGGCCAGCCTAGCGTGACCTCGCCTATTTTACGCAATCGGCGGCGGGACTTGAATTCGCCGGCCCAAGGCCGCATCTGGCCGGGTTCCGCAGCCACAAAGACAGCAAAAAGCTTTTTTCGATCAAGCACTTGAAAGCGACGGCGCGACTCATATATTCAATTCATCGCGGCGTCAATTGCAAGCCGCCCACCCTTTCCAACGAGTTCAAGGAGATTTGAATATGAGCGCATTGACCCTGCTTTCCCGCGATCCGTTTGCGGCCAGTCTTAGCGACCTGCTGCGCGGCTACGTGGTCCGCCCGGCCGTACGCCAGCAGCCCGCGGTGCGTGCGATCCGCTTTGACGTGACCGAGCAAGGCAACGCCTACGTGGTCACCGCCGACCTGCCCGGCTACAAGAAGGAAGACGTGCAAGTCGAAATCGACGGCGCGCGAGTCACCATCAGTGCCGAATCGAAGGCGCAGAGCGAAACCCGCGAAGGCGAGAAGCTGGTCTACAGCGAGCGCCATACCGGCCGGGCCGTGCGCAGTTTTGAACTAGGCTCGGAAATCGACGACGCGCAAGCCAACGCAAAATATGCCGATGGCGTGCTCACGCTGAACCTGCCGAAAAAATCCGTCGAAAGTCGGAAACTTTTGCAAATCCAGTAAGTCTGAATTTGCGTATGGGTAATTGACAGGTGTTTGCCTTTGGTCAATTGCCAGTTGGGCGCTTCGAGCATAGTGTAAGTGTCGTGTAGTTCCGCAGGGCTGGATGTTGTCGTTCTGTAGTCGCATCTATCGCGTTGTATTTGCTTGTTCTTTTGCATGGCTCCCACGGTGGTTTTGATCTCCCCCTGTCAAGACCACCGACGTCCGCCTTCATTTGGGCCTAGTCGCGTGACCTCCTCCCACGCTTTTAGGTGAACGGCGGACCGGGCGTCGGATCCCCCTGGGCAACCAGGCGACGCCCGTCTTTCCAGGCGTGGTTGGCTCAATGCCAACCACGCCTTTATTTTTTGTAGTTGTGCTGGTTGTAGGGTCAAGCCCGCGCAAGATGACCCACACACCGCAACGAACGCTCGCCCGCAGGGACGTTACAATCGGCCCATCCCACTTTCCCGCCCCGCCGCGATGACCGCCGACGCCAAAGTCTCCCCCGCCACCCAGGCTTCCATCCTTGCCGAAGCCCTGCCCTACATCAAGCGCTTTCACGGCAAGACCATCGTGGTGAAATACGGCGGCAACGCGATGACCGATCTCGCCTTGCAAAAGGGCTTTGCGCGCGATGTGGTGATGCTCAAGCTGGTGGGCCTGAACCCGGTGGTAGTGCACGGCGGCGGGCCGCAGATCGAGGCCCTCCTCAAGCAGTTGGGGATCAAGAGCGAATTCGTGCAGGGGATGCGCGTCACCGACGCGGCCACCATGGACGTGGTCGAAATGGTGCTGGGCGGCGCGGTCAACAAGGACATCGTCACCCTGATCAACCAGGCCGGCGGCAAGGCAGTGGGCCTGACCGGGCAGGACGGTGACCTGATCCGCGCCAAGAAGCTGATGATGCCCGACAAGGACAAACCGAACGAGTTCATCGACATCGGCCAGGTCGGCGACATCGAGTCCATCGACCCCTCGGCGATCGTCGCCCTGCAGGCCGCCGGCTTCATTCCGGTGATCGCGCCGATCGGCGCGGGCGCCAACGGCGACAGCTTCAACATCAATGCCGACGTGGTGGCCGGCAAGATCGCCGAAATCCTGCATGCCGAAAAGCTGGTGTTGCTGACCAACACGCCCGGGGTGCTGGACAAGTCCGGCAAGCTGCTCACCAACATCACTCCGAAGGACATCGACGACATGGTGGCCGATGGCACGCTGTCCGGCGGCATGCTGCCGAAGATTGCATCGGCCCTGGACGCGGCGCGCGCCGGGGTGAAAAGCGTGCACATCATCGACGGCCGGGTCGAGCACGCGCTGCTGCTGGAAATCCTGACCGATCAGGGCGTGGGCACGCTGATCCGCTCCAAGTAGGGCGGTAGCCACACCATGGCCGACGCGCCACAGCGCCCGCAAAGCGTGGCCTCCCTGCTGGCCAGCGCCTTGCTGCTCGATATCGCCTGTTCGTTCGCCTATTACGGCCTGCTCAAGGGCTACGCAGCCCGGGTGGGCTGGCCCTGGTACGCGGGCTGGGTGCTGGCGATCCTGGTGCCGCCCTTCATCTACCTGGCCCTCAAGCGCGGCGGCGCGAAGGCGGCGGCCGGTCCCTTCATGCTGTTTCTCACGCCCGGCCTGCTGCTCGGGCTGGTGTTTCCGTTCGCGCTGCTTTGAGCACCGAATGAGGGCTGCCTGAGGAATCTCCGAGGGACCGGCCCCGCTATCGGCCGGCCGGTACGACCAGTTGGCCGATCTCGGCCACGTCCTCCTCGAACAACTCGCCGGTATCGATGCGCAAGAGCCGCCCGTCGCGGCCGATCACATAGGTGACTGGCAGGCCCTTGGGGCGCTTGAGCACCTTGTCGATGGCCGGCGTGGTCATCACCACCGGAAAGCTGAGCTTGCGCGAGTCTATGAAAGCGCGCGCCTTGGGAAGGTCGTTTTCGATGTTCAGTCCAATGATCACCAGGCCGCTGTTTGCCTTCGCCCGGTAGAGCTTTTCGAAATACGGCAGCTGTTTTTGGCAGAACGGGCACCAGGATGCCCAGTATTCGATGACCACCACTTTGCCCTGGAGGTCTTGCGCGGTGATGGTGTTGCCATCGATGGTCTTGAGCTCGGGGATGAGGACGCGCTCGCCCAAGGCAGGCGCTCGCTCGCCGGAGCCCGGCGCCTCGGAGGCCGTGCGTTCGCCAGGAGCAGCGCCGGCCGCGCTGGCCGCCCACAGCAGGGGCAGGGCAAGCAGCAGGCACGATAGGGAGCGCATGAAATTCATATTGATTGCCACTTTATACCGTTTCAGGCTATCCCTGGATTGCCTGCCACCCCGGTCAGGCGTGGCAGGTTGAGAACGGGCGGCTTGATGGTCTTTTTGGACCGCAAGTAGGCGGCCACCAAATCCCAAATCGGCTCGCCCTGGGCGCCTTCGGCCACCGGGGCCCAGCCGGCCACCTTGTATTTCCTGTCAGCATCCAGCGGCTTGCCTTGCAGGCGCATCTCGGAGATGCGCGCTCCCACTTTGGCGTTGGGCGTGCATACATAGCTCATGCCGCCGACCCGCACCATGTCGCCGCCCTGCTGGTAGTAGGGGTCGGGGTTGAACAGGTTGTCGCAGACATCTTCGAGGATCACCTTGATCTGCTCGCCGGAAATTTCGTTGAGGGTCACGTAAGGGTAGGTGATCGCTGTCTGGTCCATCACGTGTTCGTAGGTGATGGCCTGGCCGGGCAGGATGCTGGTGCCCCAGCGGAAGCCGGGCGAGAAGGCGATTTCCGCGCCCTTCGTTTCCATCAGGGCGTCGAGGATCAACTGGTCGCTGCTGCCGTTGAAGTTGCCGCGCCGGTACAGCAGGCCTTCGCTGAGCGCGAGCTTCTCGCCCAGCTTGTCCAGGTAGGGTGCGCGATGGCGCTCGATCAGCGCGGCCATCTCCGGGTCTGCCTCGAGGTAATTGGAGAACACCGGCAGCAGCTTGTAGCGATAGTCGCTGACCCGGCCGCCCTTGACCTCGAAGTCGAGCACCGCGAGGAACTTGCCGTTGCTGCCGGCGTTGGTGACCAGGGTCTGGCCGCTGGCGTTTTTCACCACGATCGGGGCAGGCACGCCGTCATGGGTATGGCCGCCGAGAATCGCGTCGATGCCGGTGACCCGGCTGGCGAGCTTGAGATCCACGTCCATGCCGTTGTGCGAGAGCAGCACCACCGCCTGGGCGCCTTTGGCGCGCACCTCGTTCACCTGCTTTTGCAGGTTCTCTTCCTGGATGCCGAAGTTCCAGTCCGGGGTGAAATAGCGCGGATTGGCGATCGGAGTGTAGGGAAAGGCCTGGCCGATGATCGCCACCGGCACGCCGTTCATCTCGCGCATGGTGTAGGCGGGAAACACCGGGTCGCCGAAGTCGGCGGTCTTGATGTTCTGTGCCAGAAAGTCGATTTTTCCCTTGAAATCGTTTGCCACCACCTCTTCGACGCGCTTGGCTCCCAGGGTGAACTCCCAGTGGCCGGTCATCACGTCGACCCCGAGCAGCTTGCAGGCCTCTATCATGTCTCGCCCCCGGGTCCACAGGGCGGTGGCCGAGCCCTGCCAGGTATCGCCGCCGTCCAGCAACAAGACGTTCGGGCGGTCGGCACGCATCTTCTTTATCAGAGTGGCGAGGTGGGCGAAGCCGCCGGTCTTGCCGTAGATTTTCGCCGCGTGAGGAAAGTCCAGATACGTGAACGCGTGCGCGACATTGCGCGCCAAGTCGGCGGGATAGCCGCGGCCGGCCATGCGCGGATTGATCTTGAAGTAGTTAAGCAGCGCTTCACCCACCAGGTGGGGCGGACGGCCGATCGCCTCGCCCACGCCGATATTCACATTTGGCTCGCGAAAATAGACCGGCAGCAGTTGCGCGTGGCAATCGGTGAAGTGCAGCAGATGCACATTGCCGAAGGTCTTGAAGTCGTACAGGCTGGCCGCTGGATCGACGGCGGCGGCATCACCCGGCCGCAGAACGGTGCCGCTGGCGGCGGCGATGGCCAGCAGGTTGAGGAACTCGCGGCGATCCATAAGTTATCTCTGATAGATGAGACAAAAAAAGAGCGGGAGCAAGCGCCCCGCTCCGATTCCAACCCTCGCCTACTTGTTGACCGGCGATTCCGGGTCCAGCAGCAGGGCGGTGACGTTCTTGATCTGCTGCTCGGTGAGTATGCCCTGGTGACCGAAGCGCGGCATGTTGGAACAGGCCGCGTAGGCATGGGAGTTGTAGATCTTGCCGTAGGTGTATTTCTGCACCGCCTCGGTATAGCCGCGGGTCTTGCCGTAGCCCAGGAGCGAAGGGCCGATGGTGCCGTGGGAAATCTCTTGCGGGGTGATCTGGTGGCAGGCATAGCAGTTGGCGCCGGAGGGCACGGCCGGGTTATCGCTGAACTGCTTGCCGGTGCCGGTCTGGGCGGTGGCCTCGCCGGCGCGCCAGTCGCCCAGCAGCATGCCGTCCGCCGGGTACTTGATGGTCGCCAGTTGCGCCTTTTCGAGCGCCGCCAGCACTTCCTTCGCAGGCGCCGCGCCGGGGCCGTGCG
>Ga0302323_100002864_pt1 | contig 14013 bp, 11 predicted proteins | sample Fen_T0_3_FD_201950 | JGI IMG/M metagenome (GOLD analysis project Ga0302323, IMG submission 201950) | Peat permafrost microbial communities from Stordalen Mire near Abisko, Sweden - Fen_T0_3 | ecosystem: Environmental > Terrestrial > Soil > Wetlands > Permafrost | place: Sweden: Abisko... | reverse complement strand
CTCATCATCCAAGCCATAGCCCAGGAACCACAACCAGTCCAATCGCTCCGGTAGTCGGCGCATCAGTTCGCGTTCGCTGCGCACGTTTTCGCTGAAGAGCAGAAACATGAGCTTGAGCAGCACGGCCAGGCCCTCCAGGCCTGACGTCTTCAGCTCGCATTTTCATTTTTTCAGCCTACAAGTCCAAATTGCCGCGGAGGGAGTGTTCGACCTTCATTGCTTTAATCTGGGCATACCGCGCGGGCGCTCGGATTCAAAGCTGGATTACGCGGATTCAAGCGCACCTCACTCGGGCTTAAGCTTAAATGGCACAGACTTCCGTCCTATTCCACATCATTCAAGTCCGGATCGTACGAACTCAAGTCTGGGACGCGCGGACTTTAATACTTCTTATACTAACTCAAAGCCGGATAGATAATCTTTGAGTTGGTTCGGCCAAGACTTGAACCCGGGAAGAATTTACTCCAAGCGACTGGGAGTTGCTCACACCGCTAGCACGGAGTGGTCCAGCCCAGGCAGGCGGGTGTGAGCCTTTGTAACCTCAAACCCAAAATCAAAATGGCCAGACGTAAACGCACCTCCCCATCGATCAAACGCGCGCAACAACGTGCCGACGGTCTTGCTTCCATCGGCTCTGATCTCGACCTCGGCAAAAACCATTCCCTCAAGGCCTTTCAGGCCGAGATCGACGCCGTCACAACCAAGCTCTCCGAGTACAACACCAAGCTCGCCGAACTCGACGGCTCGCTCAACGAACTCGAAAAGGCCGAAGCCGCACTCGACGACCTCACCTCCACAATGCTCTCGGCGGTCGGCGTGACATATGGCAAAAACAGCACCGAATATGAAAAGGCTGGCGGCAAGCGCACCGATGAGCGCAAGTCGCCCGCGAAAAAAGCCCAGCCCGCTCCCACGGGTGCCCTCAAATAATCCAATCGCCATCCACAAGCCCCGCCTCACCCGCGGGGCTTTTTTTATTGCGCCGAGCGCATGCCTCCTGCGCACGAACTGATGTCGCTGGCTTCGCTAAGGCCGGTTTCCGATCTCCGGTTATGAAGCGATGGAGTCCGTCTGGCGCGCTCACTTCTCCACGACCTCTACTCGGCTAGCTGCAGCTCGTTTCTCAGGCGCGCGGCATGGCGCGCGGGCGGCTCGCCGAAGAGCTGTCGGTACTCCCGACTGAATTGCGAAGGGCTCTGGTAACCGACGTCAAAACCGACGGTGGCCGCATCAGCATCCTCGTTTAACAGGCGGCGCCGCGCCTCATGCAGTCGGATACGTTTTTGATATTGATGAGGGCTGAGCTTGGTCAATCCGCGGAAATGGCGGTGAAACGAAGGCACGCTCATTCCGGCTTCCGTCGCGAGGATTTCGACCGGCAGTGGTTCGGCAAAACGTTCGCGCACCAATGTAATTGCACGACCAATACGTGACACTTGGCTGGCGGGGCGTGCGAGTTCGCGCAGCATTGGGCCGCGTGGACCGATCAGCAAACGGTAAAGCAGCTCGCGTTCGACCAGCGGGCCGAGCACGGGCAAGTGCCGCGGTTCATCGAGCAGCCGCAACAAGCGCAGCACGCATTCGCGGAGGGTGTCGTCGAACTTCGTGACGGTAAACGCGGCGACGCTGGCGCGGGCGATCTCTGCAGGACTTTCGAGTACGAGCTGCGCGAGTGTCGCAGGATCTAGTTCAAGGTTAAAACCCAGATACGGCCCTTCGACGACCTGGCCAAAAACCGGAATCTCCGCCGAGCTGATCAGATAACTTTCCGCGTCATAATAGAAACTCGCGTCGTCGTGGAACACGCGTTTGCGGCCGGAGGCGATAGCACAAAACAACGGCGCGCTGACCGCGGCGGTGAGCGCAGTCGGGCCTAAGGAACGAAATAAGCGCAGTCGTGGAAAGGCCGTCTGCGTCTGTTCGCCGGAGCAATGACGCTCAATGATCGCTTCGAGTTCTCGTGACATGACAGTTCCATTGAGTGCAATTGCCGGCGTTCGTCAAAGCGTGAGGCGGCAGCGATTGTTTTTGGCAAGAAGTTGATCGGATCGGTCTACCGCTTCGGCGCCGGATGCACTAAATTGAGAGCCTATGACCACGATGAATTATCAATTACTGGGCCGCAGCGGACTGCGGGTATCGGACTTGTGCTTAGGCACAATGACGTTTGGCGAGGACTGGGGCTGGGGAGCCGGAGCGCAGGAAGCCCGTAAGATCTACGACGCGTTTCGCGAAGCGGGCGGAAATTTTATCGACACGGCAAACCTTTACACAGAGGGAACGAGCGAGCGTTTCGTGGGAGACTTCATCCAAGGTCACCGCTCCGAAGTGGTGGTGGCGACGAAGTACTCGCTTTCGGCTCCGGGGCACGGCGCCAACGCGGGAGGCAATCACCGCAAAAACATGATCGAGTCAGTCGAGGCGAGCCTGCGGCGATTGAAGACGGACTACATTGACCTGTACTGGCTGCACATCTGGGATCAACTCACGCTGGCAGAGGAAGTCATGCGCGCTTTCGACGATCTGGTGCGCGCGGGCAAAGTACTCTACGCGGGCGTATCGGACGCGCCAGCCTGGTGGGTCGCGAAATCGAATACACTTGCCGAACTGCGCGGATGGACGCGGTTCGTGGGTCTACAAATCGAGTACAGCCTGCTCGAGCGCACGGTGGAACGGGAACTGATTCCCATGGCCAAAGATCAGCAGATGACGGTGCTCGCGTGGAGCCCGCTGCGGTCGGGCCTGCTCTCTGGAAAATATCTCGAGGAAAACGCTGCGCAAACGGACCAGGCTCCCGCGCGTCTACAGAGCGAGATGATGAAAAGCTATGGTCGCATCGACGAACACGGTTTGGAAACAGTTCGCACGGTGGTCGCCATCGCGAAGGAAGTAGGCGCGACGCCCGCACAGGTGGCGTTAGCTTGGTTGAGGACGCGTCCGGTGCCGGTCATCCCGATCGTCGGCGTCCGCTCACTGACGCAGTGGGAGCAAAATCTAAAAAGTCTCGACGTGCAGCTTAGCCGTGAACAGCGCGAGCGGCTCGGCCGCGTGAGCGCGGTGCCGATGGGTTTTCCTTACGACATGTTCGAGGCGGAGCACCCGCGCACATTTGCCTTCGGTGGCTTGCGCGACCGCATCGCCGCGTGGGGCGCACAAGTGGGAGCGTAAAAAGCCAGGCGACGACGTCGGGTCTTGGCCTTGGAGAAACGAAATTAGCGGCAACCTTCGTTGTCCACCGCGAAGACCCGACGTCGAAACCAGGCCGAACACGGCAGGCCCTCCTCGTCTTTTGACAACTCAGTGAGCGGAGCATTAAGCTATCGGCCTCACCGCTCTCTTTCTCTCCGACGTGCGCATCTCTCGCACATAGCACCCGAAACACGCCATGCGACCTTTGCGTTATTCCATCAATATCACCCTGGACGGGTGTTATGATCATCGGGCCGGCCTCGTGGACGAGGAGTTGCATCGTCACGCGGCGGAAAGCTTCGCCCGGGCCGACGCACTCCTGTTTGGCCGCGTGATCTACCAAATGATGGAAGATGCTTGGCGGGAGCCCGCGCGCACCGGCGCGAGGCCGGACTGGATGGAACCGTGGATGTTGCCCTTTGCCCGAACCATCGACACGGCGAAGAAATACGTCGTATCTCGCACCTTGGACCGAGTCGACTGGAACGCCGAGCTCGTGCGCGGGGATCTCGAACAAACGGTTCGGCAGCTCAAGCAGGAGCCAGGCAACGGACTGTTTCTCGGCGGGGTAAAGCTCGCGCAGGCCTTGGCCGATATGGGACTGATCGATGAGTACGAGTTCATCGTGCATCCTCGGCTGGCAGGCCACGGCCCGACGTTGTTCGCGGGACTTTCCAAACCGCTAGACCTCAAGCTCGTGAGCCGCGTGGAGTTCAAGTCTGGAGCGGCAGCGATGCGGTATGCGCCGCGCAGGTGAGCCACTCGAGTTCAGTTCTAGCTCTGAATACCGGGTCAAACTTTGCACCTGGCACTCAGTTTGGCTAACGGGCCGCGCGAAGAGGCGGAACGGCCGGGTCAGCGACCCCGGTTACAGTGCGATCCGTTCCCTGGCGAGCACGAGGGCGAGTTCCACTGTTGAGCGGTTCGGCCCTCGGACGAACCAGAGCAGTCGAGATTCAAGACCTCACATCTTCTTGAAGTCTCGCTGCGTGCTGACCAACTCCGCAGGCACAACCGTCAATAGCTCCTGGTGACGAGCTCGTTTAAAAATACGCAGCTGGTTGCGTTTTATCCTAAACCAGATAGAAATCCAATATTTCAGTCGACAATACATCCTATGATAAAATCGAAGAAGCTTAATGTCATTGCATATGGAATAACTATATTTGTTATTTGCATGACGACCGGAAGTGCGAGAGCCCAGCATTTGCAGTGGATGCAAGGAGGAGGTTCGATCGGGCCGATGTCATCGTCGGTAGGCCCTTCAGTGGCTGTCTTTAACAACCGGCTTTTTGCTGCATGGAAAGGATACAAAGACGATCAGAATATTTATTGGTCATCGATCGACGCTCAGAAACCACCAACGCCTTATGGCGGAACATGGGCGCCGCAGCAACGCATACCCAACGTGTCTTCCTCAGTGGGACCCGCCCTTGCTGTATTTAATGGGAAACTTTTTGCAGCTTGGAAGGGTTACAAGGATGACCAGGCAATTTATTGGTCGAGTTTCGATGGCGCAAATTGGGCGCCGCAACAGCGAATTCCAAATGTATCCTCTTCAGTAGGTCCTGCCCTAGCCGTGTTCAATAAGAAGCTTTTTGCGGCTTGGAAGGGTTACAAGAACGACGAGGGAATTTACTGGTCGACTTTCGATGGGACTAGCTGGGCACCGCAACAGCGGATTCCAGGTGTTGGTTCGTCGAACGGTCCCGCATTGGTTTCGGCCTTTGGCGGATTACTCGCAGCGTGGAAAGGTATCCAAGGCGACCCGGGAATTTATTATGCAAGCTTCGACGGCCGAGCCTGGTCCGCCCAGAAGAATATTCATGGAGCCAAGACATCCGGGAAGCCCTCGTTGACGATGTTCAACCGGGTTTATGCGGTATGGAAGGGCGACAATGGGGACGATACCCTTTACTCATCGGCCTATAATGGTGGCCCGGATTGGGGAGGCCAAGTAGCGGTTGCCGGGGCGCGCACCGCCACTGGCGGTGCAATTACTGCATTTGGGATGAATGTTTATGTCGTTTGGCGGGGCGCGGGCGACGATCAGTCACTCCAATATTTAGGAGCATTTGAAGTACAGCCTTAAACCAAATGGGCCCCTGCCCTTATAGGGCCGGCAAATAAATCCTGAGCCTGTTCGCGGTCCTCGGCCGGACGCTTACAAACACGCCATGCGACCTTTGCGTTATGCCATCAATGTCACCTTGGACGGGTGCTACGATCATCGGGCCGGCATCGCGGACGAGGAGTTGCATCGTCATGCGGCGGAAAACATCGCTCGCGCCGACGCCCTTCTGTTCGGCCGCGTGATCTACCAAATGATGGAGGATGCTTGGCGGGAACCCGCGCGCACCGGCGTGAGGCCGGACTGGATGGAGCCGTGGATGTTACCCTTCGCCCAAACCATCGACGCGGCGAAGAAATATGTCGTGTCTCGAACCTTGGACCGGGTCGATTGGAACGCCGAGCTCGTGCGCGGGGATCTCGAAAAGACCGTTCGGCAACTCAAGCAGGAGCCGGGCAATGGGCTCTTTCTCGGCGGAGTAAAGCTCGCGCAGGCCTTGGCCGAAATGGAACTGATCGATGAGTACGAGTTCATCGTGCATCCCAGAGTGACGGGGCACGGCCCGACGTTGTTCGCCGGGCTTTCGAAACCGCTAGACCTCAAGCTCGTGAGCCGCGTGGAGTTCAAATCTGGAGCGGTAGCGATGCGGTATGTGCCCGGAAAGTAAGGGTCAGTTGAACGAGATGGACCTGTCCCTTTTTATCTTCTCTTCCCAAACATCACGGGTTTGCCCCATCTCCAGACCTTAAAAATGTAAAACCTACTACAAGAGCCAGAATAATAAACGGCAGATCCAGTTGAGCATCAAAACGCCACGCAACTGTGACTAAAGAACTTGGAACACCCGCCCCTGCGGTGACACGATGAAAACTTAACCCCTTCTGAAACCTAAAGGGGAGGGCACCACAACAAATACAAAGGAACAGTCATGCGAAAGATATTCATCGTCCTCGCGTCCCTGCTGGGCGTAATCACAAGTACATGGGCGGCAGAAAATGTCGTGTCCGATCACCCGGTTTTGTACTCGGGTGTATCCGGACCTTACCTCGATGCCAGCGGGCAAATCGAAACGCGCATTCACTGGGCGACCACTTATGGAACCAAGAACAAAATCAGAATCTACGTAGCACCGGACGAGGTCTTGATCGGCGGTGGAGCGTATATTTCCGAGGCAGGCAGCACCAACGCACTGCTCAGGTCGAGTTACCCCTACTTCCACGGCTCTTGGTATGATGCAACCATCGATGACGATCAGTACTATGCACTGTCGTGGTGTGCGGAATCGCTGGATCATCCATCAGGCGATACCGAAATGCATTGGCTCACGGTGCAGGCGGTTGGGATGAAACTGAAAAGCTCTATCCACGTTGGCAGCTACGTCCCACAGGCCGACGTGCTGAAAAAACTCCGCTACACCTGGGCAGCCAGTGGAAGAGCCGCCCATCCTTCCGCCACGGTCTCCCCGATTCCGGGATTTGATATCGTGAGCGGCGGAGCCAGGGTCATCGATTTCGCCGGCATGACCACTGGAAACTTCGCCAATACTGCTGGGAACTATTTGACGGAGAGCATGGGCATCTACAACCCCAGCACCAATCGACTGGATGGCTGGAGGGCATCGTCCAAAGACCATATTTTTTCGTGCCCGACTTCGATCATCGCCTACGCCATTTGCCTACCCAAAAATAACGGCTGGGATGATTTCCCTGGCTACGACTACTACGGGAACTACAGAGAGGCATCGATCCCGGAATTCGGAAATTTTAATTTCACGATACGAGATTCGAGCAACACCGCTCTCGTTACCTGGGGCTGGAACGCCGCCCGGGTGGCACCTTCATTCATCAACACCACGCCGGACAGCAATGGGATATTACAATTAACCATGCCTTATCGGGAACTGAATAACTTCTATAACGACAGTTGGAACCCATATCTGGAGCAACAATCGGGGAAAAATGTGGTTTATTCCCTCGTCGGCGTTGGAGCAAAAGCAAGCTACAATGGCTCAGGGCGCTTGCTTTCCAGTGTTTCGTTTAACGATGGAAATTATAGCGCAAGCATTCAGGATAAGGATTACATTTATTGGGACTCCGGCACCCTGTATGGGCAGCAAATCCTCATCGTCAAAGATACCGGCACGGGTAACTGGTGGTATCCGGGTATGCAGGGTAATTGATCGAGCCTGTTAGGTCCCAATCACCAAGCGATATCGGCGTCCAGGCAAGTCAGGCTGCGCAATTGATCCAACGATGGAGTTCAATAGCTGCAGCCTGATTCTTGCCGACACCGTCTCTTTGCCGGTTTCGTCGGTTGTGACACTCCTCACTCGGCAACGCCCCCGGCTACACCTGGCAAAGGCTCGATCACTCGGCGTTGAAACATCGGCCTAGAAAGAGCTACCACAGACCTTCACCGGAGTCTTTGATGATGTACACCGCTTGGCCATACAACGCACCTCCGTCGGGATAGGTCTGGTCCTTGTCTCTTACCACGGCATTGTGATTCCCATCACCCACCCATAATGCGGTCAGCATTCGTCCATAACTATTATACATCGACCGACCGCCCACACTTACCAAGCTCCAGGTGATCGACTTCCCAAACATTGTGTCCACGTAGGGTAGGTTTGTAACATTGGTATATTGAATCACGTTGTAGTCGGGCAGATTGGGACGTACCGCGCCTGCATTATTAGCCGCAGTAGCAACACTCAGCGGGTTCATAACGGGAATCACGTTAGGAGCAGCGTGTAGAACCGTGTTCTTTGTTACATCCCTAATCAAAACGTTGAAATTTCCGAATGCCGGAATCGCACCGCTCCCAAGCATATCGAGCCCATTGTTATCGACCAGGCTGATACTATAGGCAACTACACAGCTCGGACTCGAAACCCCATGATCCTTTGAGGAAGCGCGCCATCCGCCAAGTCCATAGACACCTGTCGAAAACACGCCCACGCTTTCTGTCAGGTAATTTAACGTCGTCCCGTTAAAATCCACCACACAGCCTCCACCGCTCACCATCGTAAATCCCGGCGTGGAAGCAACCGTTACGGATGGATGAGCGGTATAACTGCTAATCTCGTACCGATATCGCATGTACTTCAGGAGCTCAGCGCTTCCCATGTAACTTCCATACGGAGAATTTTTTTTAAGTTTCATCCCGATCACCTGCACGAACAGGTCGTGTGTAGCGCCTGTATTACTGTTGGACCGCGCGCACCAGCTCCGCGCATAAGGCTCATAGTTGCCCGTCTTCGCGTCGTACCACTCATCGTCGATGTAGGGGTAACTTGCGGTGAGCAAGCCTCCACTCCCGAGCTCGTACGCGGGATCGTTGCCGACAAAAGCGCCCCCGCCAATCACAACTTCACCCTGCCCGACATCTACAACGACTTCGTTCTTTGTCCCGTTGGTGGCTGCCCAATAGATGCGAGTCTCGATTTGGCCACTCGCGTCGTAGTACGGCCCCATGACACCTGAGGCGACAATACCGTTATTGGCCGAATCGGCCCTTACTACCGAAACCAACGCCAACATACCAAGTAAGGCAACCAGATTGATTTTCATGATCTTTTTTGGAAATCCTGCCAGGCGTGACAGGTGGGTTGATGCAGATGTTTTAGAGCGCTGACGAAATCCGTGTATCTCCCGCCGGAGATGGGTCAAATCACAATGGTCTCAGGTGAAGCCCGTTCCAGCATGCTGTCACGTCTTTTTTTCTCAGAACGGTTTTACGCCAGCACACCTTTGCATTCCTCCGCGTTCTTCGTGTTTAACTCCGATCCAACCGAATCATTTAACACCAAGGTCGCAAAAAAGCCTGACGGCTTTCGCAAAGAAAACTCCCTTTCCTCCGCGCTCTCGGCGTTCTCCGCGACTAAATCTTCCGAACTTTCGATCTGTTTACCGCAGAGGACGCAGAGACACAATCCGCTTTCCGGCCTTTGCGTTCCTTCGCGTTCTTTGTGTTCAAATCCGATCCGACCTGATTCCGGACTTTCCAAACCCCGGCCTCAGCGCAGCCTGCTACATCAATCTCTCCGTGTTCTCTGCGTGCTCCGCGGTAAAATAATCCTAACCAGATTTGAACACCGAAACCAGTCAGGCGCTCACCAACCGTTCGCAGGCAGTGGGTCCGAGTGAGTGGGTTTCAAAAAGGTTTTTCGGGATATCGTCCATGTACCTGGGGAAGCAATTGTGATATTACAATGGCCAGCACAACCTTTCGTTACGCGACCTCCCGTATTGGATGCAGCTCTTGAGTTCGGGTTGCCATTGTCGAAGGCCGCAACTGTTCTATGCCGCTTCTGCTAATGATTAAAACTGTCTTCAACCGCCACGATTCATCCGCACTTCTCCGGCTCACGCGGGTTTTTGCTCTGTTTTCAGCCTTGAGCGCGCTTCCGGTCGAAAGTGGCGCCAGCGGCATTGCCACTGCGGCGCCAGGGCGGGTCTATCAGGCGATACGATTGACAGGCCTATCTCCGGCGATCGACGGTCGGCTTGACGATGCCTGCTGGCAGAGCCTTGGCGAATGGACTGGCGACTTCACCCAACGTGAACCACATGAAGGAGCCAAGCCCTCGTTGCCCACCGAGCTGAAGGTGCTTTACGACGATCGCTATATTTACGTCGCCATTCGAGCTTACGATCCTAACGTTGCCCGGCGGCCTCGGATTATGGGTTCCCGCGATGAGTTTACCGGAGACATGGTCGGCGTAAATTTTGACAGCTATCACGACCGGCTCAATGGCTTTGAATTCGACGTGACCTCGGGTGGTTCCAAGATCGACTTGATCCTGCATAACGACCTCAGCTGTGACGTGAGTTGGAACGCGAATTGGGACGTCAAAACCGCGATTGAGGAAAAGGCCTGGACGGCCGAGTTTCGCATTCCGTTGAGCCAGCTGCGGTATCAAAAAGGGAACGATCAGACGTGGGGCATGCATTGTTGGCGGTGGATTGGTTCGTTGCAGGAGGAAAGCGATTGGAATCTCCTCCCGATGGACAATCACGGCGCACTCTATTCGTTTGGGGAAATTAGAGGGATTCGCGATCTGCCGGTTTCTCGGCGGTTAGAGGTGACGCCCTACGTGATTGGCAAGGTGCGGCGCTACGAATCTGAGCCGGGAAATCCGTATCGCAACGGGCACGATTCTTCGGTCGATGGGGGTCTCGATGTGAAATACGGCCTTGGGTCAAACCTGACGCTTGATCTAACCGTCAATCCCGATTTCTCCCAGGTCGATGCCGATCCATCCGAGATCAACCTAACGACTGTAGAGACTTTTCTGACCGAACGCCGTCCCCTGTTTCTCGAAGGACAGGATATCTTCGAGGCGAAACTGGACGACGACTACGCGTTCTACACCCGACGCATCGGTGACGCGCCGAGCCTATCGCCGCCCGGAGGGAGCCTACATGACGCGCCTGAATTTAATCGTATTCTTGGTGCAGCCAAGCTGACCGGCCACACGCCGTCCGGACTTACCGTCGGGTTGTTGCACGCGGTGGTCGATCGCACAAAAACTCAGGTCTTGGATTCACAGGGAGTTCGCAGTGTCACGGTTGAGCCACCCACCAACGATACTGTGGTCCGGCTCCAGCAAAGCTTCGATGGCGGTAATACTCGGATCGGCACGATCTTTTCTTCCTGTCTGCGCAGCGGGTCGGAAGACGAACTGCAAACGCTGGCTCGGCGAGCATTCATGGCCGGTGCCGATGCCGCCCAATATTTTGACAACCGCACTTACCTGATCGAGGGCCGCGTGCTCGCGACCAAGCTCAGCGGGTCCAGCCAGGCGATGGTCGCCCTCATGCAGGCTCCCACGCACAACTATCAGAGGACGGATGCGGACTATCTTGAAGTCGACGCCGGAGCGCGGAGCCTTAGCGGCGACGCTGGCTATCTGAAGGCCGGGCGAGTTGCCGGTTTGTGGCGCTACAATGGGTTCGTCTCTTGGCGTTCACCAGGGGTCGACTTCAACGATCTCGGTTACATGCAAGTCGCCGATTTTATCGCACCCGGGGCTCAGTTCCAATATTACAACGCCACTGCGGGAGCATTGCTGCGCCGGCGTGATCTGCGGTTGAAATTTACCCGGCCGCAGAATTATGGCAGAGAACAACTGGGTCGAAATGTATACTTGGAAAGTGAATTCTCCACCCTGTCAGGCGCCTATCTTTCGGCAAAGTTCGGCGCCGAAACCTCTCAACTCGACACTCACATTCTGCGTGGCGGACCGGCTTTGCGCTTAGCGAATCGTTACCCAATCAAAGTTTATTTCGAAACCGACGGCGGGAAGCGGCTGCAATACAAGCTCGATGCTGGAGCGACAACTTCCAGCAACAATTCGCAGATGCTGCGTGCCGAACCAGGGATCGTTTGGAAACTCGGCGGCCGCCTCAAGATGGGCCTCTCCGTCGGCTATGAACGCGAGCGAGAGACTGAACAGTACGCAGGGGTCGCCACCGGCGGGACCGCCCCTGTGTATTTTATGGGACATTTCGATCAGCACATGATTTCCAGCACGCTCAGAGTGAACTTCAATTTCTCGCCTGCTTTGTCTTTGTCATACTATGGCGGGCCTTTCGCTGCCGTCGGCTGTTATTCCAGTTTCAAGGCAGTGGCCGATCCGCGCGCTTCCGACGAAGGCCGTCGCTACGAAAGCGTCGCGCTTAATTCGATAGGCGATGGTTTGTTGCGAGGCGACTACCGTGGCGATACGTTGCGATTGAACAATCCGGATTTCAATTGGCGGGAATTCAAATCCAACCTCGTACTTCGCTGGGAGTATAAGGCCGGCTCTTCTATTTACTGCGTTTGGTCACAATATCGGTCCGATACGAGGGACAGCGAAGGCTTCACGCCGTCGTCTCAATTCGAGCGGCTCTTCTCCACTCATCCCGACAACACGTTACTTCTCAAATTCAGCTACTGGTTTTCAATCTAGCATAAAGGTATTTTACCTTCGGGCCGGATATTTTACAGAAGATAACGAAAACTCCGAGCAGCGCGGTTAAATCTTCCGAACCTTCGATCTTGTTCACCGCAGAGTTCGCAGAGGACGCAAAGACTCAATCCGCTTTCGAACCTTTGCGTTCTTTGTGTTCAAATCCGATCCGACCGAACCGTTTAACACCAAGATCGCAAAAAAGCCTGACGGCTTTCGCAAAGGACGCTTCCTTTCCTCTGCGCTCTCGGCGTTCTCCGCGGTTAAATCTTCCTAACTTTCGATCTGGTTCACCGCAGAGTTCGCAGAGGACGCAGAGACTCCATCCGCTTTCCGACCTTTGCGTTCCTTCGCGTTCTTCGTGTTTAAATCCGATTCGACCGAATCATTTAACACCAAGATCGCAAAAAAGCCTGGCGGCTTTCGCAAAGAAAACTTCATTTCCTCTGCGCTCTCGGCGTTCTCCGCGGTTAAATCTTCCGAACCTTCGATCTTGTTCACCGCAGAGTTCGCAGAGACACTATCCGCTTTCAGACCTTTGCGTTCCTTCTCTGGAGAACGCTGCGGGCATGCTTGTTCTGAACGGGCTCTTTTGCGCTCGGTTTTCGACCAAGCCGAGAGAACGCCGACCATGCTCGTATTTTTCTTTTTCCGTGAATAGCGGGTTTCGTTTAGTTAATGGTCATAACTGGTGATGAACCCCTACAGAGTGACCTTCGTGCTGGTGCTTCTCGCTCTCGCACTCTTGCCAGTTCACGCCACGCCGACAAAGTTTGATCTGCCCGCCCAGCCGGCCAACCAGGCCCTCATGGCGTTCGCGCGACAAGCCGGGGTCGAAGTATTGTTCTCATCGGCTGACATGAAGAAGGTGCAGACCGTCGCCGTGGTCGGAACCTATGAGCCAGCCGAGGCCATTTCACTCATGCTCGATGGCTCGGGTTTCACAGCCGCACTTACGAGTGGCGGAAAATTTGTCGTGCGCCGAGATCACTCGCCGCCAAGTACAACCAGCCCAGAGAACTTAGACCCAGCTGTGCCGCATGAAAATCGGGGGCCGTCGGCAAGCGTGCCAGAAGGTTCGGAAGTGATAAAATTGGCGGCCTACGTCGTGACCCCGAGTCAGTTTGGAATAGGCGACGAACGGATTGCCAGGAATGTCACGCTCACCCGCAAGGACCTGCAAACATTGCCGCAAATCGGCGAAGATCTCTATCGGGCCGTCAATCGGCTGCCCGGGTTGAGCTCGAATGACATTTCAGCCAAATTTCTGGTCCGTGGCGCACCGAACCGGCAGGTGCTTTCACGATTTGACGGCGTGGATCTGATCGAGCCGTTTCACCTCAAGGACTACGACAGCGCCCTCTCAATCGTTGACCTCGAAACGGTCGGCAGCATGGACTTGATCACCGGCGGTCTCACCGTCGACTATGGCGACCGGCTCGCCGGGGCGTTCTTAATTGAAACGCAGTCAGAGACCAAAGCCCAATGCCGGACGACGCTGGGGTTGAGCGTCACCGACGTGCGGCTCACCAACCAAGGACAATTTGCCGACGGCGCTGGCCAGTGGATGGTCGCAGCACGGGATGGCACGATCGACTTGGCCATCAAGCTGGGCGGGAACCGTACCAAGGACGTGACGGCCTACTACGACTTTTCCAGCAAGGTGCAGTATCGGCTGACGCCGAACCAGTCAGTATCTTTTCATGTGCTGCACGCCGGAGATAACTTCAAGCGCGTGAACAACGACGCGGGAGTAGACAAGTCCAACAACCCCGACATTCAGAGTAGCTATGAT
>Ga0302323_100002863_pt1 | contig 14013 bp, 12 predicted proteins | sample Fen_T0_3_FD_201950 | JGI IMG/M metagenome (GOLD analysis project Ga0302323, IMG submission 201950) | Peat permafrost microbial communities from Stordalen Mire near Abisko, Sweden - Fen_T0_3 | ecosystem: Environmental > Terrestrial > Soil > Wetlands > Permafrost | place: Sweden: Abisko... | reverse complement strand
GTGGTGGCCGATCTGCTCGATCATCAGGTTGGCAATCTCGAAAATCAGGTTCATGGTGCCGCGGTAGCCCACATAACGGCGGTGCGAGTTGCCGATCCGGTCAAACACCGGAAAGCCGATCCGCAGAAGGGGCTTGCCCAGGTGCGCGGCCATCTGCCGGCCGTGCGAATGGGTGATCAGCAGGTCGCAGTCGGCCGATGCCCGCTCCATGTCTTCCAGGTCGCCGATCACCACGGTCTCCGCCGGCAGCAGGGCATGCGCGGGTGACTGGGTGGTGCTGATGCATACCTTCAATTCGGCGCCCATCTCGTGCAGCAGGCTGCCGACGGCGAGCAGCAGGTCCGGCTCTGCGCCTATCGCCACCTTGACGCCGCCGGTGTAAAAGTGGCCGTCCAGCATGGCGTCGAGCAACTGGCTGCGCTGGCGCCGGTACTTGGCCGGCACCGGGCGCCCGGAGACCTGCGCCAGGCGCTGCAGCAGGCGGTCGTTGGCCTCCAGGCCGGTGAGGCGCTCGAAAATCTCGAAGGGCGTGCCGGCAATCGCCTGCAGGGCCTCGGCACCTTCGCGAGTCTGCTCGCCCACGCCCATGGTCAATACCGAAGCTCCGGCCGCGCGTATCTGTTCCAGCGTGGTGCCGCCCAGGGTGGTGCCGCGCCAGTCGGGCGCGATGTGGCCATCGAGGGAGCCGGAAATGTCGGGCAGGACGATAGGCGTGAGGCCGAAGGCCTCGATGATCTCGCGCAGTTCGTCGATGTCGCCGGGGGACAGGTGGCTGCCCGGCAGCAGCGTGACCTGGTCGGCAACCACCGGCAGCGGCTGGACCAGCGCCTTGACGATTCCGGTGATCGCATGCTTGTAGCCGTCCTCGAAGGCGCCTACATAATCGGGCGTCGAGACGTAGATGATCTCGGTGTCCGCCAGCTCCGGCTTGCGCTTGCGCGCCGTCACCAGGTAGCCATCGACGTCGTCGCCCTTGGTCTCGGTCAGGCCGGTGGAGCAGATGGCGATGATTCTCGGCGCCGCGCGCTTGCGGATGTTGAGCAGCGCGGCCTCGATGTTCTCGTAACCGCCCAGGATGGTGGTGACCTCGTTCATCGCCGTGGTCTGCAGCGGGATCGCCTCCTTGAAGTGGCGCACCAGCAGCACCAGGCCGAAGGAGGTGCAGCCCTGCGAGCCATGCATCACCGGCATGCAGGCGTCCAGGCCGAGGAAGGCGAAGCTCGCACCCAGCGGCTGGCTCATCTTCAGCGGGTTGACCGCACAGGCTTTTTTCGACTCGACGACTTTGGCCATGATGTTCGCGATCCGCTGGCGTCAGGCCGGCACGGCGACGGGTTCCAGGCTGGCAGCCGGCGCAGGGTCCGAGACCAACGCCGGCTGTGGCGCGGCGACCGCCTGTGCCTGCACCGCGCCCAGGGTCTCGCCATCGTCACCCCAGGGGGCGGGGATGCGCACCTGCTGCCATACCGGATTGAAAATGGCGCGGTCGATCTCGTGCACCAGTTCGACGATGCCCTCGTAGCCGCCGTAGGGATGGTGGCGTTCCTGGTTGATGTCCAGCCAGGGCATGCGCGCCTTCAGGGCGACGAATTGCGAGCGGCCGCCGGAGAGCATGATGTCGGCCTTGGCGTCCTTGAGCATGTTGTACATCTCGCGCGGCGTCATGTCGTCGATCATGTGGGCGTCGTCGCCCATGATCTCCTTGATCTTTTCCTTGTCCTCCTTGGTGCTCTTCTTGATGCTGGTGCCGACGATTTCCAGCCCGGCCTCCTGCAGCGCCGCCACCACCGACCAGGACTTGACGCCGCCGGTGATCAGCAGCACGCGCTTGCCGGTCAGGCGCTGCTTGTAGTGGGCGATGCGCTTCCAGGCGCGCGCCTCTTCGACCTCGATCAGGCGCTCGGTGCGGTCCAGCAGGTCATCGGGCGCGCCCTGCTGCACCAGCAGGCGGGCGATCTCGCGCAGGGTCTCGCTCATGTCGCCGATGCCGTAGAAGGAACCCTCGAAGTAAGGGATGCCATAGCGCTGCTGCATCTTGGTGGCGATGTTGATCATCGACTTCGAACACACCATCATGTTCACCTTGGCGCGGTGCGAACTGGCGATCTCGTTGTAGCGGCCGTCCCCGGAGATGCATGAAAGGATGCGGATGCCCAGGGCGTCGAGCAGCGGCTTGGCCTGCCACAGTTCGCCCGACAGGTTGTATTCGCCGATGATGTTGATGTCGTAGGGCGTGGTGTATTCTGGCTCGCGGGTGCCGATCACGTAGTCGAGGATGGCCTCGCCACCCAGCTTGTTGCCCAGGTTTTTCGGACCGGCGAAGCCGGGGGAGTTCACCGGGATCACCGGCTTGCCGAACTTCTCCCCGGCGCGCTTGCACACCGCCTCGATGTCGTCGCCGATCAGCGCGGTGACGCAGGTCTGGTAGACAAACACCGCGGGCGGGTCGTATTTTTCGATGATCTCGCGGATGCTCTTGAACAGGCGCTTCTCGCCGCCGTACACCACGTCCAGTTCGCCGATGTCGGTGGTAAAGCCGGTGCGATACAGCTGCGAGCCGGACGAAGCCGCGTGCCGGTTGTCCCAGGAGTTGCCCTCGCAGGCGATCGGGCCGTGCACCAGGTGGGCGACATCAACCACCGGCTGCAAGGCGATCTTGGCGCCGTCGAAGGCGCAACCGCCAGCCGCGGCGCCGGGGGACAGCTGCTTGGTGCAGCCTTTCTTGCGCTCCTTCTCGCTCTTGCCCTGGTTCTTGTCGCAACCGGGCTCATCAAACACTTCGGCGATCTTGGCCTTGAGCGAGACTGACATGGCGGCTTCCTTGCAGATGCGTTGCGGGATGAGACTTCACTGACAGGCGCTGCTAATGCCTAGATGGCAATATCCATACCAGCCGGCAAGTCCCGCCAAATCAATGCTTTAGCCGCAAGCCACAGAACCCCGCCGGCGCTGTTGGGCGATTTGAAGCAATTGCGACAGCACCATCTCGACACACCCGACAATCCGCGCCTCTCAGTAGCGGCGTTGCGGTTCCGGGGAACGCAGCACCCGCGCTATGGCGTGGGCGCGGGTTTGCAGCAAGCTCAGCGAGCCGGCCGGTTCGCGTACCGCGAGGTAGGCGGCCAGCGCGCGCCGCATGCGCGGCGCCTTGACGTAATCGGACTCGCCATGGCCGGGATAGGCGGCGTAGTCGCAGGTGCAGGCCAGCAGCAATTGTTCAAAGCGCTCCGGCTTGGTCTGGGCCTGTACGCGCTCGAGCAAGGCGGCAATCGGGCCGGCGCGCAGGTCGCTGCAGCGCTGCACCCGGTCGGATTCGGCGATCACCAGCGAGGCCAGGTCGAGTACGTTGGCCGGCAGGGTCAGGCGCGCGGCCAGGACCGGGAGCATGGCCTGGCCGCGCGCCTCGTGGCCGGGATGGCTGGGCCAGAGCGTCCTGGGCGTGGCGCCCATGCCCATCTTCTGCACCAGCGCGGCGAAGCGCGTGGCCAGGGGCGCGTTGCGCCGGGCCGCCGCGGCGAGCACGCGTAGCTGGTGTTCACCGGTGTCGACCGGATCCGGGCTGTCGGCAATCAGCGCAACGCCGAACAGGGCATCAATCTCCGGCAACAGCCGCTTGAGGCCGGCGCAATCGCGCAAGGCCCTGAAAAAGCCCACCGGATAGGGCGACATCAGCGCACGCTGCAGCGCCCTGCCACGCTGCATCGGTGTCAGGCGCTCGATCAGATTCATTTGCACGGCAATGACCATCTGCGCCTGGTCGGCACCATCCAGGCCGGCGGCCTCGCTTTGCGCCGCCCACAGGGACAGCCGGATCAGGTCCTGCCCGGTTACCATCGGCGCCCCTCCCCGCCCCGCGCCCGCCGCGTCGCACCCAGTGCCCGCCCCGCAGGCGGCTCCGCCGGCAGCGCGCCTGCGCCCGCGGCACCAAGGGCCGTATCATTCATCGAGCAAGGGTCGCACCTCGTCGACCATGTCGGCCAGGATGTGCTTGGCGGTATCGAAATGTGCGCTCATCGGCACCACCACGACACCGTGCAGGCCGAGGTCGGCCTCCATTTTCTTGATCTGCGCCGCCACTTCCGCATGGCTGCCGACCAGGGATTGCGCCAGCAGCGCCTCCACCTCGCCGGGCGCATGGCGGGATTCCAGGTAGGGCCGCGCGATCGCCAGCGCTTCCTCGCGGGATGCCGCCGGGCAGGCGTAACGGGTGAGCAAAGGCATGGGGCCGCTATCGGAGTCACTCACGCTGGCTGAATACAGGGCCAGCAGCGACGCCAGGTCGGCCAAGGCCAGCGTGGGCGGCAGCCAAAGCCCCAGGCCGAGTAGCGCGGCATGCCGCACCGACTCTGCCTGGTCTGTCATCGCCCAGGCGGGCAAGGTCCTGCCTGAAGGCCGCGGCACCAGTCCGTCCGGTGTTCCACCCAGCCGTGTGCGCAGCGCGGCCAGCGCCTGGAGTCCGGCGTCGCCCGCCTTGTCCCGCGCCTTGTCCCGCGCCTTGTCCTGCGCTTTGTGCTGCGCTTGGTCCTGCGCCTCGGCCTGCGCATCGGCGGCCAGCGCGAGCCGACCGCGGCTGAGCAACTCGACCGTAGCCAGGTCTTCGGCAAGTTGGACGGCATTGCGCCCGGACGGTTGCAATACCGCGCCGATGCGCGCCTTCGAGGTCACGCCGGTCAGGTGGCCAAGCAGCGCGGTGATCGCGCCGCTAGGCAGAGTCGGGTCACCATGCCGCTCGACCAGCCAGATGTCGTCGTAGCCCATCCGGTCGGCCTCGCGCACCAGCACGAACTGGCGGATCAGCGCGCGGTCAGGCTCGTCGCTGGGGTTCTCGAACAGGCACAGCGTGCCCAGGCGCAGGGTCATGGCCTCAGTTCCATTTCAGTACCTCAATAGCTGATCTCGAACCACGCCGGATTGCGACGGCGCGATTCGCTGATCAGGTACAGCGTCGCCGGCATCAGGGAACTGACGCCGTACCAGACCTCTTCGCGCCGCGGCTGGCCGTCCGCCTCCAGCAGCAATTGCAAGGCCTGCCAGCCGGCCCAGTCGACCCGCAACAGGCGGCGCTGCAGGGCCGGCGGAAAGTGCGCCAGGGTCTGCGCCATCACCAGCAGGTGGGCTTCGACCCCGGCACGCGTATTGGCGCTGGCGAACAGCTCCGCCTCACTTTCCATCTCGGCCAGCAGTGCAGCGATCGCCCGGCCGCACTGCAGCAGGATGTCGCATTGCATGCGCGGCAACATGGCGTCTGCCTTCAGGTCGCCGGCGCCGGGTCCAGGCCGCGGAACATCGCGCAGCGCAGGAACACCTCGCGCGTCGCCGGGGTCTGCTTGTGATGGCAGTACTTCGCCGCCAGCTTGGCCAGGCCCTTGATGTCGCGTCCGGTGGCGGCCGGGAACAGCGCCGCCAGCATCGCCGTCGCAGCGGCATCCAGCCCGAGTCCGAACTGCTCGCCCATCACCTCCCAGATACGCTGGCGCCCCAGGGCATCCGGCGGGTGGTAACGCACCAGGGCGATGCAGCGCGAGACGATCGCCTCGTCGATGTCGTCGACCCGGTTGGTGGTGAGAAACAGCAGACCATTGAAATACTCGAGCACGCGCAGGAACACCCCGACCACCGCGTTCATGGTCAGGTTGTCGTCGCGCCGCTTGATGTAGACATCGGCCTCGTCGATCAGCATCACCGCGCCCCAGCGCTGGGCGCGCAGCAGCACTTCCTTGAGCGCCGCCTCCATGCTGGTCACATTCAGCCCGAGCTGGCCGGAATGGACCCGGTACAGCGGACGGCGGATGATCTCCGCATACACCTCGGCGGTCAGGGTCTTGCCTACCCCCGGCGGACCGGCGCACAGCACGGTGGTGCCGCCGGACTTGCCGGCCACAATGTCGTCCATCAGCAGGTCCATCTCGCCGGTCAGGATGTCGATCAGGTCGGTCTGCTCCGGCGGCAGCACCAGCTTCTGCTTGAGTTGCGGCTGGTACACATAGGGGCTCAGGTCATCGACATGGACCCAGACGTGGTGATGCAGGTCGAGGTGGAACATCAGCACCAGCGGGTGCACCGGCAGGCGCTTGAACAATTCCGGCCGGTCCTTGTGCAACTCGCCGTGCAGCTCCTTGACCTCGTCCTCGGCGTCGTAGTGGCTGCTCTTGCCGGCCTTGGTCAGGTAGTTCAGAAGGATTTCCCCGGTCGCCTCCAGGCTGGGGTTGCGCTGCTGCAGCACCCCTTCGTCGTTCACCAGGCGGGCCGCGCCCCCTTGGGCCGACAGGATCACCACGTCCTTGCGCAGCCAGTCGTTGTCGCGATGGGTGGCGCTTGGGTCCTCGGCATGGTAGCCGGTGCCGCGGCCCTCGAACTGCGAGCCGGTCTGGGCGCGCCAGTCGAAGTAGCGTTCCACCGTCTCCTCGTAGGCGTCCATCAGCTCCGCGCTCTCGCGGGTCAGGCCGCGCGCCAGCAGCATCTCGGCGATGCTGCGGCCTTCGATATCGCCGCCGGTGAAACGCAGGGTCTGGGCGATCACCCCGGCCTTGGCGTTGGCGCGCAGCTCGATGAACACCTTGCCGGTCTCGTCGTTCGATGCCGGGGTGAAGTCGACCCGAGTCGGACACCAGGCCAGCGGCCGGCTCTCGGTGTCGGCGGTGAACAGCCAGCCGCGCCGGGCCCCGGCGGCGATGTGGCGCACCAGCGCCGGCACCACCCGTTCCAGTTCATCGGCCTTGAAGCGCTCGGCGCCGTGGTCGTGCAGCACCATGCGCAGGGAGCGCAACTGCGCGGCGCGGCGCTGCTGCCCGGTGCCGCCCCCGTCCCACAACTGCCCCAGGCGATCGAGAACGCCCGGCGCCAGTTGCTGCAAGCCGACCTCGGCATGGGCGCCGAAGCGCAATTGATCAGTCAGCCCCGCCAGCTCGGGAAACTCGAGCGCCAGGGCTTGCGCGTGCGAGCGCTCGATCCGCAATTTCATGAGAGGGCCTCGGGCACGGCCTAGTTGTCGTCCGCCAGCACTTCCAGTTCCACCAGCTGCTCGTAGAGCGCACGCCGCGCCCACCAGTTGGCCTCGCCGGCCAGCCGAGGGTCGGCGCCTTCGAAGGCGCCGATGGCGTCCCTATCGTTCCAGTAGATACAGCAGGTGGCCCCGCGGGCGCCGAGCGCGGCCACCAGCGCGTCACGCTCGCTGACCGGTTCGGGCCGAATCGCGCCCCGGCCGAGCAGATGGTCGGCGCGGTAGAGCAGCGTATCCCAGCCGTATTCCTCACCGAGGGCACAGATCCCCGGGTACTTCGCTCGCGCCGCCTCGCCCGGACTGTGATCGAACATGGCCAGCAAATCGCGCGCGGTCAGCTCGTCGTGTATCTCCCAAGCCTCCAGCGGGTCGTTGGCGGCCACCTTGCGCGCGAAGTCCTCATCGTCATAAGCAAACCAGGCGCGCGGATCGGCGCCCGGCCGCAGCTCGACGACGTAGATCATGCCGGCCCCGCGCGCCGTTGCTTCATCACGCGACCTGCGGATCCTGCATCAGGGTACGCAGAAAACCCACCGCCTCCGGCGCCACCAGTTCCGCCTTGCCAGTCTCGCCGCAGGCGGTGCACTTGCCGAGCACCGAAAAGCCCTGCTTGGAGCACATCCCATCCTTGCTCTGCTTGCAGCCTACATGCCCGCAGACGCATTTGTATAGGCTGCCGTTGCACAGCAACTGGTAGCCATTGCGCGTTCCGTCGCACCGTATCATGTTCAATCTCCTGGTTCTGGCCCGCTTGCGCGGCCGGTTTACTCGACACCTTCAGCGGCGGTCTTGGCCCAGATCGCATGGCGGATCCGCTGGGTGATGGCGGCCGGGCTGGCGTCGAACTGACGCTGCGCGGCCGACATCGCGCCCTGCGCGATGGCCGTTTCCTCGTGCGTCAGGGGAATCCGGCCGGCCACGTGGGTAGCCCCCGGCACGGCCCTCGCGATCGCCTGGCGATTCGGGTGTTCCAGCATGGGCACGAGATTGTCCGCTTCCCGTGCCCCCGCCAGGCAGACCCAGCCATCGATCACTTCGACCTTGCGGCCGTCCTGTGTCGTCTTCACCAGGACCGGCTCACCGTCTGACTTCTCGCTGCCCACTTGATTCACGATGAACTCCTTCGCATTTTCGGTCATGCCTGCCGGTATTCCCCGCCCGCCACGTCAGCCAGACAGGCTGGGCACCTCGCGTCGCCAGCGGTCTTGCCGCACTCAGGCCGGCGCCTTCCGGGCAGCTGCTTGATGGGCCTGCTCTTCCCGCTCCACCCAGAGTTTTAGGGTATCGACGTGTTCGGTCTCTTCCCGGACGAATTCCTTGGCGACAGCGCGGATTTCCGCGTCGGTGGTCGTGCCCGCCACAGCGTAGTAGAACTCGAAGCCGCGGCGCTCCCCCTGCAATGCCGCCTTGAGCGCGTCCAGGCGCGACAGCGAAGGATCCCCCGCCCAAAGCGCGGTGCGTTCCGGCGTCTGATGTTCCGGCCAGGCGGTGCTCGCCGGCAATTCGAGGCTGGCGTCGTACTTGGCGGCCTTGGCCTTGGCTTCCTCGAGATGCAGGCGCGAATAGGCGCCCAGGCGAAGAAAGAGGTCCGCCACATCGGCGTTGCCGCAGCTGGCCATCTGCTTGCCCAGGTGCTCGAAATGCACGGCCGCATCCTCCTCGACCTTCACCGCATAGCTCAGGAACTCGTCGAGAGTATTGATCTTCACCCCGCCCTTGTAGATGGCCGCCGCGATCGACAGCGCCGGCCCTTTCGCGGGGAGCGCGGTATCGCCTTCGAAGGAGACGATCACGTCCTCGTTGCGCACAAAAAACTGGCACGCGAGCCGGAAGCGCGGCGGCATGTCGTTGACCTCCGCGTCCATGATCTCGTGCTTGGTGATCTTGCCCAATTGCTTGAGCATTTCCTTCTCTTTCTCCGTCAGCGCGATGCCCGACCGCACGCTCGGAGACAGATGCCTGACTTCCACCAGGCAGGATCCGCACTCGCCGTCCTGGCAGTCGAACGGGATCGGAATCTTGTGAGCCTTGGCCAGCGAGAGCAGCGTGCCGCGATCGCCGGCAACTGCGTAGACGGTGACTTCGCGCGCCATCCGCGGCGACGAGAACGTGACATTGGCCATGCGCGCAACTCCCAGTATTCACATACAACACAAAATCGGGCGGCACGAGCCTGTCGCACCGACTTCAAGGGCCGGCCGGCAACTGCCGGCCGCCCAACCAACCGCAGCAACTGTGCCGCGCCGATCCGGCACGGCACCGCCCTGCCGGCTATCAGCGGATGATGTCGTAGCTGTAGTCGGTCTTCGCCGGCACGATGGTGTTGGCATCGAGCGCTTCGAAGAATTCGTCGAGCAGGTTGATCAGCACGCGCATCGCGCCGTCATAGCCCCAGGTGGGGTAGCGATGGTAGTGGTGGCGGTCGAAGATCGGGAACACCATGCGCACCAGCGGCGTCTTGGTGTCGCGTTCCAAGTACTTGCCGTAGGTGTTGCCGATCAGGAAGTCCACCGGCTCCGTAAAGAGCAGGGAACGCATGTGCCAGAGGTCGCGCTTCGGATAGACCTTGCAGCCGGCGCCGTAGGGCGAGGCGTCGAACATCGCCTGCACCTTGGCAGCCCAAGCTTCGGTGCCGTTGGTGGCCAGCACGTGGGCCGGTTCGGCACCCAGTTCAAGCAGAAACTGCGCGTAACCCAGCATCTGGTCGGGGTCGCCATACAGGGCGTAACGCTTGCCATGCAGGTGGGCCTGGCTATCGGCCATCGCGTCGACCAGCTGGCCGCGCTCCTTTTCCAGCTCGGCCGGGATCGGCTTGCCGGTGACACGCGAGATTTCCATCAGGAACTTGTCGGTGCCGGCCACGCCCACCGGGGCGTTCAGGACCACGACCTCCTGGCCGTGCTCGCGGATGAACTTGGTGGTCTTCTCGCAGCAGTACTCCTGGAACACGAAGGTCGCCTTGGCGTTCAGCGCGCGCTCGACTTCCTGCTTGGTGGTGCCGCCCTCATACATGCGGAACTCGCCGTCGGTAGGCGTATTCCAGGCCTCGGACGGGTCGCACAGCAGGTTGACCTCGACGCCGAACAAATTGAAGATGCGGCGGATTTCCTTCATGTTGCCGACCACGTAACCGTCGAAGCCGCCGATGAAGTTGACGCTTTCGTCGGGGACCCGGGTCAGCGGCGTGGTGGTGCCGGCCTTGCCGTCCCAGAAATGCTTGAGTATGCCCAGCAGCGCGTTGTCGTAGCCGGTGATGTGGCTGCCGACGAAGGCCGGAGTGTGGGCGAACGGCACGTCATATTCGGCCGGCACGCTGCCTTTTTGCTTGCTGCCCTTGATGAAGGCATCCAGGTCGTCGCCGATCACCTCGGCCATGCAGGTGGTCGAGACGGCGATCATTTCCGGCTTGTACAGATTGTAGGCATTGGCCAGGCCGTCGATCATGTTGTTCAGGCCGCCGAACACCGCCGCGTCCTCGGTCATCGAGGAGCTGACGCAGGAGGTCGGCTCCTTGAAGTGGCGCGAGAAGTGCGAGCGGTAGTAGGCCACGCATCCCTGCGAGCCATGCACGAAGCTCAGGGTCTTGTGGAACCCGGTCGCGACGAACACCGCGCCGAGCGGCTGGCAGGCCTTGGCGGGGTTGACGGTGAGCGAGTCGCGGGCGAAATTCTTCTGCTTGTAGTCTTCGGTCTTGGTCCATTCGACGATCTGCTTGACCTTCTCGTCGGAGTGGTTGAACTCGAACTCTTCCTTCTTGCTGCGGAAGATCTCCTGGTATTCCGGCTCGCGGAACAGCAGTTCGTGGTCGAGGATCTTATCGGCTGATTGGGGCATGACGTTCTCCTGAATATCAAAACTGATGGTCGGTGATCTGTAGCGTGGTCGGCGATCACCGACCACCCGGACTTAGGCGGCCTTTTTCCAGGGCGCCTTGGTGAGCGCCCATACCGGGCTGGAGATCGCCATGTCCATGTCGCGCGCGAAAATGGCGAAGCCGTCGTAGCCGTGATACGGGCCGGAGTAGTCCCAGCTGTGCATCTGGCGGAACGGCACGCCCATTTTCTGGAACACGTACTTTTCCTTGATGCCGGAACCAACCAGGTCGGGCTGCACCTGCTCGACGAATTTCTCGAACTCGTAGCCGGTCACATCGTCATAGATCAGGGTGCCGTCCTTGACGTAGTGGGTGGTGCGCTGATAGTCGTCGTTGTGGCCGAACTCGTAGCCGGTGCCGACCACGTCCATGCCCAGGTCCTCGTAGGCGCCGATCACATGGCGGGGACGCAGGCCGCCGACGAACAGCATCACCTTCTTGCCCTGCAGGCGCGGCTTGAACTTGGCGATCACCGCTTCCATCAGCGGGCGGTACTTGAGGATCACCTTCTCGGCATTGGCCTTGATGGTGTCGTCGAAGTGGGCGGCGATCTCGCGCAGGCTCTTTTCGATCATGGTCGGGCCGAAGAAGTTGTATTCCACCCAGGGAATGCCGTACTTCTCTTCCATGTGCCGGCTGATGTAGTTCATCGAGCGGTAGCAGTGCAGCACGTTGAGTTTGGCTTTCGGCGTGTTCTCCAGCTCGGCGATCGAGCCGTCGCCGGACCACTGGGCGATTACGCGCAGGCCGATCTCTTCGAGCAGGATGCGGCTGGACCAGGCGTCGCCGCCGATGTTGTAGTCGCCGATGATCGCCACGTCGTAAGGCGTGGAGAGGAACTCGGGACGCTTGTTGGGATCGACCTTGTCGAACACCCAGTCGCGGATCGCGTCGTTCGCCAGGTGGTGGCCGAGCGACTGGCTGACGCCGCGGAAGCCCTCGCAGCGCACCGGCACGATGGTGTGGCCTTCATACTGCTTGGTCTTTTTCTTCGACACGGCCTCGATGTCGTCGCCGATCAGCCCGATCGGGCATTCGCTCTGGATCGAGATGCCCTTGTTGAGGGGGAACAGGTCCTGAATCTCGTCGATGATCTTGTCGAGCTTCTTGTCGCCGCCGAAGACGATGTCCTTCTCCTGGAAGTCGGAGGTGAACTGCATCGTCACGAAGGTGTCGATGCCGGTCGTGCCGATGTAATAGTTGCGGCGCGCGGCCCAGGAATACTGGCCGCAGCCGACCGGGCCGTGGCTGATGTGGATCATGTCCTTGATCGGACCCCACACCACGCCCTTGGAGCCGGCGTAGGCGCAGCCGCGGATGGTCATCACCCCCGGCAGCGACTTGATGTTGGATTTAACGCCACAATCAGGCTTGCCGTCTTCGAAGGTGCCCAGATGCTTGGCGCGCCGCTTGGCCATCTTTTCCGGATAAGCCTTCAGCACTTCATCGATCAATGCCTTGTTTGCAGCCTTGCGTTCTTCAACGGTGGCAGTCATGTGGATACTCCGTAATGTGAAATTTGTGCGGTGCTGGTGGCGGCCCGGTCCATCCTGCGAAAGACCGGACCGCACCGCGTGGCTTAACGCTCAGGCGGCTACTTCGAGGCCCAATTCGGCAGCCTTCTTGCCGATTTGCGATTCGTCGACCGTCTTCATGATGCCGTGCTCCATCAGCAGGTCCTCGAGCTGGTCCATGGTGATCGGGGTCGGGATGGTGCCGTTGCCGGCGTTGTTGTGGATCTTCTGGGCCAGTTGGCGGTACTCCTCGGCCTGCTTGGACTCGGGCGCGAATTCCAGGACCGTCATGCGGCGCAGTTCGGCGTGCTGCACGATGTTGTCGCGCGGCACGAAGTGGATCAGGCGCGAGCCCAGCATCTTGGCCAGCGCGTCGGCCAGTTCCAGCTCCTTGTCGGTCTGGCGCTCGTTGCACACCAGCCCGCCCAGGCGCACGCCGCCGCTGTTGGCGTACTTCAGGATGCCCTTGGAGATGTTGTTGGCCGCGTACATGGCCATCATTTCGCCGGACATCACAATGTAGATTTCCTGCGCCTTGTTCTCGCGGATCGGCATGGCGAAGCCGCCGCAGACCACGTCGCCCAGCACGTCGTAGGAAACGTAGTCGACGCCGTCATACGCGCCGTTCTCTTCGAGGAAGTTGATCGAGGTGATCACGCCACGGCCGGCGCAGCCAACGCCGGGTTCCGGGCCGCCGGACTCCACGCAGCGGATGTCCTTGTAGCCGATTTTCATCACGTCTTCCAGTTCCAGGTCCTCCACCGAGCCGGCTTCGGCGGCCAGCGACAGGATGGTGTCCTGAGCCTTGGCGTGCAGGATCAGGCGGGTCGAGTCGGCCTTTGGATCGCAGCCGACGATCAGGATCTTCTGGCCCAGGTCGGTCAGCGCCGCCAGGGTGTTTTGCGAAGTGGTGGACTTGCCGATGCCGCCTTTTCCGTAGAAGGCGATTTGACGAAGTTTTGACATTGCAGTTCTCCAATAGGAAGAAAGGTTAAAACGAAAATTTCGTAACCGCGACTATGTCAGCCTGTCGTGCCTGTAATGGGTCTTGTTATCGAGTCACGCATCGGCCGGACTTGTGTCCGCGCAGACCCTCATCAGCAGCTTCTGTGCCATCTTGAGAATTGACGCGCCTCGCGCCGTTTTCTCCTCTGATGGCAAGGCATTTGATGTGCCAGCGCGGCCAACCTTGACGCTTGTAGGATTCCCGACAAACCGCGCCAACTTCGTCGCGAACAACACCGGCGTGTTTGCTGTGTAGGTGGTTTCTTGTCGTAATTGCAATTTTTTGGCCGGGTATGGTTATTGCAAAAACAGAACGCCATGAACTCACCCACCATGAATATCCCGCCTGACCTTGCCCGCGCTACGCACTTCGAGCGCCTCGGCGGGGCTGCGGCAGTGGCGCGGCTGGTGGACGCGTTCTATCGCCAGATGGATACGCGCGCCGACGCCCGCGGCATCCGCGCCATGCACGAACCAGACCTCGCTTCCACCAAGTCCGTGCTGGTGTTCTATCTATGCGAATGGCTGGGTGGGCCGAAGGACTACTCGGCGCAGCGCGGCCATCCGCGCCTGCGCATGCGCCACGCCCCGTTCGCCATCGGCATCGCCGAACGGGACGC